>JAESFX010000075.1_pt1 | contig 150497 bp, 161 predicted proteins | sample 9269501 | NCBI WGS metagenome assembly JAESFX01 (sample SAMN14515570, study PRJNA621655) | algae metagenome | isolation source: Desmonostoc geniculatum HA4340-LM1 and co-occurring heterotrophs from cave... | place: USA: Maniniholo cave, Kauai, Hawaii | collected 2009-07-28
TTGATTGCAGAATTTTAGCATTTCAGGGAGCTTCAGAGAGGGGTAGCCGACCAGCAGCCGAATTGAATTTGGTTGGCGACCTTTTAGGTGACGCCCAAAACCGTCGCTCCGTTGGTGACCCCTACGGGAATCGAACCCGTGTTTCAGCCGTGAAAGGGCCGCGTCCTAACCGCTAGACGAAGGGGCCAATCGCTTGGCGAGCCGCGCCTTTACGGATTCGCCTTGGCAAGGTCAAGCCCAACATGGCGCGAAAATCAATCGGCAAAGGCCAGGTCGTCTATATGCAGTTCGGCCTTGGGCGTCGCGCCCCAATCGTCGATCTTCGCGCGGCCCGCGATCCAGTATTTGCGGCCCCGCTCGCCATGCAATAATTGCTGCCCGAGCGGCGTTTCGCCTTGCCGGAATGCCATCGCCTTGAACGAAGCGCCGTCGTCGCCTGCAACGATGGCGCGGACATGGTCCTTGCCGACGATATCGCATTTGACGACGCGCACCGGGCCGGTCACGACGCGCGGGCTGGGCCAGCCCATGCCATAGGGTCCGGCAGCTTCCATCGCATCGACAAAGGCGGGGTTCAGGCCGCGCGGCGAGAGAAGGGCATCGACCAGCATCGCGCTTCCTTCCGAGGCGCGGGCAATGTCCGACGCCAACCGCTCGTCGAGCCAATTAGCCAACGCATCGACCTTGTCGTGGCGCACCGTCAGCCCGGCGGCCATTGCATGACCGCCACCGGCTTCGAGCAGCCCTGCCTCGCGCGCGGCAATGATTGCCGCGCCCAGATCGACCCCGGAAATCGAGCGGCCCGACCCTTTGCCTGTGCCGTCGGCATCGACCGCAATGACGATCGAGGGTTTGCCGGTCTTTTCCTTGATGCGTCCGGCGACAATCCCAATAACGCCGGGGTGCCAGCCATTGCCTGCCAGCAAGGCAACCGCACGGTTGTGTTGGCCAGCCAGCATCGCCTCGGCCTCTTCCTGCACCGCGGCCTCTATCGCGCGGCGGTCTTCATTCAGCCTGTCGAGTTCGGCGGCAATCGCGCGTGCCTCCTCGCGATCTTCGGTGGTGAGCAGTCGCACGCCCAGATCGGACTTGCCGACGCGACCGCCTGCGTTGATGCGCGGCCCTAGCGCGAAGCCGAGGTCGGAGCATATCGGTGCACGGTTGAGGCGGCTGGCTTCGATCAATGCGGCGAGGCCGACATTACGGCGACCTGCCATGACCTTGAGTCCTTGCGCGACAAAAGCGCGGTTGAGGCCCTTGAGCTGCGCGACGTCGGCGACCGTTCCGAGCGCTACGATGTCGAGCAGCTCCATCAGCCTCGGTTCAGTTCGGTCGGAAAAATAGTCGCGCGTTCGCAGCAAGCGAACGACCGCTGCCGCCAGTAAGAAGGCTACACCCACTGCGGCAAGATGCCCGTGCGAGGCGGCTTCGTCGCTCTCGTCGAGCCGGTTCGGATTGACCAGCGCAAACGCCGAGGGAAGCTGCGCAGCGCATTTATGGTGATCGACGACAATGACCTCCAGCCCCGCCGCTTTGGCCTGCGCCAGCGCATCATAAGCCATTGCCCCGCAATCGACGGTGACGATCAGGCGGCTACCGCCTTCGCCGATCCGCACCAAGGCTTCGCCCGACGGGCCATAGCCTTCCATCAGCCGGTCGGGAATATAATGGCCTGCGGTAACACCCAGGTCGCGAAGCAGGCGAATGAGCAGCGCAGCGCTGGTAGCGCCGTCGACGTCGTAATCTCCGTAGACGGTAATTGCCTCGCGCGCCTCGACGGCATCGGCCAGCCGTTCGGCGGCACGGTCCATATCCTGGAATATCGACGGGTCCGGCATAAAGCTGCGGATCGTCGGGTCGCGATGGCGTTCGATATCGTCACGCGGTACCCCGCGCGCCATCAGCAATTGTGTGACAAGATCGTCGGGCTGGAAACCCGGATCCCGCGCATCGACATCTCCACTACGCCATTGCCATTTCTGGCCGGCGATGGATTGCGTGACGTTCAGAACAGATGACATGCCGCTTCCCTATGCCGCGCTGGCGGTGCTAGCAAGGCCGCATGAAAAGGCTCGTAATCGTCTGGCACAGCATGACCGGCGGGTCGGAAGCGCTGGCGCGGGCTGCGGCTGAAGGCGCGGTGACCGAAAGCGTGGTCGATGTGCGGTTGCTGCACGCCGACGAGGCCCAAAGCGCCGACCTTATGGGCGCTGATGGTTTTATCTTTGCGTTCCCCGAAAATCTGGCGGCGATCAGCGGGGTGATGAAGGCGTTCTTCGATCGGTGCTATTACCCTTGTCTCGGGCAGATCGAGGGGCGGCCTTACGCGCTGCTTGTTTGTGCAGGGTCGGACGGCAGCAATGCCGTGCGGCAGGCGGAGCGGATTGCCACCGGCTGGCGGCTGAAGAAGGTTGCGGATAGCCAGATCGTGTGCACGCACGCGCAAACGCCCGCAGCGATATTGTCGCCCAAGATGATTGTCGAAGCGGAGCTGCAAAAAGCGCGAGATACCGGAGCGGCTCTGGCCTCGGGTCTGGCGCTGGGGATTTTCTAGTATCGCCTGCGACCAAGGCCATGCGTGCTCTTCACGCGGCGCACAGTGCCGCTTGATGCGCGCATGACGACGGTTTCGGTGGTGATGCGGCCATCGCGCAGGATTTTCACGCCATCAAGCAACGAACCGTCGGTCACGCCGGTTGCGGCAAAAATGCAGTCGCCCTTGGCCAGTTCCTCAAGGTCGTAAATCTTGTCGAGATCCTCGATCCCCCATTTGCGCGCGCGCAACCTTTCGTCGTCATTGCGGAAAAGCAACCGTCCTTTGAACTGCCCGCCGATGCAGCGCAACGCTGCTGCCGCAAGCACGCCCTCGGGCGCGCCGCCGCTGCCCATATAGATGTCGACAGTGGTATCGGGGTCGGACGTTGCGATTACGCCCGCGACATCGCCGTCTGGGATGAGCATGACGCCGCAACCCAAGGCGCGCAGTTCGGCGATAATTTTGTCGTGACGCGGCCGGTCGAGTACGCAGACGATAAGTTCGTCTGGCGCAACGCCTTTTTCCGCAGCCACCGCCGTGACATTCTCCGCGACCGATTTGTCGAGGTTTACGATGTCGGGTGAGTAGCCCGGGCCCACCGCGATCTTGTCCATATAGACGTCGGGTGCGTTGAGTAGATTGCCTTCTTCGGCGACCGCCAGCACGGCGAGCGCATTGGGTCCGGCCTTGGCGGTAATTGTTGTGCCTTCGAGTGGGTCGAGCGCGATGTCGATGCGCGGGCCCTTGCCGATGGCGGAACCGACCTTTTCGCCGATGAACAGCATCGGTGCCTCGTCGCGTTCGCCTTCGCCGATGACGACAGTGCCGTCCATGTAAAGTTCGTTCAAAGCGGCGCGCATCGCTTCGACCGCTGCGGCATCGGCCGCCTTTTCATCGCCGCGCCCGATAAGCTTCGCTGCAGCAATCGCCGCAGCTTCGGTCACGCGCACCATTTCGAGGACAAGCACCCGGTCAAGGATTTGGCTTGCTGCGGTCATGTCTTTTTCCTAGCTATTTGAATTATTGAAGTTCTTGGGGAAGAATATTCGACAAAAGGGGCACGGACGGTCGGAATTGCGGCTTGCGATAGGGAAGGCGTCGCCAAATGTCGAGATTGCTTGTCGCTGCCTTCGCACTTTCGGCCTCCGCTGCATCCGCGCAACAGTTAAGTGATGAGGAAATTGCGGCGCATATCGAAAAAGCACGGCGGCTGGTTGCGGTCGATGCCGAAGGCTGCGTCAAATATCCGCAAAGCAACGAGATTGTGGTGTGCGGCGAAAATCCGGACAATAAGAGCCAACGGGCATTTACCGACCGAGGCGAGCCTGACGAAAACCGGTTTCGCAAGGGAGAAGCTATTTCAACGAAGCGCGCCGCAGCCTGTTTGCCGGGGGACCGCATGTGCAAAATTCACATGAAAGGCGTCGGCGTCGGTTTCGGCTATGTGCCGCCGCCAGCAATTCCTCTGGAAGAAGTGCTGAAGGGCTTGCCTGAGCCAGATATGGTGATTCCAGAAGGCAGCAATCCCGAGTAAATCACTCGCCCAATATATGCATGACCATCGGCTCGCCCAGCAGGCTGTCCGAGGTCGATAGCGCCTTCAGTGTGTCGTCGATGGCCTGTTCGGGGCCTTCGTGCGTCACCATCGCAATCAGCGCGGAGCCATCATCATGGGTTTCGGTCTGGATGAGGCTTTCGATCGACAAACCCGCATCACGCATCGCGGCGGTGATTTCTGCCAGCACGCCGACGCGGTCGGCGACAACCATGCGAAGGTAGGTCTTGCCGATGCGATGAGCGCTAGCTGCGCGTGGCAGCTTTTCGAGTTCTGCTGACGGCATCGAGAAGGCAGGGCCAACCTCCTTGCGTGCAATGTCGACGAGATCGGCGACGACGGCGGAGGCAGTTGGCTTGTCGCCCGCGCCCGCGCCCTGAAATAGCAAACGCCCCGAGAAATTGCCCTCGGCGACTACGGCATTAGTTGCGCCGGTGACATGTGCGAGCGGGTGCGCGAACGGCACAAGGCAGGGTGCGACGCGCTGAAAAATAGTTGCCGCGCCATTCTCGCCGTCGATCTCGGCGAGGCCGATCAGACGGATGCGATAGCCCAGCGCCTTTGCCTGCGCGATATCAGCGGCGAGCAGCTTGCGGATACCGCGCGCTTCGACCCCGCCGAAGTCGATTTGCGACCCGAAACTGAGCGACGCTAGGATGGAGAGCTTATGCGCTGCATCGACGCCGTCGATGTCGAAGCTCGGGTCGGCTTCGGCAAAGCCCCTAGCCTGCGCATCGGCGAGGACGTCGGCAAAATCCAGACCCTCGCGCTCCATCGTCGACAGGATGAAGTTGCAGGTGCCATTGAGAATGCCGTAAACGCGGTCGATGCGGTTGGCTGCCGCACCGTCGCGCAGACCCTGGATGACGGGAATTCCCCCCGCCACCGCCGCCTCGAATTTGAGCGCGGCATTCTTGCCCTCGGCCAGCGCCGCCAGCTCGGCGCCGTGATGTGCGACCATCGCCTTGTTTGCGGTCACCAGTGCGCGACCGTTGGAAAGGGTTTCACGCGCCAGCGTCAGTGCGGGCCCATCGGAGCCACCGACCAGCTCTACCACAACATCGACGTCGTCCGCTGTAGCCAGTTCGCCCATATCATCGACCCAGCGATAGGGCCCAAGATCGACGCCCCGATCCTTCGACCGGTCGCGTGCAGTCACCGCGGCAATTTCGATTGCGCGTCCGGCGCGCCGTGCGATCAGCGCTCGATTTTCTTCGATCAGGCGGATGACACCAGTGCCTACAGTGCCGAGACCGGCCAAGGCGATGCGTAACGGGGCGGACATAGCGGACAAACTTTCTGCTAGAAGATGAGCATTGCCGCCGCGCTTAGGCGGGATCGCGGTGAAATGCCAGCCCAAGCTTGCCGCTGATGGGCCGCTTGCCTATAGCCGCCGCATGACCAACTCTCCCACTATTCTTATTCTCGCGGGCAAGCGCGATGGCAAGCTCGACCCGATGGCCGCCGAGGCAGGAGTCAGTCACAAATGCCGCGTTCCGATCTGCGGAAAGGCATTGTTGCAATGGGTGCTGGAGGCTGCAATTCCGGCCTTTCCCGATGGCAAAATACTGATTTCGATCCACGATCCGGCGGTCATCGCCGACCTGCCGGGCGTGGTCGAACTGGAGAAGTCGGGTCGCCTGATGATTTGCCAGGCACAAGCAGGCATCGTCGAAAGCGTAGAATATGCAACCGCACAGGCCGGGCCGAGCGCGTGGCCACTGGTCATCACCACCGCCGATAATGTGCTGGTCACGCCCGAGTTGATGCGCGACATGCACGCGGAGGCGATGGCGGGCGAAGGCGACGCGGTTATCGTGCTGTCGACCCGCGAGGCGATCCAAGCCGCGCATCCCGAAGGCCAAAGGCGCTTTTACGAATTTTCCGACGCCGCGATTTCCAACTGCAATCTGTTCTGGCTGCGCAATGCAAATGCGCTGAAAGCTGCAGAGGCTTTCCGCCAAGGCGGGCAGTTCATCAAGACCAAGGGCCGGATCGCCAAGGCATTTGGCATTCACAATCTCATTCGCTTCCGCCTCGGCTGGTTCAAGCTGGATAGCGCGTTTCGCGCCATGTCACGGCGCTTCGGTGTGCGTGTGGTGCCTTACATGGCGGCGGACGGTGCCTATGCGGTTGATGTCGACAATCCCCGCACTTACGCGATTGCGGAAATATTGCTGAAACAGCGCAAGCTTTAGGGCGTGAGCCGTACCTCGGCGCGCCACACCGGTATCCAGTCGAGCGAACCCCGGCACTCACCCATCAGTGTTGCACCGGTGAGGCGGAACATATCGCCGTCCCACACCCATTTTTCTGACGATCCGCAATCGCCGAGGCCGCGGCCCTTGGCATAGCTTGTTATTGTTTGCGTACCCGAATCCCAGTCGGCATTGACCAGAAGCGGGATTTGGCTGTCTTCGCCAAAGCCGGTAGCGCCATAATCGAATTTCGCGGGTGCGAAGCTCCACCGCCCGAAACTGTCCTGCTTCCCGATGTAAACTCCGGACGAAAAATTATACGCTCCCGCACCGCAATTGAGCAGCACCAGCGCCTGTGCCCCGTTTGCGCCTGTGCCCAAGCTGTAAGCGGTGTCCTGCGTCGAATCGAACCGGTCGGCGGCGCAAGGGCTGGTTTCGGACAGCGCGACCAGCGCGCCCGCATCAGGCAGCACGTTCGATGGTGTGATCTTCTTCGCAGTTATCACCGGCAGCATCGCCTTTGTGGCGGTAGCTTTCCTTCTGCCCGTTGCGATTATTGCCCCGGTTGTGCCTACGCGCCCCTGCTGCGCGTCTATATAGCGCAGCGCTGCCGAGGCACCGGCCAGCGATGCAATGCCGAGATTAGCACCATTGCCGTCCACCACTTGGATAGCCTTGCCCTTTGCCATAGCCCGAGCCAGCTTCATCGCCTCGGCGCCGCCGACCGCGATAAAGTCGCTATCGCGCATTATGGCGCCGCTTGTGACTGCTTTGCCATCGACGAAGACGCGATATGTGGTCGATTTGCTCTGCGCGCCCGCCAGTTCGATGGCGAGCGGTGCAGTCACGCTTTCGGGCCGCTTGACCACCATTGAAAACTGCTGCTCGGTCCCTGTCTCAGGCATTAGCGCGACTGCCTGACAGGCAAGGCCATTGTCGCAGCCGACAGTCCAGTCCTTGAAGGTGCTGACTTTACCGACTGTAATGGTCGAAGGTTGGACGGCATGCGATGCGACCGCGATCAACGCGGCTACCCCAAAAGCCGATACCGTCATTCCCCTGTGCATGGCACGCAGGCTAGCGCTTTCGAACGGCCTTCGCTAGGGGCATTCCGACACATGGTTAGCGGAGCATTTATGAAAGCAGTCGGCGTCATCGGGGCAGGGCAAATGGGCGCAGGTATTGCGCAGGTGAGCGCGGGCGCGGGCTATCATGTCTATCTGTCGGACCTCGATCTGCAGAGGGCAGAAGCGGGCAAGGCAGGCATAGCCACGGCGCTCGACAAGCTCGTCGCGAAGGAGAAAATCGGCCGCAGCGAAGCCGACACATTGCTGTCGCGGATCGAGCCGGTCGCCAGCTACGAGCCGATGGCTGATGCTGGCCTGATCGTCGAAGCCGCCACCGAGCGCGAAGAAATCAAGCGAAAAATTTTCGAAAGCGTCGGTAAAGTCCTCGGTCACCAAGCGGTACTGGCATCGAACACGTCGTCCATCCCGATCACCCGGCTGGCGCAGGCGTCGCCCGACGCAGCGCGCTTCATCGGCGTGCACTTCTTCAACCCAGTGCCGGTGATGGGGCTAATCGAAGTCATTCGCGGGCTTGCGACCAGCGACGCCACTGTGGACATCGTCCGCCAATATGGCGAGGCGCTTGGCAAGCAACTGGTGTTTGCCAATGACGCGCCTGGCTTCATCGTTAACCGTGTGCTGATGCCGATGATCAACGAGGCTTGCTTTGCGCTGGGCGAAGGCGTCGCTAGCATTCGCGACATCGACACCGCGTGCCAACTAGGCCTCAACCATCCGATGGGACCGCTAACGCTAGCCGATTTCATTGGCCTCGACACCTGCCTCGAAATCATCAATGTGCTCTTCACCTCGACAGGCGACCCCAAATTCCGCCCCGCGCCTTTGCTGCAAAAATATGTCGAGGCAGGCTGGTACGGGCGCAAGGTGAAGCGCGGCTTTTATGATTATTCGGGAGACATGCCGGTTCCGATGCGGTAAATATCAGCGGCTCGCATAACCGGGAGGGTGAGATGCGGATAGCTATGAAACTTATTACTTTTTCTGCCGTTCTGGGCACAATGCCGCTAGATGCTGCGCCAGCGGAAAGGCCGGTAACCATTAAGGACCCAGCTTCATTCGCGACGACTTTGCGAGAAATGGGATATCAACCGGGCGAACTTGCAAAAGACACGAAAAATCCGGCCTTTTTCGTCACATTTGGTGATCAACCGACCCGGGTCACCTTCGGCGGCTGTACGCAACGCGTAGACTGCAAATATCTGTATCTCTCGTCCTCTTACGATGACGTTCCGAATCCGCCAAAAGACTGGCTCGACCGGATGAATGACCGGTTCGATATCATTAAGGTAGATACCGATGCCGACAACGACCTATTTTTCAGCGCAACACATGTAGTCGAAGGCGTCCCGCGCAGCACACTCAATTTGATACTGGATATGTGGGTCGCCGATGCCAATGCCCTAGCGCAGGAAGCGCTTGCGGCAAAACTCAATCGCCCGGCCTGAAGGTCCGCCGCGCTTAGCTGTGGCGGTTCGCGCCAACCAGCGCTGCCGCGATATCGGCAATGAGGTCATCGACATCTTCCAGACCGATCTGCAGCCGGACAAGCGCCCGGTCCTTGTCCCACGGCACCGCTGACCGGCATGTCTCGGGGTGGACTGGCAAAGCAAGGCTCTCGAAGCCGCCCCAGCTATAGCCAATGCCGAACAATTCGAGCGCATCGATAAAGGCGGCAGCCTTGGCGGGACTGCCTTTCAGCACGAAGGAGAACAGCCCTGACGATCCGGTAAAGTCGCGTTTCCAGATGTCGTGGCCGGGGCAATCGGGCAATGCCGGGTGGAGCACGGCTTCCACTTCGGGTCGGTCATCAAGCCAATGTGCGATCTTCAGTGCCGATGCCTCGTGCGCCTTCATCCGCACAGCCAGTGTCCGCAAACCGCGATTGGCGAGCCATGCGTCGTCGGGCGAGACTACTTGGCCTAGTTGCTGCGCGGTTTGGCGCAGTTTTGTCCAAAGCGGCTTGGTTGTGGTGACGGCACCGATCATCACGTCACTATGCCCGACGATATATTTGGTCGCGGCGAGGATGGTGATATCTACGCCCTTGTCGAGCGCAGTGTAGAAGAATGGCGTCGCCCATGTGTTGTCGAGCAACGTTACAACGCCGCGTTTCTTTGCCTCTGCGCAAAAAGCGGGCACGTCCTGCACCTCAAAAGTCAGGCTGCCCGGATTTTCAAGCAGAATTGCTTTAGTTCGTTCGCAAAACAGTTCTGCGATATCGCCCGTCAGCGGGTCGAAATAGCGCGTCTCGACCCCGAAGCGCTTGAGGAGCCCGTCGGCGAAGGCGCGGCTTGGGTCATAGGCATTGTCAGTCATCAACAGGACATCGCCGGGTTTCAGCACCGACAGCAACGCGCCTGCAATCGCCGCCACACCTGATGGGTAGAGCATCGTCCCATGTGCGCCCGGCTCCAGCGCGGTAAGCGCTTCGGACAGCGACCATTGGGTGGGTGAGCCGCGACGGCCATAAAAGAAACGCCCGTCCTCGTTCGATTTCTTGCCCGCCTCCAAGGCGGCAACATCTTCATAAAGATGCGTGCTCGCGCGCCATACCGGCGCGTTGACGACTGGGCCGGTCAGCGTCTTGTCGCGCCCGCCGGTGACGATTTTGGTAGATGGTCTTTGGGGCTTGTCGGAACTCAAGCCGCACCCTGCGCTTTTGGCGTATCCTTGTCCAAGCCCCATTCGGACCAGCTGCCGTCATATAGCGCGACGTCGGTCTTGCCCGTCAGCCGCGCGCCGAACAGGATGACCGCGGCAGTCATGCCGGAGCCGCAGGTAGTGATCATCGGCCTGTCGAGATCGACCCCGGCGTCTGCGAACGCTGCCGCCAAATCGTCGCCGCGCTTCCATGTGCCGTCGGCATTGTAGAGATTGCCATAAGGCAGGTTACGGCTGCCCGGGATATGTCCCGATGCCATTTCCGGACGCGGCTCGGCTTCGTCGCCGGTGAAACGGCCCGTGCCGCGCGCATCGACCACCTCGGCATCCTTGCTGTGCAGGTTGGCGAGCAGGTCGGCCTTAGTCTTCACGCCCTTCTCGTCCTTCCAGACGGTGAAGTGGCGGTGACGCAACGCAGGCTTGCCGGTTTCGAGCGGTCGCCCCTCGGCCTTCCATTTCGCGATCCCGCCATCGAGCACTGCGACATCGTGCGCGCCGAACAGCATCAGCATCCACCAGGCGCGCGTCGCCGATTTATAGGGGCTGTCATCATAAACAACGATCCGGCTGCCATCGCCCAGCCCGAGCGACTGCATCCGACTGGCAAATTTTTCCGGCGGGGGAAGGGTGTTGGGAAGGCTGCTATTGGCGTCTGCCAGTTCCTCCATATCGAGAAAGACGGCCGTTGGAATATGTCCGCCTTCATATTCCGCGCGCGGATTGCGTCCGGCATCCGGCATGAACCATGTGGCATCGACCACACGCAGGTCGGACGCGCCGAGTTCCTTCGCCAGCCACTCGGTGCTTACCAAAATCTCCATAATGTCCGTCCCTTAACCCGCTTCTTATGATTCTTGTGCAGTGCAAGATAATCGGCTTGGTGGCGTTAGTCGAGCCTTTCCAGAAATTGCTTTGCCTGCGTGCGCAGCGCAATTTTATCAGCCTCGTTCATCCGGTCCCAGTTTTTGTAAGGCATTGCCATCCGCGGATTTGCGCGCAACTTCGACTCGTTGCGCGCGATAAAATCCCAATAGAGCGCGTTGAACGGGCAGGCGTCGGGACCCGTACGCTGTTTGACGTCAAAGCGGCACGAACTGCAATAATCGGACATGCGGTTGATATAGGCTCCGCTGGCCGCATAGGGTTTCGATCCCAACAGGCCGCCATCGGCAAACTGGCTCATGCCCAGCGTGTTGGGCAGTTCGACCCATTCATTGGCGTCTGCATAGACCGCGAGATACCACACATGCACCTGTCTGGGGTCGATGCCCGCGATCAGCGCGAAATTTCCGGTGATCATCAGCCGCTGGATATGATGCGCATAGGCAAGTTCGAGTGTCTGGCCGATGGCTTGCGAAAGACAATGCATGTCGGTTTCGCCGGTCCAGTAGAAGGCGGGCAGGTCGCGTTTTGCGCTCAGCGCATTGCGCTCCACATAATCGGGTCCACTATGCCAATAGATACCCCGCACATATTCGCGCCAGCCGATGATCTGGCGGATGAATCCTTCGGCGGCGTTCAGCGGCACCTTGCCCGCCCGATATCGCTTCTCGACGTCGCGACACAGCTCAAGCGGATGGAGCAGGCCCGAGTTGATATAGGGCGACAGGATCGAGTGCCACAGATACGGCTCGCCGCTCAGCATCGCATCCTGATAATCGCCAAATTGCGGCAAGGCGTGATCTAGGAACTGTTTCTGCTGCTTCAGCGCATCGGCGCGGGTTACGGCAAAGCCGAAACTTTCTGTCTTGCCCATGTTTCCCGCAAAGCGCGTTTCGACCATGTCGATCACTTCGCATGTGGTGGCATCGGGTTCGAAATGCAGCGGCCTTGGCATCATCAGGTCGCGTTTCGCGGGCTTGCGGTTCTCGCTATCGTAATTCCACTTGCCGCCTTCTGGCTGATTTCCATCCATAAGCAGGCCAGTCTTGCGCCGCATTTCGCGATAGAAAAACTCCATCCGCAACTGCTTGCGATCCTGCGCCCAAGCTTCGAACTCGGCATGCGAGGCCAGAAAGCGTGTGTCGGGCAAAATCTCGACCGGCACATCGAAGCGGTCGGCCCAGCTGTCGAGCATCGCCTTCACCCGCCATTCGCCCGCTTCGGTTATGCGAATGGCGGCGGGGCTGTGCCGCTCGACAGCTCTGGCCAATTCGCCGGTGAAGCTGCCGCTATTGTCGGGGTCATCCAGCTTGACATAATCTACCCGCCAGCCCGCACCGCGCAAATCGTCAGCATGATGCCGCATCGCTGAAAGGATGTATGCGACCTTCGCCTTATGGTGAGGGACGTAGGTCGTTTCTTCGTCGACCTCTACCATTAGCAGGACACAATCGGCCTTCTTTTGTCCCGCAAGCGAAGAGACTGCGTGGTTTAGCTGGTCACCGAGAATCGGAATGAGCGTCGTCATCCCGCCTGTCTAGGCGTAAAGTGGGCGTTGTCCCAAGGGTGCAAAGCTGCGCGGACCGAGGTCGATCCGGAAGGGCGCCATTTTAGGCGCGGGTGGCTGCGTTTCCTTGCCCACGAGGCAGGCGATTTTTGCCTGTTCGCTTTGGCCCGCCGCCTCATAAGCGAGATCGGCAACGAACACGGGCACCATTATCCGTTTGCTGTCGATCTCGAAGCTTTGCAACTCGGCCACCGGCACCGCAATCTCGATTTGCAGCGCCAGAGTTTCGCCCGGTTCGGCATTGCCCAGCGGTTCTTCGGAAACTTGGATCTGGCCATTATGGAATGCAGCAATGATTTGCTGCTGCTGCGCATTGGCCGACAGCAAGGTGGCGCGCAGGCGCAGGTTTTCCGCAAGCGCATCGCCGCCGTTGACAAGCCGCAACTGGCCCTTGACCGTCAGCGAGGTGAAACTGAGCGTTGCCTTGTCGGGAATGAATTGAAGGCTGACTTTGGCCTGTTTTGCAGCCGGCGGGGGCGGCGTTGCAAGCTTGATCGACGGCATCACGGGGGCAGGGGCTGGGGCAATTTCCTGAATATGACCGGGTTCGACGGGGGGTTCGGCCAAAGGTTCGACAGGAGCTTCAAAAACGGGCTCATCGTGGCGAACGGATCGCCTGCGCCGAAACGCTAGAAATCCGAACAGCGCTAGCGCAGCTACGCCTAACGCAGCGGCGATCTGCCACCATGGCAAAGAAGCCGTTTCGCTCGGCGCGGCAACGGCAGGCGCAACATCGGGGGATGTGTCGACAGGAAGCGGCAAGGCCTCCTCTGGTTCGGTAACGTCGGTCTCGAATGCTGGCGCTGGCTCGGCAACTGCTTGCGAAGGACGTGCCGCTGGCGTCCGGGCGGCGGGCGTTGTGCGTTGTGTAGGCGGCGGCGCGGTCTGTTCGGCGGAAGGCGCGGGCGTCTGCGTCTCGGGCAAGGTGGGCACGGCGGGCGGCGGGGTGACTTGTGGTTCGGGCTGGGGCTGGGCGCGCTCGGGGTCGAGCCGGAAGTCGCGCAACTCGCGCGGTGTTTCGGGCAGCGATTCCTGCGCCGCTATCGGTGGCGCTCCAAAGAGAAGCACAATTGCCAGTAAAAGCGCACAGCGCGCCATCATTTCTACCCTTGATACCCTGAACCGGTTTTCATCCCTCATCGCGCGGGGCACTGAACCGGCCATGAATGCTACTCCCTTTTGATATGAGCCGTTTGCATCGCCAGTTGAAGGGGGTAGATGGAAAAAATGACCGACCAGCCGCAAACTCGTTTTCTTGGGCAAGCGAGCCCGCTTCCCGCATCCCCTGAAGAGGCGCAGCTCGACTATGTGCCGAACCCCCGCCCAGGCGCGCTTTATCTCACCCGCTTTGTGAGCCCCGAATTCACCTCGCTGTGCCCGGTGACCGGCCAGCCCGATTTCGCGCATTTGGTCATCGATTATGCGCCCGATGCGCGCATCGTCGAATCGAAATCGCTTAAGCTGTTTTTGGGTTCGTTCCGCAACCACGCCGCCTTCCACGAAGATTGCACCGTCGGCATCGGCCAGCGGCTGTTCGACGAGATGCAACCGCGCTGGCTGCGCATCGGCGGCTACTGGTATCCGCGCGGTGGCATCCCGATCGATGTCTTCTGGCAATCGGGCGAACCGCCCAAGGGCCTGTGGATTCCGGATCAGGGTGTGCCCGGCTATCGCGGACGCGGCTGATTATTTAAACAGCCCGCCCAGTAAGCCGCGTAACAGCTGACCGCCTATCTTGCCCGCGACCTGCCTTCCCACCGAAGTTGCAGCGGAGCGTGCCGCCGATTGAACCATCTTGTCGGCAAAGCTGGGTTTGGCAGCTTCACGCGCTGCCGCAGCCTGTTGCCGCGCCAGTTCCTTGGCGGCGGCGGCATCGGCCTTGGCCTGCGCCTTGGCTGCAATCGCTGCTTCCTTGTCGGCCACCGCCTGCGCCTTGGCTTCTTCGGCTGCTGCTGCTGCTTGCGCGCCCTTGGCAGCCAATATTTCTTCAGCCGATTCGCGGTCGATCAGCGTGTCATATTTGTCGCCGATAGCGTCGGTGCTGATCATTATGCCGCGTTCCTGCGGCGTCAGCGGTCCGACGCGGCTGGCGGGGGCCTTGATCAAGGTGCGCTGGACCATCGAGGGCGAACCATCGGGTTGTAGCAGCGACACCAACGCCTCGCCGATTTTCAGTTCGGTGATGATCTGCGCCACATCGATATCGGGATTGGGCCGGAAGGTTTCGGCAGCAGACTTGACCGCTGCCTGGTCGCGCGGGGTGAAGGCGTTCAATTTATGCTGGATGCGGTTGTTGAGCTGCGCTGCGACCGTGTCCGGGATGTCGATAGGGTTCTGCGTAATGAAATAGACGCCGATGCCCTTCGAGCGGATCAGCCGCACGACCTGTTCCACTTTCTCCACCAGCGCCTTGGGCGCATCGTTGAAGAGGAGATGCGCTTCGTCGAAGAAGAACACCAGCTTGGGCTTGTCGGGGTCGCCGACTTCCGGGAAATTCTCGAACAGTTCGGACAGCATCCAGAGCAGGAAGGTCGAATAAAGCTTCGGGCTGGCCATCAGCTTGTCGGCAGCCAAGATGTTGACGACACCGCGCCCGCTGTCGTCCAGCTTGACGAAATCCTCAAGCTCGAGCGAGGGTTCGCCGAAGAAATGCTCGCCGCCCTGGCTGCGCAACTGGAGCAGCGAGCGTTGAATGCTGCCCACCGATTGCTTTGAGATATTGCCATATTCTAGCGTCAACTCGGCCGCCCGCTCCCCGCAATTGACGAGCATCGCCTGCAGATCGTCGAGGTCGAGCATCAACAGCCCATCCTTGTCGGCAACATGGAAAGCGATGGTCAGCACGCCTTCCTGCACTTCGTTGAGGTCCATCAAGCGCGACAGCAGCAGCGGCCCCATTTCCGACACGGTGGTGCGGATCGGGTGGCCTTGTTCGCCGAACAAGTCCCAGAATTGCGTCGGATTGTCCTTATATGTCCAATCGCTTTGCCCGATTTCGGCAGCGCGGCCTGCGAAAATCTCGTGCGTCTTGCCCTGTGGCGATCCGGCCATCGCCATGCCGGACAAATCACCTTTGACATCGGCTACGAAAGTGGGGACGCCAGCGACGGAAAAGCCTTCGACGATACCTTGCAGAGTGACGGTCTTGCCGGTGCCCGTCGCGCCTGCGATCAGCCCGTGGCGATTGGCGCGCTTGAGGTTGAGCTGTTCCGGCCCGTTACCGCTCTTGCCGATGAAAATACCGTCCATATCGCTCGCCTCCGTCTGGCGGGCAGGACAACTACGGACCGCGTTCGAGGTCAAGTAAATCCTGCAATCGGTCTCGCAGCACGTTTCATCGACAGCACAGAATCGTTCGTCGCAAAATGGAATTGAGCAATTTGTCAGAAAGCATTTGCGACCTAAGCCGCTGACATGGGTTTCAGACAGACGGGGCAGATTCGATTCGGCCAGGGAATTCGCCGCAAGGCACTTTTGTCGCTTTGGCTGACGCCGGTGCTGGCTGCCTGCGTCGCCGCCGACCAACCGCCGCCGCGTCCCGCATCGAAACCGACTACTCCGGTGTCGCTACCAGTCCCCATACCCCAACCCGGCCCGCGCCCGGAAATGCCGGAAGCGTCGCGCCCTGCCGTCGGACGTCCGCCCGAAGGACTTGAGAATCTGATCAACGACCAGTGGCGGTTGTTCCCCGGCAAGACCGGCGTTGCCGTCATGCGCATCGACGGAGGCGACTGGGTGCTCGGTCGTCGCTTGAACGACCTGTTCCCGCAGCAGAGCGTATCGAAGACCTGGGTCGCGCTGACCGTGCTCGACCAGGTCGATCAAGGGAAGTTGCGGCTCGACCAGCCAGTGCGTATCGGGCGCGAGGATCTGGCGGTATTTCACCAGCCTATCCGGGCGCGGGTTCTCGCCAATGGTGCAATCGAGGAAAGTGTTCAAAGCCTCCTCGAACAATCGATCCGCGCGAGCGACAATACCGCGAACGATTCGCTGCTGCGGACCGTCGGCGGGCCGCAGGCAGTGCGCGCCTTCATTGCCCGCAAAAATCTGGGGGCGATCCGCTTTGGTCCGGGTGAGCGTTTGTTGCAGAGCGGTATTGCCGGCATGGAATGGCAACAAGGCTATTCGATTGGCCAAGCCTTTTACGCCGCTCGAAACGCAGTGCCTTACGCGACGCGCAAAGCCGCGCTTGACCGATATCTGGCGGACCCGGTCGATGGCGCCACCCCCGAAGCTACAGTGCGCGCGCTGGCCAGGCTTGCGAAGGGTGAGCTGCTGTCGGCTTCGTCCACGCGGTTGATCCTCGACATCATGTCGCGCACGAGCAGCGGGCCGAACCGTTTGAAGGCAGGTGTACCCGCAGGATGGCGTTTCCTCCACAAGACGGGGACCGGGCAGGTCCTCTCGCCGGTTTCGACCGGCTACAACGATATCGGCATTATGACCGCGCCTGATGGCACGCGCTATGCGGTGGCGGTATATATGGGCAGCACGACGGCTTCGATCCCGCAGCGTATGGAATTCATGCAGTTTGTGTCGCGAACGGTGGCGCTTTACCACCAGCGTTGATTATTCGGGTCGATTGGCGGCTTCGGAATCCAGTTTCTCGGCGGCTTCGTCGAGCGCTTTCGCATCTTCGGCGCTGACTCCGCCTGGTCCCGGTTCGTTTGGGCTCTCTCCACAGGCGTTCAGGGCTAGCAGCAACAGAAGCGGGAAGTGAGCTGTTCTAGGCATCCTTCCAGTCTACCGCTGGAGCACACAAAGAAAAAGGCCGCCCTGCAAGCAGGACGGCCCTTTTTCGTTCAGCTTGCGCTGAAGTGCGAATTACTTCGCAGCTTCTTTCGCAGCGTCAGCCATTTCGCCAGCCTTTGCAGCAGCGTCGCCAGCAGTGTCGGCCATTTCGCCGGCCTTGTCAGCCATTTCGCCAGCCTTTTCAGCGGTGTCGGTTGCAGCAGCGTCGGTTGCCATTGCATCGGCACCTTCTACAGCAGCGTCAGCAGCTTCTGTGGTGGTTTCTGCAGTTGCGTCAGCAGCTTCAGTGGTTGCTTCTTCGGCGCCCGAGCAAGCAGCCAGGCCGAGCGAAGCGGCAAGAACGAGAGATACAGCAATTTTCTTCATTTGGGAAAACCCCCTAGCAAAACTTATTGAATAACACGACAGGCACAGCTGCACGAATGCAGCAATGACTGCGGATTGCTCCTCTAGCCGCTTCGTTTTTTCATGGCAATGTGCTTTTTGCAGCTTGCGCGGCCATTACCGTTCTGCAAGCAGCAAACTCTACCTTTACAGTAGAAAACGTGCCGAAATTGAGCCGATTGACATCATATAAAGATTTCTTTATATGATTGCTGCAATGAACGATTTGCTCAACATAATGCGGGCGCTTGCCGATCCGACGCGGATGCGAATCGTTTTTCTTGTGCTCCGTCTCGAGCTGTCGGTCGGCGAACTGGTGCAAATTCTTGGCCAAAGCCAGCCCCGCGTGTCGCGCCATGTGCGCATCCTGGACGAAGCGAGGATTTTGGAACGGCGCAAAGAAGGCAGCTGGGTATTCATGCGGCCGGGACCCGTCCTGGCTGATGGCAGGCTGGAGCCTTTGTTTGCCAGTGCCGACCTGAGCCAGGCAAAGGCGTTTCAGCGCGATATGTTGAAGCTTGAAGAGGTGCGGACGGCACGAACCGACATGGCCGCCGCCTATTTCGCCGCGCATGCCGACGAATGGGATTCGCTACGCTCGCTTCATGTGGCGGAGTCCGAAGTCGAGGACGCGATCGGGCAAATTTTGCGTTCGGCGTCATTGGGTGATGTGCTCGATGTCGGTACTGGAACGGGCAGAATGATGGAATTGTTCGCCGCCGACGCCAGCCATTTCGTTGCGCTCGATAACAGCACCGAAATGCTTAGGCTGGCGCGCGCCAAGCTTGGAAATCTCGACGACGCTGTCGCAGCGAAGGTCGATATCATGCTTGGCGACTTCAACGCGCTGCCCTTTGGCGATGAAGAGTTCGATACCGTGCTGTTCCATCAGGTGCTGCATTATGCGCAGCATCCCGAGGGCGTTATTGCTGAGGCCGCGCGCGTCCTTGCACCCGGCGGGCGGCTGATCATTGTCGATTTCGCTGCGCACGAACGTGAGGAGTTGCGCACCGTTCACGCCCATGCGCGGCTCGGCTTTGCCGATGACCTGATTGCCAGGGCGTTCGAAGCAAATGATGTACCGCTGGCGCAGCAGCTCGCGCTCGATGGCGGGGCGCTGGCGGTGAAGCTGTGGATGGGCCGCAAGCACGGGCAATCCGCTGCTGAAAATTCGAATTTAAGGAAAGTCGCATGATCCTCCCGCTCGCCCAAATGCAGGAAGCCAGCCGCGCGGTGGCAAGTCCATTGTTCGCTGGGCTTTCCGGTGATTGCGAGATCAGCTTCGAATTCTTCCCGCCCAAGACCGAGAAGATGGAAGAGCAATTGTGGGATTCGGTGGTGACGCTTGCCCCGCTCGAGCCGCGCTTCGTGTCGGTGACTTATGGCGCGGGTGGCACCACGCGCGAGCGTACGCACAATACGGTGGCGCGCATTGCCCGCGAAACCAGCATTCCGGCTGCGGCGCATCTGACCTGCGTCGAAGCCTCGAAAGGCGAGATTGCCGACGTCGCCAATGCCTATTGGGAGGCTGGCGTTCGGCATATCGTCGCGCTGCGCGGCGATCCGCCGAGCGCTGACGGAAAGTTCGTACCGCATCCGGACGGCTATGCCAGCGCGGCAGAGCTCGTCGAAGGCTTGCGCAAGCTGCATCGGTTCGAAATTTCGGTCAGCGCCTATCCCGAAACGCATCCCGAAGCGTTGAGCGCTGCGACCGACATCGATTTCCTGAAACGCAAACTCGACGCAGGCGCGAGCCGCGCGATCACGCAATTCTTTTTCGAGCCCGAAACCTTTTTTCGCTTCCGCGATGCGGTGGCCGCCGCCGGGATCGACGCCGAAATCGTTCCTGGAATTATGCCTGTATCCAATTTCGCTGCGATCACGCGGATGTCGAATATGACCGGGACTGCGATTCCATCATGGATGGCGCATCTGTTCGAGGGCCTGGACGATCATCCATCGGCGCGCCAACTGGTCGCGGCCACCATCGCCGCTGAAATGTGCCGTCGTCTCTATGCAGGTGGCGTGCGCGATTTCCATTTCTACACGCTGAACCGCGCGGAACTGTCCTACGCGATCTGTCATTTGCTCGGTAAACGCCCAGCTGCGCCTGCGCAGGAGCAAGCAGCATGAGTGCGCGCGAGGATTTCATATCGCGGGCAGCGGAGCAGATATTGGTCTTCGACGGGGGCTACGGCACGGCGATCCAGGCCTATAAGCTCTCCGAAGCCGACTATTGCGGTTCGCTCGAACTGACACACGACCAAAAGGGCAATAACGACCTCTTGTCGATTACCCGGCCCGATATCGTGAAGGCGATCCATAGCGCATATCTCGAAGCCGGTGCCGACATGATCGAGACGAACACGTTCAGCGGCACGAAAATCAGCATGGCCGACTATGGCTGCGAACATCTGGTGCGCGAACTCAACCTGCAATCGGCGATAATCGCGCGCGAATGTTGTGATGAGGCTGAAGCGAAGGACGGCAAGCGCCGCTTTGTTGCAGGCTCGATCGGCCCGACCAACAAGACATTATCGCTGTCGCCTGATGTGAACGACCCGGGTTTTCGCGAGATAGATTTCGATTATCTCAAGGACGTCTACCGCGAACAATGCGATGCGCTGATCGAAGGCGAGGTCGATTTCCTTTTGATCGAAACGATTTTCGACACGCTCAACGCCAAATGTGCTGCGATGGCCGCGCAGGAGGCTGCCGAGGCTTCGGGCCGCGATGTGCCGTTGATGATTTCGATGACGATTACCGACATGGCCGGGCGCAATCTGTCCGGCCATACCGTCGAAGCATTCTGGGCGGCGATCCGGCATGTGAAGCCGCTGACCATCGGACTGAACTGCTCGTTCGGCGCGGACCTGCTGCGCCCGCATCTCGCGGCGCTGGCGAAGCAGGCCGATGCGCTGGTCATGGCCTATCCCAATGCGGGGCTGCCCAACGACCTGGCCGAATATGACGAGTTGCCCGAAACCACGGCGGCTCTGATCGGGCAATGGCTCGATGACGGGCTGGTCAATATCGTCGGCGGCTGTTGTGGCACCACCCCTGCGCATATTGCAGCGATTGCGAAGACGGTCGAGGATCGTGCGCCGCGCCAGATTCCGGCGGCTCCTGTTGTTACCCGCCTCGCCGGCCTCGAACCCTTCGTCATGGCCGCCTGAGCCAGAAAAGATAATATGACCATTTCCTCCTCCCGTTTCGTCAATATCGGCGAGCGCACCAATGTTACCGGCAGCGCCAAGTTCAAGAAGCTTATCCTTGCGGGCGACTATGAAGCTGCGGTCGAGGTAGCGCGCGACCAGGTCGAGAATGGCGCGCAGATTATCGACATCAACATGGACGAAGGCCTTCTCGACGCGCATGAGGCGATGACGACCTTCATCAAGCGTATCGCCGCCGAACCTGACATCGCGCGCGTGCCGCTGATGATCGACAGCTCCAAGTGGAGCGTGATCGAGGCTGGCCTCAAATGCGTTTCGGGAAAGCCAATCGTCAATTCGATTTCGATGAAGGAGGGGGAAGAGGCTTTCCTGCATCACGCCCGGCTGTGTATGGCTTATGGTGCAGCAGTCGTGGTGATGGCGTTCGACGAGACCGGGCAGGCGGACACGAAAGAGCGCAAGGTCGAAATCTGCAAGCGTGCTTATGATCTGCTGGTGGGCATCGGTTTCCCCCCCGAGGATATCATCTTCGACCCCAATATCTTCGCGGTAGCGACGGGGATCGAGGAGCATAATAATTACGGCGTCGACTTCATCGAGGCGCTGAAGGAACTGCGCGTCCTGTGCCCGCATGCGCATTATTCGGGCGGGCTTTCGAACCTATCCTTCTCGTTCCGCGGCAACGAGCCGGTGCGGCGCGCGATGCATTCGATCTTCCTCTACCATGCGATTCCGGCGGGGCTCGACATGGCGATCGTCAATGCGGGCCAGCTCGATATCTATGACGATATCGATCCCGAACTGCGCGTGGCGTGCGAGGATGTCATCCTCAACCGCGATCCCGACGCTACCGAGCGGCTGATTACGCTCGCCGAAAAATATCGCGGCACCGACGTTGCGCAGGAAAAGGCCGAGGCCGAATGGCGCGGCTGGCCTGTGAAGAAGCGGCTCGAACATGCGCTGGTCAAGGGTATCGACGCGCATATCGTCGAGGATACCGAGGAAGCCCGGTTGGTTTCCGAGCGCCCGATCCACGTCATTGAGGGGCCGCTGATGGACGGCATGAATGTCGTCGGGGATCTGTTCGGTTCGGGCAAGATGTTCCTGCCGCAGGTGGTCAAGTCAGCGCGCGTCATGAAAAAGGCGGTCGCGCATCTCTTCCCTTACATTGAGGCCGAGAAAGACGCAGGCGCGAAGGGCAAGGGCAAGATAATCATGGCAACCGTGAAAGGCGACGTCCATGATATTGGCAAGAACATCGTCGGCGTTGTGTTGCAGTGCAACGGTTTCGAGATTGTAGACCTCGGGGTCATGGTGCCCTGGTCCGATATCCTCAAGGCCGCGAACGAAAATGACGCTGATATGATCGGGCTGTCAGGACTGATCACACCGTCGCTCGACGAGATGGTCACGGTGGCCGAGGAGATGGAAAAGGCAGGCATGACGATGCCGCTGCTCATTGGCGGAGCGACCACTTCGAAGACCCACACCGCGCTTCGTATCGAGACGGCTTATTCCGGCCCGACCGTCCACGTGCTCGATGCGAGCCGCGCGGTGGGTGTTGCCTCAACACTCGTGAGCGACACCATGGCGGAAAAATTTGTCGCCGACACGCGTGCAGAATATGGTCATATTCGCGATGCGCGGGCGGGCAAGACCGCCAAGCCGCTGGCGACGCTGGAGGAAGCGCGCGCAAATGCTTTCGAGATTGACGAGAGCCTAAAGCCCGCCCCGCCGCTTAGGCCCGGTGTCCATGTCTACGACGATTGGGATCTGGCGGACCTGCGCAATTACATCGACTGGACGCCGTTCTTCCGTGCGTGGGAACTGCACGGCAATTATCCGGCGATCCTGACCGACGAAGTGGTCGGCGAAAGCGCGACCAGCCTGTTCAATGATGCCAATGCCATGCTGGACAAAATCATCGGCGAAAAATGGCTGCGCGCAAAGGGCGTGGCGGGGCTATGGCCGTGCTGGCGCGATGGCGACGATGTCGTCGTCTATTGCGAGCAGACCGAAGCCCATATCCGCCTGCCGTTCCTGCGCCAGCAGATCGCCAAGCGCGAAGGGCGGGCCAATATGTGCCTTGCCGATTTCATTAGCCCCGATGGCGACTGGATCGGCGGTTTTGCTGTCACCGCCGGGCACGGTATCGGCACGCATCTTGCCGCGTTCAAAGCGAGTATCGACGACTATTCGGACATCATGTTGAAGGCGCTGGCCGACCGCCTCGCCGAAGCCTTTGCCGAGCGGATGCACGAGCATGTCCGCAAGGAATTATGGGGCTATGCGCCGGGCGAGCAACTGACCAACGAGGCGCTGGTGCGCGAGGAATATCGCGGCATCCGCCCCGCGCCGGGCTATCCGGCGTGTCCCGACCATAGCCTGAAGCCGATATTGTTCGACCTGCTCGACGCAACGCACAAGACCGGCATCACGCTCACCGAAAGCTTTGCGATGCTGCCGACCGCTGCAGTCAGCGGCTTTTACTTCGGCCATCCGCAGGCCGAATATTTCGGTGTGGCCCGCATCGGTGAGGATCAGGTGACCGAATATGCAGATCGTCGCGGCGTCGATATGGAAACCGCGACGCGCTGGTTAAGGCCCAATCTCAATCATTGAGGCCTAGCATTTTCCCTCTTTGACCACGCTGTAACCGGCAGCATTGGCTTCGCAGGCATTGCCGAAGGTCTTGCGCTTGTAACCCTTGCCGCCGCAGACGGGCTTATATTCCCTGGTGCATATCTTAGGGCGCTCGCCGGGTCCGGGCATTTCTTCCATATTGGTGCAGGCCGAAACCATGACTGCCAGGCCGCCGGCAGCGGCGAAAAGCGATAGTCTTTTCATCTTGTCCTCCATCCGGTCGGCGGGGGTAGCCGACCAGCGACATTCATATCCTATTCTGGCATAGTTCCGAAACGAAACATGCCAAAAGATGATGACGTTAAGGCAAGACTCATCGGCTTTGCGGCACTAATCAGGATGCCATGACGCCATCTTTTCGTACTGCTCTGTTCGCCATGCTGTCCGCAAACATTTTGTTTGCGCCCGCCGTTGCCCAGAATGCACCATTTCGTAATGGCGAAACGGGGCGGAACTATGCCAGCCTGCAGGCGGCGGTCGATGCGATCGGCGGCGGCGAGGGGACGATCATCATCGCGCCCGGTTCCTATCGCCAATGCGCCGTGCAGAAAGCGGGCACGGTCGCCTTCCGCGCCGCTGTCCCCGGCCAGACGGTGTTCGACGGCGGTATCTGCGAGGGCAAGGCGGCTTTGGTGCTGCGCGGGGAAGCGGCGAGCATCGATGGCATCATTTTCCAGAATATGCGCGTTCCCGATGCCAATGGCGCTGGCATTCGCCTCGAAAAGGGCGACCTGACGGTAACCCGCGCCATCTTTCGCAACAGCGAGCAGGGGATATTGACCGCCGAGGACCGCTCGGGGAAAATCAGCATCGACCGTTCGACCTTTTCAGGCCTAGGGCGCTGCGACCGGGGGCTGTCCTGCGCGCACAGCATCTATATCGGTGAATATGGCTCGCTCAGCGTTACCAACAGCCGCTTCGAGCGCGGCAATGGCGGGCATTATGTCAAAAGCCGCGCGACGCGGATCTCGGTGACCGACAGCGCCTTCGACGATACCAGGGGCCGCGAAACCAATTACATGATCGACCTGCCGGGCGGTGCGGTCGGGCAGATTGCGCGCAATGTCTTCGTGCAAGGCGCGTCCAAGGAAAATTACAGCGCCTTCATCACCGTCGCGCCCGAGGGCAAGACCCAGAGCAGCACTGGCCTGTCGATCAGCGCCAACGAAGCCAGCATCGCGCCGGGCGTGGAGCGGCAAACGGTGTTCCTCGCCGACTGGTCGGGCGACCGGATTGCGCTTGGCGGGAACCGGTTGGGGCGGGGTTTGAAGCCTTTCGAGCGGCGGTAGTTTTCGCGGGTTGCGTCGCCCGATTAGGGCCGGTTTAATCACCGCCCCTGCGCGCGCCACCTTCTTACAACCCGCTCCAATATCTCGCCTTCGCCCCCGGTTTCCTGCCACAGCTGGCTGAACAGGGGGTCTTCGGATGCCGGGCGTTTTTCTTCTTCGAGATTGTCGAGCGCGACGCGGATGGGGATGCTCACACCCTCGCCGCAGATGATGCATTCGCGATTACGCAGCGCCGGGATCGAATCGAGGAAGCCGCGTGCGCCTTCGGGCATGGCGGCGCGGACGAAGGCCTGGTCGCGGTCATTGTTGAGGCGCATCGAGATGATCGTGCCGCACTGCGACAGCACGCCTTCGGCCAAGTCGGACGGGCGCTGCGTGATCAGGCCAAGCGACACGCCATATTTACGGCCTTCCTTGGCGATCCGTTCGAGCACCGAGCGCACCGCGCTGTCCTTCGAGACGCGGTCCGAGGGGATGTAACGGTGCGCTTCTTCGCAGACCAGCAATATGGGCCGCTGCGGTTCGTTGCGCGACCAGATGGCGTAATCGAAGACGAGGCGGCTTAGCACTGCGACCACGGTCGAGGTGATGTCCGACGGCACACCCGACACGTCGATGATCGAAATAGGCTTGCCGCCCGACGGCAGGCGGAAAATCTTGCCGACAAATTCGGCCATGGTGTCGCCGACGAGCATGCCTGAAAACATGAAATTGTAGCGCGGATCGGCCTTCAGTTCCTCGATCTTGCTCTTGAGGCGCATGAACGGCGCGCTGTTGGTTGCCTTGTCGAGCTTGCCCATTTCGGTCTGGATAATGTTGGTGAGGTCGGAGAGCAGATAGGGGATCGGCGCATCGACAGTAAGCTTGCCAATGCTTTCGGCGATGCGGTTTTTCGACCTCGCCTGAAGCAGGCAGCGCGCGAGAATGTCGCTGTCGATCTGCTTGTCGTCGCCGTTCGAGGTGACGAACACTTCGACATGTTCGGCGAAGTTCATCATCCAATAGGGCATGGCGAGGTTATTGACGTCGAACAAAGCGCCATTGCCCTTGAACGCGGCCGAATATTCGCCGTGCGGGTCGATCATGACGATATGGCCTTCGGGGGCGATATCGCAGATTTTATGCAGGATCAGCGCGGCGCTGGTCGATTTACCGGTACCGGTTGAACCCAATAGCGCGAAATGCTTGCCGAGCATTGCATCGACATAGAGCGCGCCGCGGATATCCTTGGTCGGGAACACCGTGCCGATTTCGACATGCGCACGCGCGTCGGCGGCGTAGACCTGCTTCATGTCCGGGCTGGAGACGGCATAGACTTCGCTGCCCGGGACCGGATAGCGCGTGACACCGCGGCGGAAATTATAGATTTTGCCGGTCAGCTTTTCCTCGTCGCCTTCGCCGAGGAAATCGACAGCGGCCATGATCGCGCCATGTTCGGCGGTATGCAGTTTTTGCGTGCGGATGCTGGCGAGCAGCCAGGTGCTACCAACGCGGATCTTGATCTGGCTACCGACCTGTCCCGCCATTGCTATGCTGGGGTCGGCATCAGCGGACAATTCGCTCAATACCTGTGCGTCGAGGGTTACCTGCGAGCTTGAGCCGGCAATTTCCATAACATAGCCGATGTGATGCAGCACGGCGGCGGCGACGGGTGCTTGGGCGGCGGGAGCCATGGCGACAGGCTCGTCGCGATAGGCGGGCTTGATAGGGACGGAGGTCAGCGACGCCGTCGATGCAGCGCCGCCGCTTTCTACCGGCTGCCCTGAGGAAAACTGATGATTTCCCGTATTATCCATTGCCCAACTGCCCCTCGTATCTGGTCTGTGACGAGGGGTAGTGGCAGAAGGTAAAGAATTATTTACTATCGGGCCGCGCGGACGCCCTCAAAACCGCTGGAAAATATAGCCTGCGAACCAGCCGAGCAGCAGCGATACCAGCACCGCCATCGTGCCGTAAAACAGCGAATAATCGCGCGCCATGACGGTAATCAACTGCTCGAACCCGGTCTTGCGGACGCGGACCTCGACCTTGTCGTCGGCGACGATAACGCGGCCGTCGCGGATCAGAAGTGTTTCGGCCGTGTAGGTGCCGACTGGGACGCTCGACGGTACATAGAGGCGCGCGCGGTAGAGCACCTGGTCGGTTATATCGACCGCGCCGCTGTTTTGTCGGAAAAGGCCAGCGCGGCTGTTGAGGTCTACCAGGCCGTTGCTGAACCGGCGCTGCTCCTTCGCATCGACTTCGCCGCTGGGCGAAAGCTGCAATTTATCGAGACCGAGTTCGTAGATGGCAGCAGTTTTTTCGTCGACGATTGCATCGAGCGGACGTGACGAGGCGATGGCATAATAGGCCGGGACCGAGCGAAAATCGCTGCTGTCGGCATTGATCCAGATGCCTGCAATCTTCTGCTTTTCGCGCAAGGTGATGGGGCGGGCGGGGCCACGCAGTACGACCGCGACGTCGATCTGTCCTTCGGGCGCGACCCCGCGCGGATAGATGATCGCGCCGAACAGGAGGAGCTCGGCACCGGTGAAGCCCGATTGTATGTCGATCTGCCGCTGCGACACATCTGGCACCAGCTTGGGCACATTTTGCGCCGATGCTGGCATCGCCAGCAGCATGAGCATGAGGGCGAAAAACAGCCTCATAGCGCCTGCACCGTGTAAATCTCGTCGGGCCGCCAGCCAAGGCCCAGCGCCATGCGGATTGCCACCAAAAGCACGATTGCGGCGAGAAACAGCCGCAGATATTCGGGCCGCATCCGCTGGGCTAGGCGCGCGCCGATCTGCGCGCCGATGACGCTGCCGAGCAAAAGGAAGACCGCAAGCACGATATCGACCGCCTTGGTGGTCAGGCTGTGCATCATCGTCGCGGTCATCGTGACGAAGAGGATCTGGAACAGCGACGTGCCGACGACAACCTGCGCGCCCATGCCGAGCAGATAGAGCATCGCAGGCACCATGATGAAACCGCCGCCGACACCGAGCAACATAGTCATTATGCCGGTGATAAAGCCCAGTATCAGCGGCGCGAGTGGCGAGATGTAGAGGCCCGAGCGGTAGAAGCGCCAGCGCATCGGCAGGTTGGCGACGAGCGGGTGATGGCGACGCTTGGCGGCGGGAACGGGTCGTCCAGCGCGCACCGCGCTGACGCTGGCGAGCGCTTCTTTCGCCATTAGCCCACCTATGCTGCCAAGCATCAGCACATAGAGGATGGCGATGACGGTGTCGATCTGGCCCAGCGCTTCAAGGCCTTCGAATATCGCCGCGCCCGCTGCAGTCCCCAGCATGCCGCCGACCACAAGCACCGCGCCCATCTGGAAATCGACCCCACCGCGTTTCATATGCGCGAACACGCCCGAAACGCTGGCCCCCGTGACCTGCGTCGATGCCGAAGCAGCGGCAACCGTCGGCGGGATGCCGTAAAAGATGAGCAACGGCGTTGTCAGGAACCCGCCGCCGACACCGAACATGCCCGACAACATCCCCACTGCACCACCCAGGAGGATGATGACCAACGCGTTGACCGAAAGATTGGCAATGGGAAGATAGATATCCATGTGACGAAGCGGACCCTAACCCGTTTCGCAAGACGGATAAAGGCTGGCCCCTAGAAACTGGTGGACAATGTGACCGCAGGACCGCTGGCCGGACGGGCGTCGCCTTCAACGCGGAAGCGCCAATCGGCACTGATGCGCAGGCGCGCTTCATCGACGGCGATTTCGGCGGTGATCGTTGGGCCTGCGTCGATGCGGAAAACGCCTCTCTGTCCACCGCCCCAGATGCCGCTGCCCGCCGCAACAGGAGCTTTACCGACAGCAAAAAGCTTCCGGTCTGCGCGCACGGCAAAATCGAAAAATGCGCCCGAACGTTTGTCCGAGATAACCCCGGCTTGTGCAAACCCCTCTGCTTTGAAACCGAGGGGTAAGGTCACATCCGATTTTCCGCCCGCAACAAAGACCGCAAAGGCATCGCGTCGGTCATTCCTGAAGCGCCGCTCGGCTGTGATTGAAACTGGCAGGCTCTGGAACGGCTTCAATCGCAACCCCGCCGCCAGTTCGCGTTCGGAGAGCCGGTCATGGGCAATAGCGCCACGCACCTGCAAGGCCAGACCGTCATTGCGGGCAAGCGAGTAGGTTGCAACAAAGCCGCTTTGGCTGCCACCATATTGCTCACGCCCGTCCAGCGCGCTTGTTGAGGGGCCGCCGCGGACGAAGTGGTAGGCGTAAAAGCTGAACGGCGACGAAGGCGACTGCGGCGCCGGTTGAGGCCAGACAGCAAGTTGCGGTGATGCCTGTAAAACTGCATTTGAAGGACAGGCAGGTACAGACGGTACTGCGAGGTTCGGGCTTGCTGCGAGTGTTACGGGTCGTCGACGAAATGCTAAGTGCACAGCCGCAAGGAGCGGCAAAGGCTTTGTACAACAGTCAGCAGCCGCAGGTTCGGCCAAAGTTATAGCTGCGCTGTTTCCAACCGAAGCTACTGCAATACGGCCGGAACTCTTCCCTTGCGGAAATTCTCCTATTGCCGCCGGGAACAACGACAGAAAGCCGACACGCGACGCTATCCAGACGATGCATAATGTCCCCAGGAATCCGAAAGGCCGTCCGCGCATGTCAGTCCTGCCCAAACACGTGGCCAGGAACTATCCTATGGGTTGTCTTGTCCCAGGCGAGCGGGGCGCCAAAGCAATGCCTGATATAGCCGGTGCAGGCACGCTGCGCGGCCATTATGGAGATGAAATTGGCGACGATGCTGCGTGGCACGGATAGCAACGCTTCACCTGCGCCGTAAAGCGACGCAACGAATAGCGCGCGCATCGCGAGCCGCCAGACAAAGCATATTGAATTGGCAAGCAGGAGCCAAAGCAGCAGCGGCGATAGGGGCGACGGCTTATGGAAGTCGACCGCTTCCAGAAGCATGAGCGCCGCAGTGAGCAAGATGCAGATGTACGCTGCGAACAAGACGATGGCTGCAAAAATCGAACGCCGGTCGTGGACCAGCATCCATTTCTGCGCGATATTGCCGTGCCAGCCCAGCCGGTCCCATCCGGCAAGTGATATTCCGGTCAACCACCGCGTTTTTTGCCTGACCGATGCGGTCATCGTATCAGGAAAGCATGCTCTGGTTCCTGCAATCCGTCCATGCCTGTCACGCATCCGCGCCATGATCGTGCGCCCGCCCGCCGCACCGAGCCGGATGCCGAGTTCGTAATCTTCCGTCAGGCTGCTTTCGTCGAAAGGTTTTCCGCCGGTTTGCAACGCGATCCGGCCTAGTAGGTTTCGGTCGATGGCACAGGCGACTCCGGCAAGCGGCATGGCTGCGCCCAACGCTTCGCGCACCACCAGTGACTTGCCATGCGCCTCGGCGAATTCGTCGCAATAATGGCCGCTGACCCAAGGCGATCCCGCAGTGCGCACGGGTATGACCGGCAATTGCACCGCACCCGCCTTGCCGAGCAGCCGGTTGAATATGTCGAGCTCATCGGCATGAACGGCATCTTCGGCGTCGTGCAGGATCACGCCCTTTGCCTTATATCCACCCGCAGCTTCGTCCGTCAGCAGCGCGTCCCACAGACGGTTCAGGCAATCGGCCTTCGTTGAAGGTCCGAAACGCTTGACCAAGACCAGTCTGATATTGGGGCTGTTGCGTGCTGCCGTCATGACCCGCGCAACAGAGGCATCATCGTTAGGATAGCAACCGACATAGAAGCGGTGCTGACAGGAGCTATCTTGCCACTGCCGAATAGCGTGGAGCAGCATTGCGCCGATAACGGCATCTTCCCGAAAGGCGGGAATGAAAATAGCGAGCAAGCCGGTGTCCTCGCATTCCGGCAGTTCGTGCGAACGCAGTGGCGGCTGGTGCCGATAATATCGGGAATGGCGGTAGACGCGGCGACCGATCCAGATAAAGTCGATGCAGAGATCGTCGATCCCACCGACCAGCAGCCAGAACGCGCAAAACAGCAGCAGTTCACGCTGGACGAGTTCGATGATCTCGAAAAGCTGGATCATGCGGATATGTTTCCCCCACCGGCGACGCCGGCAGGGCGCACCATCGATTTGAATCGGTTGCTTGTATTTTTGAGATTTATCCGGCTGCGGTTCCGGTTCGGGCCTTGTCCCGCTCGTATTTCCGGTCTTTTCGCGTCCCGGCGACCATCACCCACAAGATCGGGATGCTCCAGAACGACAATATGGCGTAATAGGCCTTCGGCACGATGTCCGGGACCCAGACCGTCGCCAAGTGCGTTGCCACTGCCACGATTTGAAAACCAACCGCCCATATTGGCCAAAAGCGGTTGCTGCTAACCGCCAGCACCGCCAGCGCGAGCAGACAGATGCCATCGACTGCAAGGACTGCATATGATGTGCTGGCCCAGCTCGGGTCAATCATGGCACCTGCCGCAGTTGCCAGGCTGGCAACGACGAAAATAGCCGAACCCGCTTGTCCAGTTCGCCCGCCCGCGATGCTGCCATAGGCCACGCACAGCAAAAGGGCGAAAATGAATGCTATCTGCACTATGTCCATAGCCCCGCCCGCTTTCAGACCAGTTCGAAAAGGCGGGCGGGGTCGGCCAGCATCAGCCGTTTACGACCCGAAGACCGGCTGCCTGGGTGAGGGGGCTTGGGCCGAGGCATCCGAACCCGATTTCCTTCAAATTGCTGTCGCGCTGACAGAGCGCGATTTCGCGATGTGCCATGATGAAACCCTTGCGCGCGTCGACCATCTTGTTGAGGCCGGCGGCGACACCCTCGATTACCGCCTGTGTCTGCGCAGGTGCTGCGTCGGATGTGCGACATGTCTCGATGACGGACGAGGCCAACGTTGCCAGATCGGCCAGCGCGCTATCGATTGCCAGATGCGCCGAGCGGATGTCCGTTGCCAGTCGCTCGGCGGATTTGAAGTCATAGTTCACCATTGCTATTCTCCTGTTCGGGCTGCACAATGCCGCACAGCCACGAGGAGATCTATTCGAACAGCCGCAACGTTCCGGTTAGAACAACTACGACCAAAGCGATCACCAGCGCACTGAAAAAAGCAATGTTCAGCGATTGAACCAAAATTTCCTTTTTCGATAATTCGTGCCTCTCACCCCCGATGGGCGGAATGGAAACCAGCGACGACATTCTGGTGAATATCGGCTCCGACCGGTTCGGGGACGTTTCCGGGATACCGGCAATCCGCTGCTGCTCAAGCCGCTGCGCTTCGTATACGAATGGTTCGGATATGTTGCCTTGTTCCACCGCTGCAAAAAGCTTTGCCGCATCTTTGCGGCTGGCAGCACCCAACTTGCGGCGGGCAGCGTCCAGCCGCTGGTCTACCGTAAAGGGCGAAATGCCCAGTATGCGCGCGATTTCCTTCGACGTATGGTGGTCGTCCACCAGTCGCAGACAGGCCTTCTGGCCCTCGGTCAGTTCGGCGATATCGGTCAAGCTCGGCACCTGCACCGATCCCGTGAAAGGCCGATATATTGAATCAGGTTGGCCATCATCCATGCCCCTATGTTACATTTGTTAGCCGATGCAAAACGCCGAAAGCAAGAAATTTGGTCCGTGGCCCCCACCGCGCTTGTCAGCTATCGTAGCGCAAGCCATAACCCATGATGATGAAAGAACGCGGTAAACAGGATAAGGCGCGTTCGGCGCTGCGCGAGTTCCTAGCCAGCGAAGCGGCTGGCGGAATAATGTTAATGGCCGCAGCGGCGCTGGCAATGCTTGTCGCCAATTCTGCTTTTGCCGACGATTATTTCCATTTCGTCCATGCGGTGATCGGACCCGAACTGACCCCAAAGCTGGGGCCGATGACGGTGCATCTGTGGATCAACGACGGACTGATGGCGATATTTTTCCTTCTGGTCGGGCTGGAGATCAAACGCGAGTGGGTAGACGGGCATTTGTCGAGCTGGACCGACAGGCGATTGCCGGTGATTGCCGCCGTCGCCGGGATGCTGGTTCCGGCAGCGATCTATCTGGGGATTGCAGGCGGCGAGGCGGATTTGGTGCGGGGATGGGCCATACCGGCCGCGACTGATATAGCCTTTGCAATCGGTGTCCTGGCGCTGTTGGGCAGCCGCGCGCCGACTTCGCTTAAGCTTTTCCTGACGACCGTGGCGATTGTCGACGATATGGGCGCAGTCGCCATCATTGCGCTGTTTTACACAGCGGAACTCAAGGTAACTGCCCTCATGGTGGCAGCGCTCATCTGGCTGGTAATGATGGGATTGAACCGGCTTCGGGTCAATTCACTGTTACCCTATCTGATCCTTGCATCGCTACTCTGGTATGCGACCTTGTTGTCCGGCGTGCACGCAACCATTGCGGGAGTAATGGCGGCTTTCGCCATTCCATTCCGAAGGACACCCGGAGCGCCCGATGCCGAAGATTCGGCATTGCATCGGCTCGAACATGGGCTGGTAAGGCCAGTGGCCTTCTTCATCGTGCCTTTGTTCGGCTTTGCCAATGCCGGGGTGTCGCTGGGCGGCGTCAGCCTGTCGTCGCTGGTCGCGCCGTTGCCATTGGGCATCGCGCTTGGGCTGTTCCTCGGTAAGCAATTGGGAATTTTCGGCAGCGTCTGGGCAGCGGTAAAGCTGGGTATTGCAGTTCGGCCCATGGATGCCAGCTGGACGCAGGTTTATGGCGTGGCGCTGCTGTGCGGCATAGGCTTTACAATGAGCCTGTTCATCGGCGGCCTTGCGTTCACCGACCCGGCGCAACAGGATGCCGTCAAGATCGGCGTGCTGATGGGGTCGTTGCTTTCCGCTCTGGCCGGTGCTTTCATCCTGTATGTGGCCAAGCCAGCCCCCCGGAATCTGGAGCAAGAGTGATGAGAGCAATATTGAGCCTGATGCTGGTGACGACCGTGATTGGCGGATGCACCGCAGCCGCAACTGACAACACTCCTGGCCTTCCTTCGTCTCAAGTTATCAAAGCGCCTGCGAAGCTTGCCGAAATTTCGGACGCTTATGTTGCGCTGACGCTCGAAGCTGGAACTCATGAGGCTGAATGGGTCGATGCCTATTACGGTCCGCCAGAGAAACAGGCTGCTGCAAAGGCGAAACCGCGGTCGCTGGCGGAGTTGCGGGTCGCGGCGGACGCACTCGTAAAGCGGCTCGATAGCGAGATATTGAGCAGCCGGGTGCAGCCGGTGGACAGGCGACGCGGCGTGGCGCTGCGCGGGATGCTCGTCGCCGCGCAGACGAGATTGCAGATGCTGGAGGGGCGCAAGTTCAGCTTCATGGACGAGGCGAAGGGCCAATTCGCTACCGCCCCTGACCTGAAAGCGCTGACGCATTACGATACGATATTGGCTGGTCTCGAAAAGCTGATCCCCGGCAGTGGCACACTTGCGGCGCGGGTCGATGCGTTCAACGAACGCTACACCATCCCCAAGCAGCGGCTTCAAAACGTTTTTGATGCGGCAATTGCCGAATGCAAGAAGCGCACCGCACAACATATCGCGCTTCCACCGGGCGAAACATTCAAGATGGAGTTCGTCACCGGCAAGCCCTGGTCGGGCTATAATTATTACAAGGGCAATTACAAAAGCCTGATCCAGATCAACACCGACCTGCCGATCCGCATCAGCCGCGCGGTCGACTTGGGCTGTCACGAGGGCTATCCCGGCCATCATGTGCTGAACCTGATGGTCGAGCAGAAACTTGCGCGCGAAAAGGGCTGGAAGGAATATGAAGTTAACCCGCTCTACAGTCCGACCAGCGTGTTGTCGGAGGGCAGCGCGAATTACGGCATCGACCTTGCCTTTCCCGGGCCCGAACGGCTCAAGTTCGAGCGCGATGTGCTGTATCCGCTTGCGGGTCTCGATCCGAAGACCGCCGAGGCCTATTGGAAGATGCAGCAGATGACCGAGGCGCTATCGGGCGCGCGGCTGACTATCACCAAATTGTATTTGGACGGCGAAATCGACCGTGCCAAGGCGCTCGAACTGACGCAGAAATATCTGTTGCTGTCACCCGCTCGCGCCGAACAATCGGTCGGTTTTACCGATCATTATCGCAGCTATGTAATCAATTACGGTTGGGGCAAGGATCTGGTCAAATCCTACATCGAGCGCGGCAATCCCGATTCGGCGACACGCTGGCAGCGCATGGAAAAGATATTGAGCGAACCGACGCAGCCGGCCGATTTGCTGCCTTAAGCGTCCTCAACGCGCACCGACTGCGCGATCATCTCGGCCGTTCCGAAAATCGTCATGAAACTGATATCCGTCGCATCGCGGCCCACGGCGATGCGGACGAGATTTTCTTCGGGGGCAAGGCGGGTGGGGTCGATGAGGTGCCAGCGGCCATCCAGATAGACTTCGACCACCGCGTGGAAATCGGGTGGATCGACGCCAAGACCATAGGCCGAAACCATGCGCGCAGGTATGCCTGCCGCGCGCGCAAAACTAATCAGCAAATGCGCGAAGTCACGGCATACGCCGCGCCGCGAAATGAACGTATCGGTCGCAGTCGCGCCGATGGGCGAGAAGCCCGGCGCATATTCAATATTGTCAAATATCCATCCGGCCATTTGCAAAATCTGGTCGCCCTTGGCGCGGGCGTCGAAGCGCGTCGTGACGAAGTTTTCGTGGCGATCCGACGGACAATAGCGGCTTGGCATCAGATATTGGATGTAAGCGGGTGGCAGTTCGGCATTAGGAACAACGTCGAGGCCCGAGATCATGGTCGCTGCGCGGTCGATGGCGGCGGTTGCGGTGTAACTGATGTCGATACGGCCCACCGCGTGCAACCAAGTGCGCCGCCCTAGTCCGTCCATCCCCTCGATGGTTTTGAGTGGCGAACAGTCGCCCTTGACCTTGAGCAGGTCGGTAACCAGCCGTTGGTCGTCCATCGGAATGGCCTCGACCGCGAGCAGCACGTCGGCGGGCTTGGGGAGATTATAGGTGAGAGTGGCGTTGATGGCGACGGTGGTCATCCGCCGCCCTTCGTGCATTTACAGGAGTCGCGCAAGCGCTGTGCTTGCACCGGTCCTTAGGGAATCTGAAATCGCACCGTATTGCGGTAATAGGAAGCGAGCGGCTTGCCTTCTGCATCAAGCGCTGGATCGAAACGTGCGCGGCGCATCACCGACTTGCACACCGCGTTGTCGAACTCCTTCGGTCGGTTCGTCGACTGGATATGGTAGGCGGTAGGCACGCCGTCGGCGCCGACGCTCAACCGGAATTCCACGATTGCCGGTTGGCCTGACCGAAGCATGTCCAGCGGGTAATCTTCGGACACCACCCATCGACCGGGCGATTGCTGCGGCTTGACCTTGCGGGTCAATGTCTTGTGCTTCTCGGTGTCGATACCCCAGGTCGTCATCAGATTGTCGATGCACTTATCCAGCGCCACGAACGGCGCCCGCATCGAACCGGTTTCCAGCGTAACGGTGCGGCGAAGAGGTTTGCCGATTGTCAGATATCTGACTGCCTTTTGCCGCGCCTCGTCGATGGTCGCAAATTCGATCCATTCGTCGTCATCGCTCTTGTTGGCGGCGGCAAATTCGGCCGTGGTTGGCGGCGCGAGGCGCATGCTGCTTGCCAGTATCAAGGCAGGCATCTTGTCCAGATTGCCCCTGAAGAACAATATCTTCTGTTCTGCTTCTGTGGGGCCGAACTGCACCGCAGCGTCGGCCTTTTCAACGGCGGTCCTCATTGGCCATCCAGCCAGCATCAGGCGAAAATATTCGGTCGGGCCGTAGCGGTCGAAAAACGCGTAAACCTGTTCGTCGCCTGCCCCGAACTGCCGCGCGAGGCGGCAGCGATCGTCTGCATAATCGACATGCCAGGCCGAAGATGGTTTTAGCACCAGCGGCTCCTTGCCTGATTGGGCGACAGCCGGGCTGGCGGTGCTCAGGATAGCGAGGACAGCGATAAAATTTTTGTTCATGACAACAACTTAAATGCGACGGTCGGCTTGCGCAACAAAAAGGGCGACCATTGCTGGCCGCCCGTCGCATTCTTGAAATCCGTTCCGGTTTAGAGCTTGCTCACCAACTCCGGTACTACCGTATAGAGGTCGCCCACCAGCCCGATATCGGCAACCTGAAAGATCGGCGCGTCCTCGTCCTTGTTGATGGCGACAATGACTTTCGAATCCTTCATGCCCGCCAGATGCTGGATCGCGCCGGAAATGCCGACGGCGATATAAACTTCGGGAGCGACGATCTTGCCGGTCTGGCCGACCTGATAGTCATTGGGGACATAGCCTGCATCGACCGCCGCGCGCGATGCACCGACGCCAGCGCCGAGCTTGTCGGCGAGCGGCAATATGGTCGCTGCGAAGGTGTCGGCGTCCTTGAGCGCGCGACCGCCAGAGACGATGATCTTGGCGCTGGTGAGTTCGGGGCGTTCCTGCTTGGCGATCTCGGCGGAGACGAAGCTGGATAGGCCCGCATCGCCGCTGCCGGAGACGGCTTCGACCGAAGCCGAACCGCCGCTGGCATCAGCCTTGGCAAAGGCAGTGCCGCGCACGGTGATGACCTTCTTGGCATCCGACGACTGCACGGTGGCAATCGCGTTACCCGCATAGATTGGCCGGGTGAACGTGTCGGCGCTTTCGACCGAAAGGATGTCCGAAATCTGCATCACGTCCAATAAGGCAGCGACGCGCGGCGCGATATTCTTGCCGTTCGAAGTGGCAGGCGCGACGAAGGCGTCGTAATTCGCCATCAATCCCGCCACCAAAGGCGCGACATTTTCGGCAAGCGGGTGGCCATAAGCGGCATCGTCGGCGACGAGTACCTTGGCGACGCCCGCAATTTTCGCGGCGGCATCGCCCGCAGCAGCGCAGCCAGCGCCCGCCACAAGCGCATGGACTTCCCCGAGCTTGCCAGCCGCAGTGACGGCGGCCAGCGTTGCGTCTTTCACCGACGCATTGTCATGTTCGACCCAGACGAGAACGCTCATGCTGCTACTCCCAGTTCCTTGAGTTTCGCGACCAGCGCGTCGACATCGGCGACCTTGATGCCTGCCTGCCGCACCGGCGGCTCGCTGACCTTCAGCGTCTTCAGACGCGGGCTGACATCGACGCCGTAATCGGCCGGTGTTTTCTGTGCCATCGGCTTGGACTTTGCCTTCATGATATTGGGCAGCGAGGCATAACGCGGCTCGTTGAGACGAAGGTCGGTGGTGACAATCGCGGGGGTCTTGAGGCTGACGGTCTCGAGCCCGCCATCGACTTCGCGGGTGACCTCGACGCTGTCGCCCTTGACCTCGACCTTGCTGGCAAAAGTGCCTTGCGGACGGCCGGTCAGCGCGGCAAGCATCTGACCGGTCTGATTGCTGTCATCGTCGATGGCCTGCTTGCCGAGAATGACCAGACCGGGGGCCTCTTCCTCAACGATCTTGGCCAATATCTTGGCAACACCCAGCGGCTCGACATCTTCGGCAACCACCAGGATCGCACGGTCGGCGCCCATGGCGAGCGCGGTGCGCAGCGTTTCCTGTGCCTTGTCGGGACCGATCGAGACGGCGATAACCTCGGTCGCCGCGCCCTTTTCGCGCAAGCGCAGCGCTTCCTCGACCGCGATTTCGTCGAACGGGTTCATGCTCATCTTGACGTTGGCGAGATCGACGCCGGTGCCATCGGATTTGACCCGCGGCTTTACGTTATAATCGATGACCCGCTTTACGGGGACGATGACTTTCATTGGTGCATCCTTCCTTATCGACTCGCGCGAGCCTTCACGCGCTAAAATATGTTGCGCCTATGCTTGACGTTTACGTGAACGTCAAGTGCTTCATGCGGCCTTGCGCACCTCGGCCACGATCTTCTCCGCCGCGTCGCCAAGGTCATTCGCCGACACAATCGGCAGGCCGCTATTTGCCAATATGTCCTTGCCCTGCTGCACATTGGTGCCTTCGAGGCGAACGACAAGAGGCACCGACAGGTTCACTTCCTTCGCCGCCGCGACGATGCCGTCGGCGATGATGTCGCATTTCATGATGCCGCCGAAGATATTGACGAGGATGCCCTTCACCGCCGGATCCTTGAGGATGATCTTGAATGCTGCGGTCACCTTCTCCTTACTCGCGCCGCCGCCGACGTCGAGGAAGTTGGCGGGGAATTCGCCGTTCAGCTTGATGATGTCCATCGTTGCCATCGCCAACCCTGCGCCATTGACCATGCAACCGATATTGCCGTCCAGCTTGATGTAGGCGAGGTCGTATTCCGACGCCTCGATTTCGGCAGGATCTTCTTCGGTCAGGTCGCGCAGTTCGGCCAGGTCCTTGTGGCGGAACATCGCATTGCCATCGAAACCGACCTTGGCATCGAGCACCAGCAGCTCGTCGCCATTCTTGCCTTCGCACACGGCAAGCGGGTTGATCTCGATCTGCTCGGCATCGGTGCCTTGGAACGCGGCGTAAAGCCCCGCCAGCACAGTCTGCGCCTGCTTGGCGAGATCGCCGGTCAGGCCAAGCGCCTTGGCGACACTGCGGCCATGATGCGGTTGCAGACTGGTTGCAGGGTCGATGGTGATGGTGTGGATTTTTTCCGGCGTGTCGTGCGCGACATCCTCGATATTCATCCCGCCTTCGGTCGAGGCGACGACCGCGACGCGGCTGGTTTCGCGGTCGACGAGCAAAGCGAGATAGAATTCCTGCTTAATGTCTGCGCCGTCGGTGATGTAGAGGCGGTTGACTTGCTTGCCAGCCTCGCCGGTCTGGATGGTAACCAGCGTGTTGCCGAGCATTTCCCTCGAATGCGCTTCGACTTCCTCAATGCTCTTGGCAAGGCGAACGCCGCCCTTTGCATCGGGGCCGAGCTCCTTGAACTTGCCCTTGCCGCGCCCGCCGGCATGAATTTGCGATTTCACCACATAAAGCGGGCCGGGGAGTTGCTTTGCAGCGGCAACAGCTTCCTCGACGCTCAATGCGGCAATGCCCTTGGGCACGGCAACGCCGAATTTTGCCAGCAATTCCTTGGCCTGATATTCGTGGATATTCATGGGAGAAATACGTCCTTCCGGATGGCAGAGTCGGGAAGGCCTAAAGCACAGACACACGCCGAATGGAAGGCTTTGCCCTGAAGTTTTTATTGCGGCGAAAGAAGCCCGAGTTCGGTCAGTTCCGCGTGTAACGTTGGCGCATCGATAAAGTGATGTGCGGCAAAACCGTTGGCGCGGGCAGCTTCGACATTTTCGAAAATGTCGTCAATGAAGATGGCTTCGCCGGGCCGCAGGCCGAAGCGCTTTAGCGCCAGCGCATATATCGCAGGGTCGGGCTTCACCATCTTTTCGGTGCCGGACACGATGATGTCGCGGAAATGGTCGAAAATCGGCTGGGTCGGCCGGAACGCTTCCCAAAATTCATGGCCGAAATTGGTGATGGCGAACAAGGGAATATCTCGGGCGCTCAATTCGTGCACTATCTCCAGCGATCCCGGTACCGGTCCGGGAATGGTCTCGTTGAACCGGGTCATATAGGCATTCAGCAACTCATCATGCCCTGGATACTCAATCATGCGCTCGGCCACCATGTCGGCGGGTGCCCGCCCTGCGTCATGCTGGAAATGCCATTGCGGCGTGACGACATTGGCAACGAACCACTCAAGCTCCTCGCGGTCGACTATCAGCTTTGAAAACAGATGGCGCAGATCCCATTCGAACAGGACCTTGCCGACATCGAAAACGACGGTGGTAATTTCAGGCATGGGCTTCCCTCAAATCTGGACAGCAAAAAACCGCCCGCGAACTTGCCGGGGCGGTCGATGCTTTCGCAACTGGCACGAATCGGCGGGGCGATTAGCCCTGGCGTGCCTTGAAGCGTGGCTGGGTCTTGTTGATGACATAAGTCCGGCCACGACGGCGAATCACGCGGTTGTCGCGGTGGCGGCCCTTGAGGGACTTGAGAGAATTGACGACTTTCATCGGATTTACCCGTCTTTTTGATGCTTAAAGCTTGAATTGAAGGCGCGCTCCTATGGGCGAGGCCGGTCAAAGTCAAGCGCGATTGGGTAAGTTTCGCCGATTCAGGCGTTATACATGACTTGCCATCGAACATGTGCAGCGTAGGATAGACCCATGATGATAAATACCCGTCTTTTGCCGCTTCTGGCGCTTGTTTCGCTTTCCGCCTGCGTCGTGCCGACCGGACCTGTCGAGGTCACCCGCTTCAACCGTGCCGCGGAGGGCGTAACCTATGGCAGCGGCAGCTTTGCCGTCACCGTCGCAGGCGATGCCGCAGCCGGGCAGGGGCTGGCCGCCTCGCCCTATCTCGCCGCCGTCGCGCGCGAAATGCAGCGCATCGGTTATGCCGAACGCACAGGCAGCGCGGATGTAACGGCCGAAGTCGGCTTTAGCACCGCGCGGTACGAGCCTCAGCGTCGCTCCCCAGTTTCGGTGGGGGTCGGTGGCTCTACGGGCAGTTACGGCTCGGGTGTCGGGCTTGGCGTCGGCATCAATCTTGGCGGCGGACCCAAGGCGCAGGTCGAAACCACCTTGTCGGTCCGCATCGTGCGCAGGACGGACAATCTTGTCATCTGGGAAGGCCGGGCAATTCAGGTTGCTGCGGCAAGTTCGCCAGCCGCGCAACCGGGCATCGCCGCATCGAAATTGGCCGAGGCGTTATTTCAGGGCTTCCCCGGCAAGTCAGGCGAGACTATCCGCGTTCCGTAAAATAAGGAACCGGAATGCCCATCACCGACATCAACGCTGTGTTCGACAGCGGCAATATCATCGTCAATGCTATTCACGGCGCAACCGCCAACCTTGCCATTCGCAAGGACAAGGATTCGGAATTCGCGCAATGGTTCCACTTTCGCGTTGCCTGCACGTCAGGCGAGGAAATCACTTTGCGGATCACCGGATTGGAAGCCAGCGCCTATCCCGGCGGCTGGCCCGATTACCGCGCCTGTGTTTCCGAATATCGTGATTATTGGGGGCGTGCGGAAACGACCTATGCAAAGGATGAAGACGGCGGCACGCTGACCATCAGCTACACGCCGACCAGCGATATCGTCTGGTTCGCCTATTTCGCGCCGTTCAGCATGGAGCGCCACCACGACCTTGTCGCCGACGCGGCGGCTTGCGAGGGCGTGACATATCGTTGCTTGGGCCACAGCCTCGAAGGCCAGCCCATCGATTGCCTCGAAATGGGCAAAGGCGATGTGCAGGTATGGCTCTACGCCCGCCAGCATCCCGGCGAAACGCAGGCCGAATGGTGGATGGAAGGTGCGCTCGACATGCTGACCGATGTGAGCGACCCGCACACGCGCAAGCTGCTCGAAAAATGCCGCCTGCATATCGTGCCCAACTGCAACCCCGACGGGTCGCGACGCGGGCATTTGCGCACCAATTTCCTCGGCGTGAACCTCAACCGCGAATGGGCAGAACCTAGCAAGGAGAAAAGTCCCGAAGTGCTTGCCATCCGCAATGCGATGGACGAAAGCGGCGTGCATTGGGCGATGGACATCCACGGCGACGAAGCCATCCCTGCCGCCTTCATGGCCGGCTTCGAGGGCATCCCGTCCTGGACTGACGATCAGGGCGACCGCTACAAAGCCTTCATAAACCGCGTCGCCGCGCGCACCCCCGATTTCCAGACCAAATTGGGCTATGCCAAGGCTGGGCCGGGCAAAGCGAACCTTAGCATGTCCACCAACCAGCTCGCCGAGCGTTTCGGCACGTCGCACGGCTGCGTGTCGATGACGCTGGAAATGCCCTATAAGGACACCGTCCACGGCAACGACCCCGACCAGGGCTGGTCGCCAGAACGGTGCATGTTGCTGGCTCGTGAGTGCCTGGCGACCTTGGCGGAGATGGTTTGACCGATGCGCATAGTCGAGGACGACCTCACCGGCCCCGAAATCCGGGCCTTGCTCGAAGCGCACTTCGCCGGAATGCTGGCGAACTCGCCTGTGGGAAGTTGCCATTTTCTCGATTTCGACGGGTTAAATGCGCCTGATGTTACTTTCTGGTCGATCTGGGATGGCGACAGCCTTGCGGGGTGCGGGGCGCTCAAGGAACTCGACGCCGAGCATGGCGAAATCAAGTCGATGCGCACGCATGAGGAGCATTTGCGCAAGGGCGTGGGCGCGATGATGCTGACGCATATCATTTCTGAGGCGCGCGAGCGGGGCTACCGGCGGCTCAGTCTGGAGACGGGCGCGGCGGAGGCCTTTGTTCCGGCGCTGCGGCTCTATGAGGCGCATGGCTTCGTCTATTGCCCGCCTTTTGGCGCGTATAAGGAGGACCCGCATAGCCATTTCATGACCTTGGCGATTTGAGCGGGTTGCTCTAGGGCGCACACGCAAACGAAGGAGTCTCCCATGCCCAAACTCATCCTTATCCGTCACGGCCAGTCGCAGTGGAACCTCGAAAACCGCTTCACCGGCTGGTGGGATGTCGATGTAACCGAGAAAGGCGCGGCCGAAGCATGGGCGGCAGGCGAGCTGATGAAGGCCAAGGGCATCACGCCCGATATCGCCTTCACCAGCGTGCAGACGCGCGCGATCAAGACGCTCAATCTGGCGCTTGAGGCGATGGGGCGGTTGTGGGTGCCGGTGACCAAGGACTGGCGGTTGAACGAGCGTCATTATGGCGGGCTGACCGGGCTCGACAAGGCGGAGACTGCGGCGCTGCACGGCGACGATCAGGTGCATGTCTGGCGGCGCAGCTTCGACATTCCGCCACCGCCGTTGGAGGCTGGTTCGGCCTACGACCTGTCGGCGGACCCGCGTTATGCGGGGATCGCGATCCCCAATACCGAAAGCCTGAAAGATACCATCGCGCGCGTATTGCCATATTGGGAAAGCGCGATTGTGCCCGAATGGAAAGCGGGCAAGACAGTGCTGATCTCGGCGCATGGCAACAGCCTGCGGGCGCTGGTCAAGCATCTGTCGGGCATTTCGGACGAGGACATAACCGGCCTCGAAATCCCGACCGGGCAGCCGATTGTCTACGAACTGGACGACGCGCTCAAGGGCGAGCGTTACTATCTGTCTGAGCGCTAAGTAAGGGGCTTGATGCCCTTTGCCTGTTTGGCCGCATACATCGAGCGGTCTGCGCGAAGTAGCAGCTCTGCAGGTTTAACCCCGGGTTCGAGGGGTGTGAAGCCCGCCGAGATGCTGGGCGTAAACGTCATTCCCGCATGGGCTACGCTCAATTTGCCGATTGTCTTGGCAATGCGTTCCGCCTTCCCGGCCAATTCGGCCTCCGGAATATTGTCGAGCAGGATAGCAAACTCGTCCCCGCCCATACGGGCCGCGAGGTCCGACCGCCGCACCGCGCCCAGCAATGCCTTGGCAATCGCCATCAGCAGCGCATCGCCTGCGCCGTGGCCATATTTGTCGTTGACCGCCTTCAGATTATCGACATCGATGAACAGCAAGCCATATTCGCCGCCATAGCGGTGTGCGCGCCAGCACCAGCGGTCGAGCTCTTCCATGAAATGACGGCGGTTGAATAAGGGCGTCAGCGTATCGCCGGCAACCAGACGCTCGAGCTCGGCAATGCGCGCCTTCAGCTCGCTGTTTTCGCGTTCGAGTGCGGACAAATCGCCCGGTGCGCCCGACGCAGACATATTGTCCGCCTGCTTGTTCAAATATGGTCCCCGATAGTTCATGCGACCCGGGGTATCTTTTGTTATCAGGCTTCTCAACCAGCTTTACCGCCAAAAAGCAAGAGTTTCCAAATGTAAAACCGCTTTGCATTGGCTTTCTCATCCACGATTGCACCCGCTGGCTCCGGGCGCTAAGGGACGATGCTTCTTGATGTCGGGGGACGACAGGTGAGTGAAGCACAGCCAGTAATCGGGATCATCATGGGCAGCCGCTCGGATTGGGAGACGATGCGTGAGGCTTCGGCAACGCTCGCCGCGCTGCACATAGCGCACGAATGCAAGGTGGTATCGGCGCACCGCACACCTGAACGGCTTTACGATTATGCCAAAGGCGCGGCGGATCGCGGGCTGAAATGCATCATCGCAGGTGCCGGCGGTGCTGCGCATTTGCCGGGCATGGTGGCATCGATGACGCGGCTGCCTGTGCTGGGTGTGCCGGTGCAGTCGAAAGCGCTGGACGGCATGGATAGCCTGTTGTCGATCGTGCAAATGCCTGCGGGGATTCCAGTTGGCACGCTCGCCATCGGCAAGGCAGGCGCGACCAACGCCGCGCTACTCGCAGCGGCGATGCTGGCGACCAGCGATGCGGATTTGGCCGCGCGGCTCGAGGCATGGCGCGCCGAACAAACGGCTTCTGTGGCAGAGACTCCCGAATGAGCGCATTACAGCCGGGTTCTACAATCGGCATATTGGGCGGCGGCCAGCTTGGGCGAATGCTGGCGATGGCAGCGGCACAATTGGGCTATCGCTGCCATATCTATGCACCGCCCGGCGACAATGTCGCTTGCGACGTGGCGGCGGACGCGACGATTGCCGCTTATGACGATGTTGCGGCGCTGAAGACTTTTGCCAAGGCTTGCGACGTCGTCACTTTCGAGTTCGAAAATGTGCCGGTGATGCCGCTCAAGTCGATCGCGCGCGAAGTGCCTATCCATCCGCCGATCAAGGCACTGGAAATCGGGCAGGACCGCGTCGATGAAAAGGAATTCGTTCGCAAGCTGGGCGGCAAGACTGCCAATTTTGCTGTCGCGCGGAGCGAGATCGAGGTCGAGGATGCGGTGGCTAAAGTTGGCACGCCCGCCATCCTAAAGACCATCCGCATGGGCTATGACGGAAAGGGGCAGGTGCGGATCACTGGCAAGAGCGACCTCACAAGCGCATGGCGCAGGGCGGGCGGCCAGCCGTTGATCGTTGAAGCCAAAATCGCGTTCGATGCCGAATTTTCGGTCATCCTGGTGCGCGGTGCGGATGGCGAGATCCGCTATTGGGACAGTCCGCGCAACGCGCATGAAGACGGCATCCTTGCAACCTCATCGCTTCCCGCCGGCCCGCTGATCGAAAGCCAGCAGGTCGCGGCGCGCAAGATGGCGGCAGCGGTTGCGGGCGCGCTCGATTATGTCGGGGTGTTCACCGCGGAGTTTTTCGCGAGCGGCGAAGGGCCATTGTTCAACGAGATCGCGCCGCGCGTCCATAACAGCGGCCACTGGACCATCGAAGGCGCGGAAACGAGCCAGTTCGAAAACCATATCCGCGCGATTTGCGGGCTACCGCTGGGCAGCACCGCGACCGTTGCAGAGCGGGTCGAAATGCAAAACCTGATCGGCAAGGATGGGGAGCGTTACCTGCAACTGCTCGGCGACCCTGCCGCCAACGTCCACCTCTACGGCAAGGCCGAGGCGCGGGCCGGTCGCAAAATAGGACATGTGACCCGCTTGTATCGGTAATAATTACAAGGCAAAGCGGGTGCCATGAATCATCCCGAAATCATTCTCGTCCTTGCCAGAGCATCCAATGGAGTCATCGGCAAGGATGGCGGGATGCCCTGGCACATCCCCGCCGACCTGCGCCATTTCAAGCAGGTCACCAACGGCCGCCCGATGATCATGGGACGCAAGACCTTCGACAGCCTGCCGGGATTATTGGAAGGGCGACGGCATATTGTGCTCACCCGCGACACGGCGTGGGAAGAGGAAGGCGCGGAGGTGGCGCATTCGGTCGAAGAAGCGCTGAAGCTAGCCAACAGCCCGCATGTGTGTGTCATCGGCGGCGCGGAGATATACAAGCTCTTCCTGCCCGTGGCCGACCGGATCGAGCTGACCGAGATAAACGCCAAGCCAGAGGGCGACACCGAAATGCCGGCTTTCGACAAGAAGCAGTGGCGGGAGGTTTCGCGCGAAAGCCATGAGGCGGCAGGCGACGTTCCGGCGCATGATTTTGTGACTTTGGTCCGCAAAGCCTAGCAGAGCACAGAAGGGGGAAAGATGCGTAAAAGAATCTGGATTCCGCTCGCGCTTATCGGTGTCACTGCTGTCAGCTTTTTCGGCATTGCACCCGGCTATGTCGAAGGGTCGATGAATGCCATCGATGGCAAGCCACTCATCAAGGTGAGCGAAGAAGCGAAAAAGCTGCACAAGACACTGACGATTGTCGACCTGCATAGCGATAGCCTGATGTGGAATCGCGATATCAACGACCGCGCGGGCCTGGGACATATGGACGTGCCGCGGCTGGGTGAGGGCAATGTCGCACTGCAATTATTCTCGTCAGTGACAAAGACGCCCAAAGGGCAAAACTACGATGGCAATGGCGCGGACACCGACAACATCACTTTGCTGGCCGTCGCGCAGTTGCAGCCGGTAAAGACATGGAGCTCGCTGGTCGAGCGGTCGCTTTATCATGCGCAAAAGCGCGATGCCGCTGTCGCCGGATCTGAGGGGCAGCTCAAAGCCGTCGATACTGCAGGCCAGCTCGATAGCTTGCTGGCGGCTCGCCAGAAAAGTCCGCATCCGGTCGGCGCGATGCTCACCATCGAGGGCTTGCAAAATCTCGAAGGCAAGGCGTCCAATCTCGACCGCCTTTACGACGTGGGCTTCCGGATGGCGGGGCTGACGCATTTCTTCGACAACGAACTCGGTGGGTCGATGCACGGGTTGAAGAAGGGCGGGCTGACGCCGTTCGGGCGCGACATTGTGCGGCGGATGGAGGCGAAGGGGATGATAGTCGATATCGCTCATCTGTCTCACACTGGGGTCGCCGAACTACTGGCGATGGCAAAGCGGCCTGTGGTGTCGAGCCACGGCGGGGTGCAGGCGACGTGCAAGGTCAATCGCAATTTGACCGACGACGAATTACGCGGCGTTGCCAAAACCGGCGGGGTCATCGGCATCGGCTATTGGGAGGGCGCGGTGTGCGACACCTCGCCGCGCGCCGATGCCAGGGCGATGAAGCATGTGCGCGATCTGGTCGGAATACAGCATGTGGCGTTGGGCTCGGATTATGACGGCGCGACCACGGTGCGGTTTGATACTTCGCAACTGGTGCAGGTGACGCAGGCTTTGATGGACGAGGGCTTCACTGAGCCGGAAATACGCGCCGTAATGGGCGAGAATGCACTGCGCGTTATTCGCGCTGGTTTGGTGCCGATGGGAAGAACGACAGAGTGAGTGAAAGCAGCCCTAGAACCTCCCCGGCACGGGGAAGTGGACCATCCAAAGGATGGTGGAGGGGCACACTCAGTAACTCCTGCCCTTTCGATCTAAGGAAAACCGGCGCTTACCCCTCCACCCCCGCGCTTTGCGCGGCGGTCCCCCTCCCCGTTCCGGGGAGGTTTTTGGTATGATTCCCCGCCTTCACGCAATCGACCCCATGCCGGATGCCTTGCGCGGCGGGGTGGTGGCGCTGGGTAACTTCGATGGTTTCCATCTGGGCCATCAGGCGGTCGCGGGGGAAGCCATCCGTCAAGCAAAGGCGGCAGGCAAACCGGCGATCATCGCAACTTTCGACCCGCATCCGGTACGCTTCTTCGCGCCGCATATCCCCTTCTTCCGGCTGACGACGCTCGAGCAGCGGCATCGCCTGTTCGAAGCGGCGGGCGCTGATGCGATGCTGGTGTTCGATTTCGATGCGGCGCTGGCGGGCACGACGGCGGAGGATTTCGTCGTCAAGCTGCTGGTAGAACGGCTCGGCGTCTCGGCGGTGGTGACGGGCGAGGATTTTACCTTCGGCAAGGGGCGCGGCGGCAATATCGGTGTGCTGCGCGACCTGGGCGCAGCGCATGGGTTGACTGCCACGGCGATGGGGCCGGTGACCGACGAAGGCGGCGTCATTTCCTCAAGCCGAATCCGCGATGCGCTCAAGGCAGGCGATTGCGACACTGCCACCCGCCTGCTCACCCGTCCCTTCGCGGTCGAGGGCATTGTCCAGCATGGCGACAAGAATGGGCGGATGTTGGGCTTCCCCACCGCCAATATCGACATGGGCCATTATCTGCGCCCGCGTTACGGCATTTATGCGGTGAAGGGGCGGCTCCCCGATGGCCGCGTGCTCAACGGTGCCGCCAATCTCGGCATCCGCCCCAGTTTCGATCCGCCCAAGGAATTGCTCGAGCCTTATTTCTTCGATTTCGCCGAGGACCTTTACGGGCAAAATATCGAAGTCGAACTCCACGCCTTCATCCGGCCAGAGGCGAAGTTCGATAGCATGGAGGATTTGAAAGCGCAGATGGAGAAGGATTGCGATACCGCAGCCGATATCCTAAGCGCGCTCCCGACATGACCGAACCAGTTGACTACCGCGACACCGTTTTCCTGCCGAAAACAGATTTCCCGATGAAGGCCGGGCTTCCGCAGAAGGAGCCGGGTATATTGGCGCGCTGGCAGGAGATGGACCTCTACGCGGAACTGCGCAACCGCCGCCGGGGGCGCGAGAAGTTCATCCTCCACGACGGCCCGCCTTATGCCAATGGCGACATGCATATCGGCCATGCGCTCAACCATATCCTCAAGGACATGGTCGTCCGCACGCAGACCCTGCTCGGCAAGGACGCGCCTTATGTGCCCGGCTGGGACTGCCACGGCCTGCCCATCGAGTGGAAGGTCGAGGAGCAATATCGCAAGAAAAAGCTGAACAAGGACGAGGTGCCTGCAGTCGAGTTCCGCGCCGAATGCCGCGCTTATGCTCAGCATTGGGTCGATACGCAGCGCGAGCAGCTGAAGCGGCTGGGCATCAACGGCGATTGGGACAATCCCTATCTGACGATGGATTTCCAGGCCGAGGCGACGATTGTTTCGGAACTGCTGAAGTTCGCGGAAAGCGGCCAGCTCTATCGCGGTGCCAAGCCGGTGATGTGGTCGCCGGTCGAAAGGACCGCGCTGGCCGAGGCCGAGATCGAATATGAGGATATCGTCTCGACACAGATCGATGTGGCGTTCGAGATTGTCGAAAGCGAAGTACCCGAACTGGTCGGCGCACATGCGGTGATCTGGACGACGACGCCATGGACGATTCCGGTCAATCAGGCGATCGCTTATGGGCCGGATGTGGACTATGCGATTGTGTCGTGTCGCACCCACGATGATCAATCGCTGGGCCGATACCTCGTGGCTGCCGAGCTTGTGCAACAATTTCAGGATCGTGCAGATGTCTTATTTCGGGGGCGACTAGACCCTGAGATCGATGGCGCTTGGAGCATTGAGACATTTCATCATGGCTCCGACCTCGCCGGAACCATCGTCCGCCACCCGATGCACGAACTCGGTGGTTTCTTTGCCAAGCTGCGTCCCTTCCTGCCCGGCGACTTTGTCACCACCGACAGCGGCACCGGGCTTGTCCACATGTCGCCCGATCATGGCGAGGACGATTTCGACCTGTGCAAGGCGAATGGTATCGATCCGGTCTTCGCGGTCGAAGGCGACGGCAAATATCGCGCCGACTGGGGCTGGCTCGGCGGTGAGGGCAGCGTCATCAACCCCAAATTCAACGCACCCGACGGGCCGATCTGCTCGGACTTGCGCGAGGCAGGCGGGCTGCTCGCGGCGTCGGCGGATTACAAGCACAGCTATCCGCATAGCTGGCGGTCGAAGGCGAAGGTCATCTATCGCTGCACGCCGCAATGGTTCGTGCCGATGGACAAGCCAGTCGAAGGCGGGACATTGCGCGAGAAGGCTACCGCCGCCATCGCTGCCACCCGCTTCATCCCCGAAAAGGGCCGCAACCGGCTGTCGTCGATGGTCGAGGGGCGTCCCGACTGGGTGCTCAGCCGCCAGCGCGCATGGGGTGTGCCGATCACGCTATTCGTGAAAAAAGGAACGAACCAGTATCTTAATGACCCGGCCGTCAATGCGCGCATCATCGCGGGCGTTCGCGAAAATGGCGTCGACGGATGGAGCGACGAACGCGCGCAGGAATATCTCGGCAGCGACTATGCGCTCGCCGTTTACGAACGCGTCACCGACATTCTCGACGTCTGGTTCGATTCGGGCTGCACCCATGTGTTCACGCTGGAATCGGGGCGCTGGCCGGACCTCCAATGGCCCGCGGACCTTTATCTCGAAGGCAGCGACCAGCATCGCGGCTGGTTCCAGTCGAGCCTGCTGCAAAGCTGCGGCACACGCGGGCGCGCTCCTTATGATGGGGTGCTGACGCACGGTTTCACGATGGACGCGAAGGGCATGAAAATGTCCAAGTCGCTGGGCAACACGATCAACCCGCTCGACCTGATGCGCGACAGCGGCGCGGATATCCTGCGGCTCTGGGCGCTGACCGTCGATTTCACCGAGGACCACCGGATCGGCAAGGAAATCCTGCAAGGCGTGTCCGACCAGTATCGCAAATTGCGCAACACCTTCCGCTATCTGCTGGGCGCGCTCGACGGCTTTTCGGACGCGGAGAAGGTTGCGGTCGCCGAAATGCCTGAGCTGGAGCGCTATATGCTGCATCTGCTCGCGGATATGGATGCGAGGCTGAAGACGGCGGTCGAGGATTTCGACTTCAACGCTTACGTCCGCCTGCTCACCGATTTCGCCAATGAAGACCTGTCGGCCTTCTTCTTCGATATCCGCAAGGACTGCCTCTATTGCGACGCCGCCGCCGACCCGAAGCGGATGGCATATCGCACCGTGCTCGACATATTGTTCCACGCGCTAGTGAGATATGCCGCCCCAGTGCTGGTGTTTACGAGCGAAGAGGTGTGGCAGACACGCTTCGGCGCGGATGCGGACAGCGTGCATTTCTCCGATTGGCCGGAAATGCCCGCAGGACTTGATGCTAACTTGGCCGACAAATGGGCCAGCATAAGAGCATCCCGGATGATCGCTACGGAGCAGATCGAGCCGATGCGGCGCGACAAGATTGTCGGATCAAGCTTGGAAGTAGAATACACGCACACTGGCGAGTTTGGTGATGTCGATCTAGCGGAAGTGTTTATCGTTTCGGCCGTGCATCACGGACCAGCGACGGCAGCGGTGAAAACGACCAACAAAAAATGCGGCCGCTGCTGGCGGCATCTCCCCGAGGTTGCCGAGGATGGCGCGCTGTGCAACAGGTGCGACACAGTCGTAAACGGAACCCTATGACCACCGCAGCCAACCCCAAATTCCGCCTCCAGGGCATCATGCTCGCGAGCCTTGTGTTCATCGCCGACCAGGTCGTCAAATATGCGATGCTCGGGCCGCTGCAGCTCAAGAGCCGCGGCGTCATCCATATCGTCTCGTTCTTCGACTTGCGCTATGCCGAGAATCGCGGTGTTTCGATGAGCTTCCTCACCGCCGACAGCGATGCCGAGCGTTGGGCGCTGGTCGCCCTTACCGCTGCCATCGCGCTGGCCGTAGCGGTGTGGATGTGGAATGAAAGGCTGCGTGGCGATATATTGGCGCTGGCGATGGTGCTGGGCGGGGCGCTTGGCAATATCGTCGACCGCACGCGCTATGGCTATGTCATCGATTATGCCGACCTTCATTTCGGCGAGTTCCGGCCCTTTTACATATTCAATCTTGCCGACGCCGCGATCACCGTCGGCGTGCTGATATTGCTTGCCCGCGCCTTCCTGATGCGCGAAAAGGCGCCCGAAGACGACGCCGTTCAGGAAGCGGCAAGCAGCGCGGAAATATCGGAGAGAGCATGAAGCGGAAATTGATTTTGGCGGCGGTTGCAGTTGCGTCGCTTTCGGGCTGTGGCTCGACCAGCGTGTTCGACCGCGAGCGTCCCGATGAATTTGCCGTCACCCGCTCGAAGCCGATTGTCGTGCCTGCCGAGTTCACCTTGCCCGCGCCGCAGGAAGGCGCAGCGCGCCCGCAGGATGGCGACACCAAAGAGCAAGTTCTCGACGCAATGTTCGGCGGCACTGCGCCTGCGCCGCGTCAATAGATCGGATATATAATGAAGAAACTTGTTCTTGCTGGAACGGCTCTCAGCTCACTCATCGCTTTGTCGGGTTGCGCATCTGCAGGCGATGTAGGGCAGGCATTGTGGGATTGGGACATTCGCGGCAACCAAGCCGCAGCTCCCTCGACTGGTCGCGCTGCACCGCTGGTCGTCCCCCCCGATTTCGCGCTTGAGCCGACCGCCGTAGTGCCGACCCGCAGTCAGGATGGCGGGCAGGAACAGGTGCTGAGCGCCCTGTTTGGCGGCCCCGCCGAACGCTCTGCGGCCGAACGCGCCATTTCAACAACGCCGGGCACTGCCGATGCAGGTATCCGCTCTTCGGTCGGCGACCCCACTACCGTCACGGTAAACAAAGGCTCGATCACCCGCGACATCATCGCCGCCCCTGAAGGCGACGGGCAGACGGCGCAGGCGGTTATTCCGGGCTGATTTGCCCGTTTGCGCTAAGCGCTTACGCTTGCTTCCTCTACACCCGCACTGTTATGGCGCAGGGCCTTTAGTACCGTCTCGACAATCTGCGGCGCATTGAGGCCTGCATCATCATATTGCTTTTGTGGGGAATCCTGGTCCTGGAAGATATCGGGCAGGCGCATCGTGCGGATCTTTAGGCCGGTGTCCATCAGACCCAAGTCGCTCGCAAGCGTCAGCACATGTGCGCCGAGGCCGCCGATAGCTGCCTCTTCGACGGTGACGACGACTTCGTGCGTCGCGATCAGGTGACGGATGAGGTCTTCGTCCAACGGTTTGGCAAAACGCAGGTCGGCGACAGTGGTAGAAAGACCCTTGGCGTCGAGCGTGTCGGCGGCTTTTTGTGCCTCCGCTAAGCGCGTGCCCAGTGAGAGGATGGCAACCTTCTTGCCTTCACGCACGATCCGGCCCTTGCCGATTTCGAGCGCTACCGGCACTTCGGGCATGGCGACTCCGGTGCCGTTGCCGCGTGGATAGCGGAAGGCAATCGGACCGCTGTCGTGGAGCGCGGCGGTGTAAGTCATGTGCACCAGCTCGGCTTCGTCGGCTGGCGACATCACCACCATATTGGGGAGCGTTGCGAGATAGGTGATATCGAACGATCCGGCATGCGTGCTGCCATCCGCACCGACCAATCCGGCGCGGTCGATAGCAAAGCGGACGGGCAGGTTCTGGATCGCTACGTCGTGCACGACCTGATCGTATGCGCGTTGCAGGAAAGTCGAATAGATTGCGCAGAACGGCCGCATACCCTGCGCGGCCAAGCCTGCCGCAAACGTCACGCCATGCTGCTCCGCAATGCCGACATCGAACGCGCGATCGGGGTGCGCCTGTGCGAATTTGTCGACGCCGGTGCCGCTGGGCATCGCGGCGGTAATCGCACAAATGCGGGGGTCAGTGTCGGCGAGCTTCGCCAGCGTTTCGCCGAAAACATTCTGGTACGCAGGCGGACCGCCGCCCGGACCCTTGTCCTGTTTGCCGGTGATCACATCGAATTTGGCGACGCCATGATATTTGTCCGCCGCCGCTTCGGCAAAGGCATAGCCCTTGCCCTTCTGCGTAACGACATGGATCAGCACCGGCCCTTCCGCATTGTCGCGGACATTTTCGAGCACGGGAATGAGTTGGTCGAGATTATGTCCATCAATCGGACCGACATAATAGAAGCCCAATTCTTCGAACAGCGTGCCGCCCATCGCCATGCCGCGTGCATATTCCTCGGCCTTCGATGCCGCGCTGTAGATACGGCGCGACAGTTTCTTGGCGACCTTGCTGGCAAAGCTGCGCAGGCCCAAATATTCGCTCGAGGATACCAGCCGCGACAGATAGGCCGACAGCCCGCCGACGGGCGGCGCAATCGACATGTCATTGTCGTTGAGGATCACGACGAGGCGGTTGCCCGCCGACTGCGCGTTGTTCATCGCTTCATAGGCCATGCCTGCGCTCATCGCGCCATCGCCGATGACGGCGATCGCCTTGCCCGGCTTGCCCGCCATCTTGTTGGCAACGGCAAAGCCCAAAGCTGCCGAAATAGAGGTCGAACTGTGTGCCGCGCCGAACGGATCATATTCACTCTCGCTGCGCTTGGTGAAGCCCGACAGCCCGCCCCCGGTGCGCAGCGTGCGGATGCGGTCGCGGCGTCCCGTCAAAATCTTGTGCGGATAGCATTGATGGCCGACATCCCAGATCAACCGGTCGTCAGGCGTGTTGAAGACATAATGGATCGCCGTGGTCAGCTCGACCACGCCCAGCCCGGCCCCAAGATGGCCGCCGGTTACGGAAACCGCAGAAATGGTTTCGGCACGCAATTCGTCGGCAAGCTGGCGAAGCTGCGATACCTGTAACTGGCGAAGGTCGGCAGGGATATTGACCGTATCGAGCAACGGTGTTTGTGGCTTTTCACTCATAAGACACAGCTTTAGCGTCGAATTTATGCGATGTCAGTCAGAAACAGTGAGAAGCGACCCTCAGTCGCAGTCGGCGCATTTGCCGCGCACCTCGATGACGGGGCGAACCTGGGCAAAACCCGCCCCTTCGGCGGCGGCGCGGACATTGCCGGAAAGCTGGTCATCGTCGATATGCGTCGCGGTGCCGCAAGTGTCGCAAATCAGGAAGATGCAATCATGGAGGCATCCCGGGTGCGAATTGGCGACATAGGCGTTGGCGCTCTCGACGCGGCGGGCAAGGTTGGTCGACACGAACAGGTCGAGGATACGGTAAACGCTGTTCGGTGCCACCCGCTTGCCGCGCTTCTGCGAAACCAGGTCGGCAATATCATAGGCCGATGCAGGCTTTTCGAAAGTCGCCAGCACGTCGAAAATATCGGCGCGCATCTCCGTCCACTGCTCGCCAGCGTCGGTAAGCGCGACCTGCGCCGCATCGGCGAGCGCCGCGCCGCCATGTTCGTGATGATGATGTGCTGCCATATTGGGCAATGTAAGCGTTGGTGCCTGTCAGGTCAATTCGTCGCGCGGTGGTTGAGGTCGTGGCCGAGCGCCAGTACGCCAACACCCATTACGGTCCAGAGGATTTCGGTTCCGCCATGCGGTAGAGTCAATGCACCCGCCATCATGCCGATACCGAGCGCGCCGATGGCGGCGGGCATGATGAAATTATGTTCCCAGAGCCCCTTTCCCAATGCGAGCACACCGAAGATGATGGCGAGGAACAGGCCGACCTCGTGAATAACCGGATCGAGCAGCAAACCACCCGCCGAAGCGATAAACACGAGGATGATCGAAGTCGCGAGGCAGTGCATCAGGCACAGGCCAGCAATGCTCAACCCGAGCCCGTCCCAGCGCCATTTCGTCCAAACCTGCGTCATTACCGGTCCCCCTCTATACCGATTCGACGCACGTTACAACATATCATTTGAGCATCTGTATTTGATCTGGCTCTTGCTTTTGAACGCTGATCGGCCAGAGTTGTGCATGAAATATGGAGCGAGGGCGAAGCAAAATGAACGAAGATCATCGTAATACCGGACAGAAATTTCATCGCCGCGACATGATGCGGGGCGCCGCCATGCTGGGCGCTGGCGCGGCGCTGCTGCGCCCATTGCCAATGTTTGCGCAAGCTGGCGCTATGGTCGATGTGCGCAAGGCTGCGCTGGCGGGCCGCGATGCCTCGTTGAAGCGAATCCGCGACTGGATCGCGCTGCCGTCGATTGCTGCGGAAAACCGCAACATGCCCGAGGGCGCACAATATATGGCCGAGCTCGCGCGTGATGCGGGTTTCGGGAATATCGAGATCGTCCCGACTGACGGCCATCCGGGCGTATTCGGGACCATCGATGTAGGTGCCAAGCGGACGCTGGGCATTTATTTCATGTATGACGTCAAACAATACGACCCGGCGGAATGGTCGTCGCCGCCGCTTGAAGGGCGCATGGTCGACCGGCCCGGTTTTGGCAGCGCGATCATGGGGCGGGGCGCGGTCAACCAGAAGGGGCCGGAGGCAACGTTCCTTGCCGCGCTCCATGCCATACGCGCTGCGGGCCGCAAGCTTCCGGTCAACATCGTGCTGATCTGCGAAGGCGAGGAGGAAATCGGCTCGCCGCATTTCAGCCAGATTGCAACCAAGCCGAACATTCTTGCCGCGTTGCGGAAATGCGAAGGCATTTTTATTCCGGCGAGCTGGCAGGACAAGAATGGCAATGTCTCGGTCAACCTTGGGTCGAAAGGCGTTATCGAACTCGAGCTGATCGCGAGCGGCGAGAAATGGGGGCGCGGTCCCAAGGGCGATGTGCATTCGAGCCTGAAGGCAATGGTCGATTCGCCGACATGGCGGCTGGTGTCGGCACTCAACACGCTGGTGAGCGCAGACGGTAATGTCTCGGCTATCGACGGTTGGGCGGAGAATGTCCGTCCGCTGACGGTGCGCGAAAAGGCGCTGATTGCCGAAGCGGCCAAGCTGGGCGACGAGGCGCAGCAGAAGCAGATCCTGGGCGTCAAGCACTGGATCGATAATCTGTCCTATCCCGATGCGTTGGTGCGGCTGGCGCAGGAGCCGACAGTGAATATCGAAGGGCTGGTCGCGGGCTATACCGGTCCCGGCGGCAAGACTATCCTGCCGGGGCGGGCAGTTGCGAAGCTCGACCTGCGGCTCGTCCCCAACCAGACCCGTGCAGAAGCCGAAAAGAAACTGCGCGCGCATCTCGACAAACGCGGCTTTGCGGATATCGAGATGAATGTCAGCGGCGGTTACGACCCGACCGAAACCGACGAGAATAGCCGCCTCATCCAGACCGAGCTTGCAACCTACAAGAAGCTCGGCGTGCAGGCGACCCTCAACGCGCGGCTGGCAGGTAGCTGGCCGGGGGCCACGTTCACTGCACCGCCGGTTTCGATCCCCGCTGGCCATTTCGGTATAGGCCACGGTTCGGGCGCGCATGCACCGGACGAATATTATCTGATCGATTCGACCAATCCCAAGGTAGCGGGGCTTGTCGATGCGACGATGGGTTATGCCGAGTTTCTGTATGTGCTGGCGGCGATAGAATAGGCTTCGACCCAGGCAATTTTTGCAATCCGCGATTGCCAAATTGCAACGTTATGCCTTGACGTTACGCTTGCCAGCGCGCGTGTCGCCGCGCATATCGCCGCGCATGGATATTGCTGCCACAGCCGACCGTTCATCGCCGACGACCGCCGCGCGCGCTGACGTGCTTGTTCGTTGGCTTCTGTTCGTCGCGGCGCTCGTTTTCGCAATCGTTGTCGTTGGCGGAATCACACGGCTCACGGAATCTGGGCTTTCAATCACCGAATGGCGTCCGGTGACCGGCACGCTGCCGCCGTTGAGCGACGCGGCGTGGGCGGCTGAGTTCGAAAAGTATAAACAGATCCCCGAATATACCGAGATCAACGGTCCGGCGGGGATGACGCTGGCTCAGTTCAAATTTATCTACTTCTGGGAATGGGTACATCGGCTGATCGGGCGGATCATCGGGCTGGCGTTCGCGCTGCCGCTCGCCTGGTTTTGGGTGAAGGGTGCAATACCCAGGGGTTACAAGCCGCGCCTGCTTGCCTTGCTTTCGCTTGGCGGATTACAGGGAGCGATCGGCTGGTGGATGGTGTCTTCGGGCCTCGCTGTGCGCACCGATGTCAGCCATTACCGGCTGGCGGCGCATCTGCTGACCGCGCTTTTTATCCTCGGCGGAATTGTCTGGACCGTGCTCGATCTGAAGGCACTGGGCAAGAATCCTGCGGCCAGACCGGCAAAGCTTACCGGATTTGCAGGCGTCGTTCTGACCATTTTGTTCGTGCAACTGCTATTCGGCGCGTGGGTCGCCGGGCTGAATGCAGGTTATGTTTCAAATAGTTGGCCCCTGATGAATGACAGTTTCGTACCCGAGGGGATCGACATATCGCGAGGCTTCCTTTGGGCCCTCGCCAACGACCCGTTCTTAACCCATTTTGTGCACCGCTGGTGGGCATGGGTTGCGGTAATAGCCTTGGTCATGCTTGCTCGTCGGACCAGAAACGCAGGAGCGCGAAGCGCTTCCATCGCCATCCACAGCGCCTTTGGCGTGCAAATTTTGCTCGGCATCGCCACGGTGATGACGGGCATGAATATCGTTATGGCGGTTTTGCACCAGGCAGTCGGCGCCTTGCTGGTCGCGGCCACTGTGTGGGGTGCGCATGCCGTTGGTACGCAACATGGCGAATGAAGTCGCGCTGATCTATGCGGTGTTCCCCACTGCAGGCGAAGGTCATGACGTTGTCCGCAAGCTGCTTGCCGAACGGCTGATCGCCTGTGCCAACCGGATGCCGATGGTCATCTCGCATTTCCGCTGGGAAGGCGAGATCGAAGCGAAGGAAGAGCACCCGGTGATCTTCAAGACCAGCCCCGGCAAGGCAAAGGCGGCGATGGAAAGGATTTCGGCGTTGCACCGCTATCAGGTCCCGGCGGTGATCGAACTGTCCGTCGCTCCGGCGTTCCCGGCATTTGCCCAATGGGTCGGTGCCGAGACAAACTGACCGCGAAGGTATTATTTTACCCGCCGCAAAACCCCTGCTTTTGCTTGACTATCGGCCACTTCATCGTCATTAGCGCCGCATCGCGTGCGGTGGTCTAACGACTCCCTGCACATTCCAGAGAATTCGAAAGGTTCGATTAGCGATGAAAACGCTATCCAGAGTTACGAAATCGATCCGTCCGCAGGACGTCGAGAAATCGTGGGTGCTCATCGATGCAGAAGGCCTCGTTGTTGGCCGCGTCGCCAGCATCATTGCCAACATCCTGCGCGGCAAGACCAAGCCAAGCTACACCCCGCATGTCGATTGCGGCGACCATGTCGTCGTCATCAATGCCGACAAGGTGAAGTTCACCGGCAACAAGCTGAAAGACAAGGTCTATTATCGCCACACCGGTTACATCGGCGGCATCAAGGGTATCACAGCGGGCAAGGTGCTTGACGGCAAATTCCCCGAGCGCGTGCTTGAAAAGGCAGTCGAGCGCATGGTTCCGCGCGGGCCATTGGGCCGTGCGCAGATGCGCGCGCTTCACCTCTATAATGGCACCAAACATCCGCATGACGGCCAGCAGCCGAAGGTGCTCGACGTCGCTTCCATGAACCGCAAGAACAAGGTGGGTGCATAATGTCCGAAACCGCTAACTCACTCGCCGATCTCGAGACGCTGGGCGCCGAAACACCGGCGTCGCCGCAAATCGCCGCCGTCATCCGCGAACAGGAAATCGACGCGCAGGGCCGCAGCTACGCCACCGGCCGCCGCAAGGATGCGGTTGCCCGCGTCTGGCTGAAGCCCGGCACCGGCAAGATCACCGTCAATGGCCGCGATCAGGAAGTTTATTTTGCACGCCCGTCGCTTCGCCTCGTCATTAACCAGCCCTTCGGCGTGACCGAGCGGGTCGGGCAGTATGACATCGTCGCCACCGTAAAGGGCGGCGGGCTTTCGGGCCAGGCCGGCGCGGTCAAGCATGGCATCGCGCAGGCATTGTCCAAGTACGAGCCGACATTGCGCAGCGCGGTCAAGGCCGAAGGCTTTTTGACCCGCGACAGCCGCACCGTCGAGCGCAAGAAATACGGCAAGGCCAAGGCGCGCAAGAGCTTCCAGTTCTCGAAGCGCTAAGAGTTACAGGAACGGGGCTGCATTGCCCCCGCCTGCTAGGGAAGGCGGCTCCGACGGGAGCCGCCTTTTTTCGTTGTGCATGAAGGCGTTGGCGGGCAGATATTGCTTATGCTCAAATATCTGCTGCTCGCCTTGCTGGTTGTCGTCCTCGCCTTTGGCGGCTGGTTCTGGATGAAAACCGATCCACAGAAGCTCGATTTTGTCGACCGGGTCGCGCCGGGTTCAGCCGAACATGGAGGCACGCCAATCGTCGGCATCGCCTACGGCGGCGACGAGCGGCAGAAGCTCGATATCTACGTGCCCGAAGGCAAGGCCGAGAAGCCCTATCCGGTGCTGGTCTTCTACCACGGCGGCGCATGGCGCGATGGCGAACGCGACGGCTACGGCTTCCTTGGCCGCGCCTTTGCCGCGCGCGGCATCGTCACGGTCGTCGCCGACTATCGCAAGACGCCCAAGCACCGTTTCCCCGCTTTTGTCGAGGACACGGCTTCGTCCATTGCATGGGTACATGCCAATATCGGCAAGCATCAGGGCGATCCCGAAAGGCTGTTTATTATGGGCCACAGCGCGGGCGCACACATCATAATGATGGCTGCGCTCGACAAGCAATGGCTGGCCGCCAAGAGTCTCGATCCTTCGATTATCAAGGGCGCTATCGGCCTTGCCGGGGGCTATGATTTCCTGCCGCTGACCACCGATTCCTCCAAAATAGCGCTCGGCCAATGGCCTCGACTTACCGAAACCCAGCCCATCACCTACGCCCGCGCCGATGCGCCGCCCTTACTGTTGCTCACTGGCGATGCCGACACCGTCGTGAAGCCCCGCAACAGCACGTCGCTGAATTCAAAAATGAATGAGCTCGGCGGCAGATCTGAGCTGAATATCTACAAGGGCGTTGACCATGCCGATATCATCATGGCGATATCGCGCCCGTTTCGCGACAAGGCCCCGGTCATTGCCGACGTGACGCGGTTCATCGAGGCAAATTAGAACGGCATGCATGGTTAACGGCTGATTTACCCTTTCCGGCTACGGCAGGCAGTAGATGTTACTGTACCGGACAGATGCATGAGCGATTTACGCCACTTGAAAGACATGTTCGCATCGTTTGCAGATGTGAAAGGTGAATGGGCGCTGTTGCGCCGTTCCGCGCAGGCCGAAAATCGCGACCTGATGCTGGCGCAACTGCAGGCGGCGGGACGCAGCCATGTTTCGGTATTCCTGTCTGGCCTTCTGACCATGTGGCCGGCGCTGGCCATATTGTGGTTCGGCGGTGCAAACCCTCAGTTCGCACAATATAGCGTTCCGCTATACACGATAGCGGTCATCGTTGGCTTCCGCGTCCACGTCCGGATCAAGGAATATGTCGTAGAGGCCGATCCAGACGGGCGCTATCTCCTCTTTTTGCGGCGGCTGTTCGTCCTTCAGGTCATGGTCGCAGCGTCGAGCTGGGTCATGCTGCTTGCCGACATCTGGAGCTATCCCCATGACATCGGGTTAATTGTTGCAGCGGCAATGACCTTCGGCATGATCGCCGTCGGCGCGCTGATTTACCTCTCGCTTCCGGCAGCGATGATCACATGGCTGTCGATCATGACAATCGGAGGCACTCTTGTCGCAGGCTATTCCGGTATCGAACTTCCGTGGTTCTTCCACGCCGGTATCGCCTTGTTCGGCGTCTCGCTTTTCCGGATCGGGATGCTGCAATGGCGTTCGTTCATGCAGTCGCTCGACAATGCGCAAGCCTTTGCGGCAAGCCAGGAACGCTATTTTGCCGCCGAACAGGAACGGCTTGAAGCTGTGGAGGCCGAACGGCACAACACCAGCGCGGCGCGCAGCGAAGAACGAAAACAGGCAGAAGCAGACCGCCGTCAGGCGATGCAGACGCTCGCCAGCGAATTCGAAAAATCCGTGCATTCGATCATCGACCTGATGGAACAGGCAGTGCGGGCAGTGGGTGAATCGTCGCAGCAACTGGCCTCCATCGGCACGCAGACGCGCGAGCGGACTGACGCGATGGCCGACATGGCAGGTAACATGAGCAATGCGATCCAGATGGTAGCGGCTGCTGCGCGGCAGTTGAGTGAATCGTCCGATTCGATCTCGGGGCAGGTCCACGATCAGGTGGCAGCCTCGGAGGCGGCGACCACGAGCAGCAAGCAGGGTAGCGGCGTCATGGCACATCTGGCGGGTGAGGCCGAAAAGGTCGGTGAAATTGCCGCGATGATCCAGGATGTGGCGAGCAAGACAAATTTGCTTGCGCTCAACGCCACTATCGAGGCCGCGCGGGCAGGCGAGGCAGGACGGGGCTTTGCCGTTGTGGCGCAGGAAGTGAAGAGCCTCGCCAGCCAGACGCATGGCGCGATTGGCTCCGTCACCGAGACGGTGACGACGATCAAGGACCAGATGGACAATGCCGCGCGCATGGTCGGCTCGGTCGCGCTGCAGATGAACAATGTGCAGGCGGGTGCGAACAACATCGCCAGCGCCATTACCCAGCAGCAGGCGGCAACGCGCGATATCAGCAGCCACGCCGAACATGCCGCGCAGGACGCCGAACATGTTCGCGAGTTCAGCAAGGAAGTCAACGTCGCCGCCGTCCAGGTGGGCGAGGTCGCTGATGAGATGCAGCAAGTGATGACCGGCCTCGAAAGCCGCGCCGCCGCATTGCGCGAAGCCAGCCGCAACTTCCTCGACCGTCTGCGCGCCGCCTAAATCAGCGCCGCAAGCCGCGTTTCGACTTCGCTCATTTGCGCGGCCAGTATCGCTGCAAGTCCGGCGTCGTCCAGCGCATGGAACCGGCAAACCTGCGGCATCGACAATCCTACCCGCAGTGTAGCCCCCCATTGGCCGCCATGCAGGCGCACACAGCGCACTGGTTGGCCAAGCCGGATGCCCTCGCCGATCAACACCTTGTGCATGCGTGTCGCATCTTCGAATGTCAGGTTACGCCGCTGCGTGCCGTCTGCGTCATGACTCAGGTCGAGCGTCACCAGCGTCTGCATTTCAATGGGATGTTCCGATGGCCATTCGCTTTCTCCCGGCGCAGCGCTCGCCACTTTCGAGATGCCAAGATTCGCTGTCAGCCGGTCGGTCGCGGTCCCGAACGCCGCGACAACACGGGTGATATCGGCAAGGCTGAGCTTCTGGAATCGCTCGAGTTCGAAGAGCGAAGCCGCCAGCCTGAGTGCGAGTCCGGCATTACCTTCATTGGCCAATATTTCCCGACCTGCCCAGCTTTTCGGCACCTCTGCGCGGCGGAAGATATTCGCCATTCCCGAGGCCAGCGGGGGTGCGGCCTCGGTCGTCCCGGCCGGCAACAGCGCAAAGCCGCTGAACGGCGGGCCGCCCATGAATTTCGATCCGGTCAGGAAAACCATAATATTGCGGCTTAGATAGTCAGCTATCGCAGCGCTGGTTATTCGAGCCTGACAAGCATCGACCACGAAAGATAGCCGGTCGCCGAAGCGCTCGATCAGTGCATCGACGTCGTCGAGATGCGGTAGCACAAGCCCGGTTTTCGAACCATGAACGATGTGGATCAGCGGGTGCTCGTCGTTCGCCAGCGCTGTTTCGATCCGCTCTGACATTGCAGCGGAAATGCCTCCGCTGTCGAACGCAGTCCCGGCTTTGTTTCGCACCGGAAAGTCGCCGAGATGGATTGGCGGCAGGCCTGCAACCGGCTCTCCCGGTTCGCAGACATGGCCGAGAGGCGTCTCATCGGCAAAATACCGGCCCGCCGCGCTGTGGATGCAGCCCGAACCGACCTCGTCCGAACCCAGCAGCAAATTGCAGATACCCGCAGGACTCCGTCCGGCAACTGCGAGAAGGGCAACATATTCAAGATCGGTGCCCGATGCAGCAAAGAAGATGTCGGTGGAGTGGTCGAGCCCATAAGCCGACCCGATCTGGTCCCGTGCGCCTTCCAGAAATTCGGCGTAACGCACGCCATCGTTTAAAGCGTCAGCGTCGTTGAAATTTGCTGTCAGAAAAGTAAATGCATCTGCGCTCAAATCGTTTGCAGTCGACGATGCAAAGGCAATCAGGTCGCGCGGATAAGGTCCGCTGTGATAGCGGTTGAGCCCGGTTGCGGGATCGAGCAGGATACGGGCATCGCCGCCCTGGGTCATATGCTGCGCCAGAGGCGGGATTGAATTTGAAGGCAAATGCACCACTTTCATCGCCGGGGGAGTTGCATATCTATTGGCATGCCGGGGCCAAATTGGAAATTGCGAAAATTGCTTTGGCCACTATGTCATCTTCGACAGATATGTAGCGCTTCAAGGATATCCTTATGAATGTAACGCCCCTGAAAATATCCGAAGCGGCAAAGCGCGACGTGCGGATATTGTTCATTGCCAAGCACGCCTTGGGCGACGGCTCGCTGCATGGCGAGGACGGAAACCATGCCGTCTATCATCATGAAGTGCGAACAATATTGGAAGGTTTGGGGCTGAACCTGAAGGTCGCCAACAATTATGACGCGCTGTTCAGCGATCCGGGCGTCGATTTCGTCTTTCCGCTGCTCAATCGCGGCGGCTTCTTCAATTCGGAAATGTTGCTGCCGCTTTTGTGCAACCGGCTGGGCATTCCCTATCTTGGGGCCAGCCCGATCCTGCGCGGACTTTCCGACGACAAGCACTTGACCAAGCTCGAAGGCCGCATCCATGGCGTTCCGACCTGCGACTGGGCGATCTACCGCAACGGCGCGCCGGTTCGCGAGGAGGACTGCCCGAAAGCAGCGCGCTATGTGATCAAGCCTAACGCCTCGTCGGCAAGCTGGGGTGTCGGCGACGCCAATGACTGGGAAGGCGTGAAGGCCGCGATTGCGGGCATCCATGCCGAAGGCCATGACGCCATCGTCGAGCCATTCATGAACGGCAGCGATGTCGAGGTGCCGGTCATCACCATAAATGGCGAACCGCAAGTGATGCCGCCGATGCTATTCCGCCAGGCCGACCCTACGCATCTGCGCACCTATTGGGAAAAACGCGATCTGGTCGAGCGTGAGCAGAAATACGAGCTGGTGCCATTCGAAGGCGGCGACGCTTGGCCGCAAATCCGCGAACTCACGCTAAAGATGGCGGAGATATTCCGGCCCTTCGATTACGGTCGCTTCGAGTTCCGTTTCGACGACGAAAGCGGTGAAGTGAACCTGCTCGAGGTCAATCTTAATTGCAATCTGTGGTCGCAAAAGGTCTATGGCCGCTCCGCCTTGCTGATGGGCTGGACGCAGGAGCAATTGATCGAGACCATCGTCGCCGAAAGCCTGATGCGGCACGGTTTGATGGCGCGCTAATTCAGCGTCCCATCTTCTTCTGTCGCCGTCGCTGCACTGAAGACCCTATCCCCATCGCCTCTCGATATTTGGCGACTGTCCGGCGCGCGATGTCGAAGCCCTTGGCGGTGAGCAGATCGACCAGAGTGTCGTCGGACAATATCTTGTCATCTTCGCCATCGATCAGAGCCTTGATGTGGCTCTTCACTGCCTCGGCTGAAACGCCGTCACCATCCGCTGACTGAACCCCTGATGAGAAGAAATATTTGAGATCGAATAGCCCGCGGTCGCAGTGCAGATATTTGTTGCTTGTGACGCGGCTGACCGTGGATTCGTGCATCTCGATAGCATCGGCGATCTGCCGCAACGTTAGCGGGCGCAGATGCGCCACGCCGCCGCGAAAGAAACCGTCCTGCTGTTTGACGATCTCGGTCGCGACCTTGACGATGGTGCGCTGGCGCTGGTCCATCGCCTTGATCAGCCAGTTGGCGTCGGCCATGCAGTCCGAAAGCCACGCCTTGGTTGCTTTGTCCTGCCCTAGCTCGGCGACATAGGTCCGGTTGATGAGAAGGCGCGGCAGGTTGGCGCTGTTGAGTTCGATGGCCCAGCCGTTCCCGCGCGCAGTGACGAAAATGTCAGGAGTTACTGCAACGCTGTCTTCGCTTTCGAACCGGCAGCCTGGCTTGGGATCGTAGCCGCGCAGTTCGATCATCATGTCGCGCAAATCTTCGTCATCGACGCGGCACATGCGTTTCAACTGGTCGAACGCGCCCTTGGCGACCAGATCGAGATTGTCGATCAATTTTGCCATGCAGGGGTCGTAACGGTCTGCCTCTTTGGCTTGCAGCGCGAGGCACTCTGACAGATCACGCGCGCCAACGCCGGTGGGGTCGAAACGCTGCAATGCCGTCAGCGCTTCCTCCATCTCGGCCATCGGCACGCCGAGCCGGTGCGCCATCGCCAGCAGGTCTTCGCTCAGATAGCCGGTGGGTTCGATCTGCTCGATGAGTTGCTGGACAAGGAAAAGTGTCCGCCCTGACAACGCGCTCCCCGCCTGCGCCAGAAGATGTTCGCGCAAAGATATGTCAGGCGCCGCGAAGCTGTCGAAATCCGGGCCTTCACCGCCATATTCGGCAGACATGCCGCTGCCCGATAGCCCGAGCATCCCGTCCGCGCCGCCGATGCCGTCGGAGACGCTGTCATGATGGAAGGTCTCGGCGCTGAAATCGACATCGAGCGCTTCGCTCGCAGCCGCGTCGCTACCGTTCAAAATTTCGCCACTGTCGCGTTCACCGCTCTCGGTAGAGGGCAGCGGCGCATATTCTTCTGGCAAGGCCTCAGCCGCCGGTTCGCTCGCGCCATTCTCCAATACCGGGTTGCGCTCGATTTCCTCGGCGATGAAGGCTTCGATTTCCATCGACGACAATGCAAGCAACTTGATCGCCTGCTGCAATTGCGGCGTCATCACCAGCGACTGGCTTTGGCGGAGATCGAGGCGGGGGGCTAATGCCATGAAATTACTTTTCCGCCGCTGGCTCCATCACATCGCAAAGCTTTCGCCCAGATAGAGGCGGCGGACGTTGGGGTCGGCGACCAAAGCCTCGGGCGATCCGGCGAACAGCACCTGCCCGCCATAGATGATGCAGGCTCGGTCCACGATGTCGAGCGTTTCGCGTACATTATGGTCGGTGATGAGCACCCCGATATTGCGCGTCTTGAGGTCTTTCACGAGATCGCGGATGTCCGAAATCGAAATCGGGTCGATGCCCGCAAAGGGTTCGTCGAGCAGCATGATCGAAGGGCTGGCGGCAAGCGCGCGGGCAATCTCGCAGCGCCGCCGTTCACCGCCCGACAGCGCCATGGCAGGCGCCGCACGTAAACGGGTGAGGCCAAATTCTTCGAGGAGCGTTTCGAGCCTCGCGGCCCGTGCATCGGCATCCGGTTCGGCCAGTTCGAGCACCGAGCCGATATTCTGTTCGACCGTCATGCCGCGAAAGATCGAGGTTTCCTGCGGCAAATAGCCAAGACCGAGAATGGCGCGGCGATACATGGGCAGGCCGGTAATGTCCGCGCCGTCCAGGGTAATCCGTCCGCTATCGGGCTTCACCAGACCCATGATCGAATAAAAACAGGTCGTCTTGCCCGCGCCGTTAGGCCCGAGCAGACCGACCACTTCGCCCTTGGCGACCGAGAGCGACACGTCGGTCAATACAGCGCGTTTGTCATAGCTTTTGGCGATTGAGACGACACCGAGGCCGGAACTCATACCCTCTTCGGTCGTGGCATTCGCCACCGGGCGCTCTGCTGTCATGCTGTCCATTTGAAATCGCCCGCGATCATGTGTTGTTATATGCGGTAGCTAATGACTCGGGCAGCAACATGCAATTGGCATGATTCATGCCTGTGCGTTTTGAGGATAGTCAGTTATTGCGCTGCGGCACGGTGAAAGTGCCTTTGACGCGGCCACCCGAGTTGGTCACGCCAGGGGTTCCGCCGCCACCGAGTGTCGATCGGCCCGAATTGAGATCGATTACCAGACGCCCGCCCGAAAGTCGATTGGCGCCTTGAGCAAGATTTACGCCGCCGATAAGCGTAATCAACTTGCTGTCCAGATCGTAAATTGCTGAATTGCTCGTAGCGCGAAGGTCATCTTTCGTGATGATGACGCCGCCAATCGCGTCAACGCGGTCGATATCTATTCCATTGCCCGAGGTATATGCCAAATTTACACGGCTGGCTTTAATGGTAAGCCCCGCTTGCTGAATAGTTACGCCACCGAAGAAAGCGGCCCTGTCCACCCGGTCCAGCAGCTCCGATGCGCCTGCATCGACCGTTACCGGCGCATTGCTATTATGATTGCGGATAGATTGCGCCGGTGCGGTGGTCGATATCAAGGCGGCGGCTGCAACAGCGCTTAGCAAACCAATAGCGAAAGAGCTCTTCATTTCAGGCTACCTAATCGCATTCTGGTCGATACGCAAATGGACGCCGCCATCAAGGCGCACAACGCGGGTTTCGAGATCGCCGCTCAAACGTCCGGCCTTGAAGGTGCCGATTTTGGTACGCCCGCTGACCGGGCCGAAGCTTTGCATCGTCTTGTCTTTCAACGAAAATTCGACATTGGTTGCGACCATATCGTAACCCGGCGATTCAACCGCCAGCGGGCCGTTCACCCGCATCGTCTCGTTGGTAAGACTGTATGATCCGCGCTGTGCAAGGATTGACGCAGGTCCGTCGTTCAGCATGATGCGCGCCGACAATGCGGTCATATCCAGCGTCGTATCGGCAGATGTCTTCTGGACTGCGCTTCCTGCCCGCAGCGAAAACGGACGCCGCTTATTGTCCTCGCCGCGATACAGCGCCTCGGTCAGCCGCATCCTTTCCTTCGACAGGCTGACCTCGTCCTTGTCGAGCACGAAACTCAATTCCTGCGTTGCAGTAAAGGGGCTGAAGGCAAGGATCGCAACCAGAACGCCGATGACGCTGGGCAGCACCACGCGCAAGCTGCGGATCAGCTTATCGTGCTTGCCGCCGGGCATGGCCCAGCGCTGTCTTTGGTTGCGTTCGAGATCGGCCTGTTTGGACATTTTTGGGCTAGAACCTGTCTAATGCAGCATCGAGGTTTGAGGCGCTTTCGTTCAGTGCTAGGCGGCGGGCCGCTGGGCTATGCAGATAGCTCAAGGTTCGCCAACGCAGCAATGGACGAAAGCGGTCAAATCCGAAGGACGTCAAAATGGCTTCGATCTCGAAACAAAATACGCTTGCTGGCAGAACAACTGCCTGACTGCGCGCATTTTGCTCCGATATCTTTGCCATTTTGACGCCTCGATGATGCATTAGACAGGTTCTAGCCCCTAGGCTATAACACCTTCGAACCTTAACTGTGCCCGAATATGTCAATCTCCGGCCATCCAGCCAGGTCGAGGTCGGCGCGGTGGGGCAGGAAGTCGAAACAGGCTTGTGCCAGCGCAGTGCGGCCTTCGCGTTCCAGCCTCACGACGAATTCCGCGTGCAGGCGATGCAAATAGCGCACATCGCTCGCCGCATAATCCTTCTGCGCATCGCTTAAGCTCGGTCCGCCCCAGTCGCTCGACTGCTGCTGCTTGGAAATATCGGTAGCGAGCATTTCCTTGACCAGTTCCTTCAGCCCATGCCGGTCGGTATAGGTGCGCGACAGCCGCGAGGCGATCTTCGTGCAGAAGACAGGGGCGGCCACGACATTCAGATAATGCGAAATCGCCGCCAGGTCGAAGCGCGCAAAATGGAACAGCTTCAGGCGCGCCGGATCGGCAAGCACGGCACGTAAATTGGGAGCTGCAAAGTCGCTGCCCGGCGCGAAACGCACCAGATGCTCGTCGCCCCGACCGTCCGAAATCTGCAACAGGCAAAGTCGGTCGCGTTCGGTAATCAGGCCCATAGTCTCGGTATCGACCGCGACCGGCCCATCGGCCAATACGCCTGCAGGCAGGTCTTCCTCGTGTAGAAATACGCTCATGCGGTTCCTGTGCCCCAGTGGCGAGCCCAAGGCAAATGAAACTGCCACCTGAACGAATCGTAATATTTGCTATCGCGCCTGCTTTTATTGCGATATAGCTGTCGGTTGTGCGGCCATGAAGGGCCGCGCTTTTGCGTGCAGGACAGTCGCCCTTGACTGCACTTGGTATCGTTCGGGCGGTGTAAGAAGGCAAATAGTAAGACATGGGTTTTGATCGCAAGCGTGCCGGCAAGGGACGGGACAAAAGGGACGGTTTTGGGGACGAAAGCTATGACGGCTACCGCGCACCGGCACCCTATCAGAGTGATTTCGGCGGTGGCCGCTCAGGTGGAGGCGGTTTCGGCGGCGGCGGTGGTGGAGGCGGCTTCGGTGGCCCGCGCCGCAGCGCAGGCGGCCCGCCAATGCCTGCACAGGTAATCGGTTCCGGCAAGGGAATCGTCAAGTTTTTCAACGGACAAAAGGGCTTCGGTTTCATCCAGGTCGATGATCGTCCCGACGATGTCTTCGTCCACATCAGCGCGGTCGAACAAGCCGGACTTTCGGGTCTGGCAGAAGGTCAGCCGCTCGAATTCACGCTCGTCGATCGTGGCGGTAAGGTGTCGGCAACCGACCTCGTCATCGATGGCGAGCCGATGCCGGTGCCGGAACGCGCGCCGCGTCCCGAACGCAGCGGCGGTTTCGACCGTGGCCCGCGCGAAGGCGGTGGCTTTCGTGGCGGCGACCGCGACTCGGCCCCCCGCGGCCCGCAGCGCGAATCGACTGGCGAACGCGCCAATGGCACAGTGAAATTCTTCAACGACATGAAGGGTTTCGGCTTCATCCAGCGCGACGATGGCGGCGAAGATGTGTTCGTACACATTTCGGCGCTGGAACGTTCGGGCATGGGTCAGGTCACGCAGGGCGACCGGCTGGCATTCGACATCGAAATCGACCGTCGCGGCAAATATTCTGCCGCCAATCTGGGTTCGGCTGCCGAATAAGCGGGTTCAGAGAGAATCGAAAAGGCGGGTGAGGCACACAGCTTCGCCCGCCTTTTTTGTAATGTTCAGGCCTTGCCCAGTGTCGCCGCCAGAAACCAGGCGCGCTGTTCGGCCTGGTCGGTCCAGTCGTCGAGCAGGCCGTCGGTCGCATTGTCGCCAGCCTCTTCAGCCAGACCCTTGGCGTCTTTCAGCGCCTTTATCAGTATCTCGTTATCGGCGTGTAGCTCCTTGAGCATCTTGCCCGCATCGGTCAGGATCGAATCCTGATCTTTGATCCGCTGCTTCGCAGTTATCGCACCGATTGAGGTAAGCGTGCCTTGCCCCAGCTTGCGCACGCGCTCTGCAACCAGGTCGGTGGTCGCGAGCAATTCGGTTGCCTGCGCATCGAACAGCAGATGATATTCGCGAAAATGCGGTCCGGTTACGTGCCAGTGGAAATTCTTGGTCTTGAGGTAGAGCGCATAATAATCCGCGAGCAAGCCGTTGAGCGCATCGGCCAGCGCCTTTTTGCTATTGTCACCTTCTGCCATGTTTTGTCTCCTTTGCAGCCGATATGGTAAGGCGACAACGCCAAAACCAACAGAGGATTCTGGCCAGAGTCAGTGGCAAGTTAGATAAGTTACGTAAGCCCGAATGCGCGCAACGCCAATATCGCACCCCAAATCAGCAACAGCGCGCCTGATATCCACCGTATCGGCTTTAGCGGCAGTATCTTTGCCAGCCGCTCGCGCAGGACGACTGCCGGTATGGTCGCCGCCATAATCCCGGCAAACCCGCCGATAATCGCCATCCCCCAAAGCTCGGTATTGGCTGCGCGGGCCGCGACTATAAACTGGCTCTTGTCGCCGAATTCGAGGATGAACAGGCCGAGGAAGGCGGTGAGGAAGGCTCCGGTCTTCCACGTTGTCAGCGGATCGACCGTCCGCCGCCACATCAGCATCCCTCCGCCTGCGAACACATAAGCCAGCCCGGTAAACAAGGTCAGCGGTTCCTCGCTGATCCAGCTATCGACTACCGATCCGCCTGCCGCCGATAATGTGCAGTTCAACAAGGTCGCTGCTGCCAGCCCGGCAATTATCGCGCCATTCTTGTGATAGCGCAGCGCCAGCGCCGCCGCCAATATCTGCGTCCGGTCGCCCATCTCGGCGAGGAAGACGGATATAAAGGTGGTGAGCAGCGCGTCCATGGCCAGCGCCTTAGCACAGGCGGATTAAAATAGAATCAGTTCGGCAACCGCACCGCAACCGACGCCAGCAAGGATTGCGTCACGGCAGGGCTCAGTTGCGAACAGCCGATGGCGTCGCCCAATATGTCGCTGAAGCTGCCAATCACCGAATCGGCGCCGCCATATTCAATGACGCGCTGCATCGATGCTTCGAACACGCCCGCGATTTCGGCGACGGCGGCGAAATGGTGCGCGACCGCGGTCTGGCGGATCGCCTCCAGCCGAACGAGGAACTGCATCGGGTTCGCATCGAACGAAGTGAGCCTGAGCGCGTCGAGCAAATCGCTCAATTCCGCGCGCACCATCATCATGCGGTCGTGGTCCATGTCCATGGCAATGCCCCCTGCTGCCTCGATATCCCGTTTTCCCCGAACAGAGCGTGCGCCAACATGGTTAACAAAGCGTGAAAGGGCCCATCCATTCCCGTCATCCTGAACTTGTTTCAGGATCTTAATTCCGGACGGCAGCGAAAAAGTAAGATGCTGAAACAAGTTCAGCATGACGGAATTGGCGTGACGGGCGACTCAACGCTTGACTTTCCGCGCCCGACACAGCATTGGCCCGCGTCTGTGAACGGGCGGGCGCGTTGCCGCCATCCGTTTTTAACGAAATTCGAACCGAAGGAATGGGCCATGGCGAAGCCAGCCACGATCAAGATCAAGCTGCTCAGCACCGCTGACACGGGCTTTTTCTATGTGACCAAGAAAAACCCGCGCAACATCACCGAAAAGATGACGTTCCGCAAATACGACCCCGTCGTGCGCAAGCATGTCGAGTTCAAGGAAGCCAAGATCAAGTAAGCCACGCGCTGCTTGCAAGGCTATCGATCAGGGCGCTTCGGGCGCCCTTTTTGATTGCGCTTCTGACATCTTTGAAAGCATCGCCGACGAAACGGCCTGCGCAATCTGCCATGCATTAAAGAGCTTTTCATGCAGGCTTTCCAAGTCGACGATCATAGAATCGCGTCCCTCATCAGTCTGTATTTTGTCGCCATGTCGCTCAAAAAAACCATGCGTGAGCAAGTTACGAGCTTCCAACCCAGCTTCAAAAATAGTTATCATCTCATCATCGAATGTGACGAGGCTCCTAGTCTGTCGAAGTAGCGATCCTAACGTCAAACGCCCTATTTTCATATAGAATGCTAGAGCTGTGGAAGGGTCGGGCTTAGTATGCCAATCGTTCCTGAGGCCTTCTGCGCCTAAAACTATCGTTCCCAAATCAGTCTCAAACAGTTGGGCCGCTTCTGCAGTCCAACCAAATTTCTCGTATAATTCTGCTCGCGTTGCCATCCTTTCACTCCAAGATATATTGGCTCACCCAACAATCCCCCGCACCGCCTCCAGAAATTTCATCACCGACACCGGCTTCGACAGATACCCCCGAGCGCCGGCCTGCCTGATCCGCTCCTCGTCGCCTTTGCCCGCATAGGCGGTGACCGCCAGCACGGGGATCGCGGAGAGGCCTGTGTCCTTCTGCATCGCGGCGATCAGGTCGATGCCGCTGACATGCGGCAACTGTATGTCCATGATGACAAGGTCGGGGGCGAACATGCGCGCCTGTTCGAGCGCCAGCCGCCCGTCACGCACGCCCTCCACGCTGAACTGGTGCGCACGCAGAAGGTCGGTGAAGAGTTTGAGGTTCAGCTCATTATCCTCAACGATCATCACCTTTTTCGACATTACCGCACTTTTCCCGCTTTGCGTTCGCTTGGCTGTTCGCTTAAGCGAAAGCCATGCACGAAACAAATGGCAAGTTAGCGGCAGGGGACTTGGCGCTGGAGGCGCTGGTTTGGACCTTGCAGGACGACAAGCGTGCCGAAAGGATGTTGTCGCTGACCGGCCTGACGCCCGATGGCCTGCGCGCTGGCATCGGCGAGCGCGGGACGCAGGCGGCGGTGCTCTCTTTCCTCGAAGCCCATGAACCCGACCTCATTGCCTGTGCCGAAACTATCGGCATCTCTCCCGCCAGACTGGTGGCGGCGCGGCAGGAGCTGGAGGCATGAGCCGGCCGCTCCTGATTTCCGACTGCGACGAGGTGCTGCTGCACATGGTCGTGCCCTTTCGCGACTGGCTCGACGAGGTGCATCATATCCATTTCGACCTCGTCCACGGCGACTGGGGCGAAGCGCTGCGCCACAAGCATGACGGCACGGTGGTCGAACGCGGGCTGGTGTGGGAGTTGCTGAACGGCTTCTTCGACACCGAAATGGGGCGGCAACAGGCGATTTCTGGCGCGGTCGATAGCATCAATGCCCTACGCGAAGTTGCCGATGTCGTCATCCTCACCAACCTGATGGACCACCGCGCCGAACCCCGCGCCGCGCAATTGAAAGCTGTCGGCATAGACGCGCCGGTCTTCACCAACCAGGGCGGCAAGGGTGAGGCGCTGGGACGGATATTGGAGCAATATCAGCCGAGCGTCGTGGTGTTCGTCGACGATCTCGGTCACCAACATGATTCTGTCGGCGCGCTCTTCCCCGATGTCTGGCGCCTGCATTTTGTCGGCGAGCCCTTGTTGTGGGACAGGGTCAACCCCTCGAAGGCCGCGCACGCGCGGCTCGACCTATGGCCGGAGGCGGAAGGCTGGATCAGGGATAAATTGCAGAGCGGCGTGCCCGCGCCAGAGATAAGATTTGCCGAAACGGTTTCACGCTAGCCCCGAACTTAGCCGCAGGACGTTTGTCGGCGGGGCAGCGATAACATTGGCTATGTATAAGGACAGAAACATGATCGAAGCAAAATTGGCCGAATTAGGCATCACTCTTCCCGAACCCGCCGCGCCCGTAGCGTCCTACGTCCCAGCAGTCGAGGCGAACGGGATGCTCTTCATTTCGGGGCAATTGCCCTTCGTCGACGGTAAGGTCGTGACTGGAAAAGTTGGCGATACGCGCAGCTTGGAAGAAGGCCAGGCCGCCGCCAAGGCCTGCGCCATCATGCTGATCGCACAGATGAAGGCAGCATTGGGCGGCGATCTGAACCGCGTCGAGCGCATCGTCAAACTCGGCGTATTCGTCGCCTCCACTCCCGACTTCACCCAGCAGCCCGAAGCCGCCAATGGCGCATCCGACCTGATGGAATCGGTCTTCGGCGACGCAGGCAAACATGCCCGCGCGGCGGTTTCGGTGCCGGTGTTGCCGCGGGACGCGACGGTGGAGGTCGATGCTGTCGTAAAGGTTCGGGATGCCTGACCGTCATCCCCGCAAAGGCGGGGATCGCAGCCAGCATAGCGCTACACCTCCTGAGGTCCCTGCCTTCGCGGGGACGACGTATCTTGGCTGAGGTCACCGCCGAACTTCTAAGCAAGGTCGGCGATATTCCTGCCGACCAGTGGGATGCCCTTAGCCCAAGCGGCAATCCGTTCGTCAGCCACGCCTTCCTGTCCGCGCTCGAAGAATCGGGCAGCGTCGGCCCCGGCACCGGCTGGTCGCCAGCGCCCGTCATCATCCGCGATGCTGAAGGCGTTCCGGCCGCCGCACTCCCCGCATATCTCAAGACACACAGCCAGGGCGAATATGTGTTCGACCATCATTGGGCCGATGCGTTCGAACGCGCGGGCGGGCGCTATTATCCCAAGCTGCAAATCGCCGCGCCCTTTTCGCCGGTGCCGGGGCCGCGCTTGCTGCTGCGCGATCCGGCGCTTGCGCCTGCCCTGTTTGGAGCGGTCGAAGCGATCCTGAACCGGAACGGGCTGTCGTCTGCTCATGCCACTTTTGTCGAGGAGGTGGAACTGGAGCAGTTTCGCGCCGTCGGTTGGCTGATGCGCGTCGGCACGCAGTTTCACTGGCAGAACCGGGGCTATGCGGATTTCGATAGCTTCCTCGCCGCGCTGTCCTCACGCAAACGCAAGGCTATCCGCAAGGAGCGCGCTGGTGCCCAAAGTGCGGTTCGGATCGAGCAAATCGCGGGCGCAAATATCACGCCCGACATGTGGGACGCATTCTGGATATTCTATCAGGACACCGGAGCGCGCAAATGGGGGCGGCCCTATCTGACCCGCGCGTTCTTCGACATTATTGGCGAAAGCATGAAGGATAGTCTCGTTCTCTTCCTCGCTTATGACGGCGAACGCCCAATCGCTGGTGCGCTCAACTTCGTTGGACCCGATTGCCTCTATGGCCGCTATTGGGGCTGCACCCGCGAGGTGCCGTTCCTGCATTTCGAACTCTGCTATTATCAGGCCATCGATTACGCGATTGCCCACGGCCTTCGACGCGTCGAGGCTGGCGCGCAGGGCGAGCATAAGCTGGCGCGGGGCTATGAAGCGGTGCCGACCTACTCGGCACATTACATAGTCAATCCCGGCTTCCGCGATGCAGTCGCCGATTTTCTGGAACGCGAGACATTCGCGATGCAGCGAGAAATCGAGTTTTTGGGGGAGATGGGACCGTTCAAGCGGCAAGGCTGATGCCACCGACCCGCCGTTGTCATTCCCGCCTTCGCGGGAATGACAAAGTTATGGAGGTGAAGTTTGCGCGGCAACACGCCCTTGCAATCCGGTCTTTAATCGCGCAATTAAACATTCGAGAGGAATCAGCATGAGCAAACCGAGCCCCCAAGAACTCGCGGATTTCGAAAAGCAATGCGACGCATGGTTTGCCGAAAACACAGTGCGCGACCCCGGCTTCATGCTGCCACTGACCTTCATGGAGGTGTCCACCGACCAGCAATTCGATTTCCTCCGCGAATGGCAGCGCAAGGTTTACGAGGCGGGCTATTTCGGAATGTCGTGGCCCACCGCATATGGCGGTTACGGGATGCACCCCGAATATCAGCGTATTGCCACAAGAATCATGAAATCGCACGACGCCCCGATCATGATTAACGCCATCGGCAATGGCTGGACCGGGCCGTTGTTGCTGGACATCGGGCGCGAGGAGGACAAGCGCCGTTACATCAAACCGATGCTCAGCGCCGAGGAAATCTGGTGCCAGGGGTTTTCGGAGCCGGAGCATGGTTCCGACCTTGGCAGCGCCCAGACCAAGGCCGTTCGCGACGGCGACGAATATGTCATCAACGGTTCGAAAATCTGGACCTCTTTGGGCGACCGCGCCGATTACATGATCCTGCTCGCGCGCACCTCGAACGACGGGCCGAGCAAATATGCAGGCCTGTCTTTCTTCCTCGCACCGATGAAAATTCCCGGCGTCGAAACGCGGCGTTTGAAGAAACTCACTGGCGAATATGGCTTCACCCAATGCTTCTTCACCGACGCGCGCATCCCAGCCTCGGGCCTTGTCGGCGAAGAAGGGCAAGGGTGGATGGTCGCGATGAAGACGCTCGAATATGAGCGCGGGGCAAAGGTCAATCCGGTCGGCGGCTATTTCGTCAAGGAAATGGACGTGATGAGCGTGGTCGACATGGCGCGCACCGCCAAGCGCGGCGGCAAGCCGGTGCTCGACGATCCCGTCATGCGCGACCGGCTGGTCGATTATATGATCGAAATCCAGGCATTGAATCTCAACAACCAGCGACGCCGCATGGCCCCGCTCACCAGCGACCGCCCAATGGGCCTCGCGTTGATGAACAAGCTGGCGCGCACCGAGCTGATCCGCGAACTCACCGAATTTTCCCTGCAATTCCAAGGCAACCGCGCCGGCTATTATGTCGGCGACGAAAATGCCGTGGACGACGGTTACTGGCACCGCGCCTATCTCAACAGCTTCTCCGCCACCATCGGCGGCGGTACCAGCCAGATCCAGAAGAACATCATCGGCGAGCATGTGCTCGGCCTGCCCAAGGGGCGGTGATGCAGTTCTTAGCCGCACCGTCATTTGTCATTCCCGCCTTCGCGGGAATGACAAGTTAGTTTTGGAGTAACCCATGTCTGAAGTTCTAACCGACACACAGGACGGCGTGCTGATCATCACGATCAATCGCCCCGAGGCGAAAAATGCGGTCAACCAGGCGGTCGCGCAGGGGATTGCGGCGGCGATGGAGCAGCTCGATGCCGACAAGGGCCTGAACGCAGGCATCATCACCGGCGCGGGCGGAACATTCTGTTCGGGTATGGACCTGAAGGCGTTCCTTAAGGGCGAACTGCCCAGCATCAAGGGCAAGGGCTTTGCCGGATTCATCGAGTCGCCGCCTGCAAAACCGCTGATCGGCGCGGTCGAGGGTTACGCGCTCGCGGGCGGCATGGAAATTGCCATTGCCTGCGATCTGCTTGTGGCGAACGACAAGGCGCAGTTCGGGATTCCGGAGGTCAAGCGAAGCCTTGTTGCTGCGGCGGGCGGTTTGCTAACGCTGCCGTCGATCATCGGCAAACGTATGGCGATGGAGCTTGCGCTGACCGGCGATTTTATCTCGGCGCAGCGCGCTTATGAAATGGGCTTCGTCAACCGCGTCACCGAAGGCGCGGCCATCGATGCCGCGCTTGAACTGGCGGCAAAGGTCGCGGCCAACGGCCCGCTCGCGCTGATCGCCACCAAGCGTGTCATCAACGAGCGCCCCGACTGGAACTCGACCGAAATGTGGAAGAAGCAGAGCGAGATATGCGCGCCGGTCTTCACCTCGAAAGACAGCCGCGAAGGCGCGTTAGCATTCGCCGAGAAACGCAAACCCAACTGGCTGGGCGAATAATGAGCCATCCCAAGGTTCATGCCGCCGCCAATCCGGACAAGCCCGCCGTCGTCATGGCGGGTTCGGGCGACACGGTCGCTTACCGCGAACTCGACGAACGTTCCAACCGCTGTGCACATCTGTTCCGGTCGCTCGGGCTGGCGCATGGCGACACGGTCGCCATCTGCATGGAAAACCGGCTGGAGTTTTTCGATCTGGTCTGGGGCGCACAACGTGCGGGGCTTATATATGTAGCGATCTCATGCCGCCTGACGGCATCGGAAATGGACTATATCCTTACCGACAGCGGCGCGAAGGCGCTGTTCGCGACCAACTATCTTGGCGACACGCTTGAGGCGCTGCAAAGCCCGGCAGAGCGTTTCATCGTCGGCGGCGAGCGGGCAGGATGGACGCCCTTCGACGAGGCTGTGGCGGGGCTGTCGACGACACCAATCGCCGACGAACGTGCAGGCACCGACATGCTCTACAGCTCGGGCACGACCGGCCAGCCCAAGGGCGTGCGCCTGCCGCTACCCGAAGACCCAGATATCGCGGCGGTCAGCCCACTGGCGATGATCGCGGCCGGCATGTTCCGCTTTTCCGGTGACAGCATCTATCTCTCACCCGCGCCACTTTACCATGCCGCGCCCCTGCGCTGGTGCCTTTCGGTCCACAGGCTAGGCGGTACCGTCGTAGTCATGGAGAAATTCGACCCTGAAGCTGCGCTTGCCGCGATCGAGAAATATGGCATCACCACCAGCCAGTGGGTGCCGACGCATTTTGCCCGGATGCTGAAACTGCCGCCAGAGGTGCGCGCAAAATACGATGTCTCGACAATGACAAGCGCGGTCCATGCCGCCGCACCCTGCCCGGTGCCAATCAAACAAGCGATGATCGAGTGGTGGGGGCCAGTTATTCGCGAATATTATGCCGGGACCGAAGGCAATGGCTTCACCTTCATTTCGAGCGAGGAGTGGCTCGAACATAAAGGCTCGGTCGGGCGACCGCTGAACGCCGTCGTCCATATCTGCGACGAAAATGGCGAAGAGGTGCCGGTGGGGCAGGAAGGCACGATCTTCTTCGAAAGCGATGCCAAATTCTCTTACCATAACGACCCCGAAAAAACCCGCGCCAGCCGCCATCCGGCTCACGAAAACTGGTCTATGTTGGGCGATGTCGGGCGCGTGGACGAGGAAGGCTATCTCTACCTCACCGACCGCAAGAGCTTCATGATCATTTCTGGCGGCGTAAATATCTATCCGCAGGAGATCGAAAACCATCTCGTCACCCATCCCAAGGTGCAGGACGTCGCGGTCATCGGCGGGCCGCATGACGAGATGGGCGAAGAAGTGATCGCGGTGGTGCAGCCGCTCGACATGGCAGAGGCGGGCGAGGCGCTGCGCGACGAGCTCACGGCCTATGCCCGCGAGAAACTTTCCGGCATCAAGATCCCGCGCCGGATCGACTTCCGCGCCGAACTGCCGCGCCATGACACCGGCAAGCTCTACAAGCGCCTGCTACGAGACGAATATTGGGCCAAAGAGAAAGCGTGACGGTCGCAGTCGCCTCTCCGCAAGTCGCACAGGCGGTGATCGACCCGAAGCTTTACGCCGCGTGGGACCCGCTGCTCGACCTGTTCGATGAGCTTCGCGAAGACACCCCGGTGCTCCGCATCGAAAGTCCGAGTGGCGATCACGACCCCTTCTGGCTGGTCACGCGCTATGACGATGTTATGCGGATCAGCAAGGACAACGCGACCTTCCTCAACGCGCCGCGCCCGGTGGTGTTCACCAACAAGGATGGCGAGGCCTTGGCGAAGAAGATTACCGGCGGTTCGCCCAATATGGTGCAGTCGCTGGTTGCATTGGATGCGCCCAAGCATCCCAAGCTGCGGCGCCTTACCCAAGAATGGTTCATGCCCAAGAATTTGCGGGTGATCGAAGAAGAGGTACGCGCTCTCGCCAACCGTACCGTCGACAAGTTCATTGCTGCTGGTCCCGAGGCCGATTTCGTTCCCCTAGTCGCCGCGCCCTATCCGCTGCACGTCGTCATGCAGATTTTGGGCGTGCCCGAGGAAGACGAACCGCGCATGCTGTTCCTTACGCAGCAAATGTTTGGCGGGCAGGACGAGGACCTAAACAAGTCGGGCATCAAAAACCTGACGCCCGAACAGATCACGCAGATCGTCGTGGGCGCGGTCGAGGACTTTACCGCTTATTTCGGCCGGCTGGCACAGGAGAAGCGCAACAACCCCGTCGACGATGTTGCCACCATTTTGGCCACCGCGACCATCGACGGCGAGCCACTCGATCCGCTCGATCTGGCGGGCTATTACATCATTGTTGCCGCGGCAGGGCATGACACGACATCGGCAAGCACGGCGGGCGCGATGCTGGCACTGGCCCGCGATCCAGACCAATTTGCACGGGTGAAGGCCGACCGCAGCCTCGTTCCCGGCATCGTCGAAGAAGCCATCCGCTGGACCTCACCGGTGCAGCATTTCATGCGGATGGCGGCGGAAGATGTCGAAATTGGCGGCACCGCGATTGCCAAGGGCGACTGGCTGATGATCAACTATGTCGCCGCCAATCACGACCCTGGAGCATTCGAAAATCCGCGAAAATTCGATGCCGCGCGTCCGCACAACCGGCATCTGGCGTTCGGTGCGGGGGCGCATCAATGTCTGGGCTTGCATCTGGCGCGGCTGGAGATGAAGATATTGTTCGAAGCCCTGCTCGACCGGCTTGAGTCGGTCGAACTCGCCGGAGAGCCGCAACGGTCGCAATCGACCTTTGTCGGCGGCCTCAAGACTTTACCGCTGCGCTTCGTCGCGGCCTGAACCGAAGGATGCACTCATGGTAACGCAATACAAGAATCTCGTGAACGGCGAACTGGTCGCGGGCGATAAGTGGATCGATGTGGTCAATCCGGCGACCGAGCAGGTTATCGGACAGGTTCCCGATTGCGGGCAGGCTGAACTGGACAAGGCCGTTGCAGCCGCGCGCGCCGCTTTTCCCAAATGGAAGAAAACCAGCATCGAAGAACGCCGTGCCTGCTTTGCGGCGATGGCGACCGCGATCAAGGACAATAGCGACGAGCTGATGCGGCTGCTGACATCCGAACAGGGCAAGCCGCACGCGCAGGCGGCTGGCGAGATAGCGGGCTGCGTCGGGATGACTCGTGCGCTGCCGACCCTAAGCCTCGAAGAGACGATCAGCGAGGATAGCGCCAAGCGCCTCAGCCGCACCCGCCGTGTCCCCGTGGGTGTGGTCGGCGGCATTGTTCCGTGGAATTTCCCCGTACTGATGGCGGTGCAGAAAATCGTGCCCGCCTTGCTTTCTGGCTGTGTTATCGTCCTGAAACCCTCGCCCTTCACGCCGCTTGCGACACTGCGCATGGCCGAGCTGATCGCGGGTGTATTCCCGCCGGGCGTGCTCAACATCATCACCGGCGGCGATGCGCTCGGTCCGATGCTGACATCGCATCCCGATATCGACAAGATCACCTTCACCGGCTCGACCGCGACCGGCAAGCGCGTGATGGAATCGGCGTCGAAGGATCTGAAGCGCATCACGCTTGAATTGGGCGGTAACGACGCTGCCATCGTGCTGCCCGATGCCGATGTAAAGAAGGTCGCCGAAAAGCTGTTCTGGGCAAGCTTCGCGAATGCGGGCCAGGTCTGCATCGCGGCGAAACGCATTTATATCCATCAGGATATTTATGACGAACTGTCGCAGGCGATTGCCGACTATGCGAAGATGATAAAGGTAGGCGACGGTGCGGAGCAGGGCACGGCAGTCGGCCCGATCCAGAACAAGCAGCAATATAAGCGTGTACTCGAACTCATCCAGGACGCAAAGGACAAGGGCTACAAGTTCCTTTTGGGCGGCGACTCGGATCCGTCTGGCAGCGGCTATTTCGTGCCGCTGACGATCATCGACAACCCGCCCGAAGATGCGCGTATCGTCGCTGAAGAACAGTTCGGGCCGGTGATGCCCCTGATGAAGTTCGAAAAGATCGACGAGGTCATTTCAAGAGCCAACGCCTCGGATTACGGCCTTGGCGGCTCGATCTGGACCAGCAATCCGGAAGCCGCGGTAGAGATTGCCGAACAGCTGGAGACTGGCACGGTGTGGATCAACGAGTCGATGCACCTCGCGCCCAACGCGCCCTTTGCCGGACACAAGCAGTCCGGCTTCGGGGCGGAACTGGGCGAGGAAGGCTTGCTCGAATTCACCTATCCGCAGGTGATCACGATAGCGCGGGAAGCAGCCTGACATAGAGCGACCATAAGAAACCGTAGCCCTGAGCAGCGGTCGCTTGCGACTGCGTCCGTCGAAGGGCGCCTCTCCGTTTAGCGTTGCGCTCGGCGGATAAGCGCCCTTCGACTTTTCGCCAGCACTTCGTGCTGCCGGCTCAGGGCTACGGTATTTGGCAGCCTCCGTTACCAACTCAATCTCTCCCTTGACTCTCCCCCTCCAAAGTTTAATCGTGCGATTAAATTCAGCATCAGGAGAGCAGAAATGGCAGATGCCTATATCGTAGACGCAGTCCGCACCGCAGGGGGTCGTCGTGGCGGAAAGCTTGCGGGCGTTCATCCCGTCGATCTGGGTGCAGCAGTGCTCGATGCCATCGCCGACCGCAACGATTTCGACCCCGCCGCGATTGAGGATGTCATCATGGGCTGCGTCATGCAGGGCGGCGAGCAGGCGGGCGATGTCGGGCGCAACGCGGTGCTCGCGTCGAAACTGCCCAACTCGATCCCCTCGGTCAGCATCGACCGGCAATGCGGTTCGTCGCAGCAATCGATGCAGTTTGCAGCGCAGGGCGTGATGTCGGGGACTCAGGATATCGTGCTTGCGGCGGGGATCGAAAGCATGACCCGCGTGCCGATGGGTTCAACCTCGATGCTGTTCAAGAAAGAAGGCCTCGGCACTTACAAAAGCCCGCGGCTCGAAGAGGCCTATCCCGGCATCATGTTCAGCCAGTTCATGGGCGCCGAAATGCTGGTAAAGAAGCATGGCTTTTCGCGCGAGGACCTGGATCGCTTTGCCTTGGAATCGCACCAGAAGGCAAAGGCTGCAACCGAAAGCGGCGCGTTCGCCAACGAAATTATCGGCGTCGAAGTCGAAACACCCGAAGGCAATATCGTCCACAATAGCGACGAGGGCATCCGTTACGATGCCAGCTTCGAAAGTCTGTCGGGCGTCAAGCTATTGCAGGAAGGCGGGTCGATTACCGCCGCCAATGCCAGCCAGATTTGCGATGGTTCGTCGGCGGTGCTGATCGTCTCTGAAAAGGCATTGAAGGAACATGGCCTCACCCCGCGCGCGCGGATCGTCAACCTGACGGTGACCGCGGGCGACCCCGTCATCATGCTCGAAGAACCGCTTTTTGCCACCGACCGTGCGTTCCAGCGTTCGGGCCTCAAGATCGGGGATATGGACATTTACGAAGTCAATGAAGCCTTCGCGCCGGTGCCGCTGGCTTGGCTCAAACATACCGGCGGCGACCGGTCGAAGATCAACGTCAACGGCGGCGCGATTGCGCTCGGCCACCCGCTCGGCGCGTCGGGCACCAAGCTGATGGCGACGCTGCTGAACGCGCTTGAAGCACGCGGCGGGCGCTACGGCCTGCAGACAATGTGCGAAGGCGGCGGTCAGGCCAATGTGACGATTATTGAGCGGGTCTAAATTCGCTTCTGACAACACACCGTCACCCTGAACTTGTTTCAGGGTCTTAATTTCAACGTCGCCGGGTAAGACCCTGAAACAAGTTCAGGGTGACGGCCAAGAGGGAAAAATGACAATATGAAACTCGACTCAACCATCGCAGCGGTCGTCACCGGCGGCGCATCGGGTCTTGGCGAAGCCACGGCGCGCGCACTCGCAGCCAAAGGTGTCAAGGTCGCGATCTTCGACCTGCAAGCCGACAAGGGCGAAGCGGTCGCCGCCGAAATCGGCGGCATATTCTGCGAAGTGAATGTCACGTCGGACGAAAGCGTCGACGCCGGTTTCGAAAAGGCCCGCGCCGCGCACGGGCAGGAACGCATCCTCGTCAATTGCGCTGGTACGGGCAACGCCGCGAAGACCGCGAGCCGCTCGAAGGAAGATGGCTCGATCAAGCATTTCCCGCTCGACGCCTTCAACCGCATCATTCAGATCAACCTTGTCGGCACCTTCCGCTGCATCGCCAAATCGGCGGCGGGAATGCTGACATTGGAACCTTTGGAAGACGGCGAACGCGGGGCTATGGTCAATACCGCCAGCGTTGCCGCCGAAGACGGCCAGATGGGCCAAGCCGCTTACTCGGCATCGAAGGGCGGCGTGGTCGGCATGACCCTGCCCATCGCCCGCGACCTGATGAGCGAAGGCATCCGCGTCAACACGATCCTGCCGGGGATTTTCAACACGCCCCTGATGAACGGCGCGCCGCCGCAGGTGAAGGATGCACTGGCCGCATCGGTGCCCTTTCCCAAACGGCTCGGTCATCCCGAAGAATATGCGATGGTCGCGTTGACCATGATCGAATGCGGCTATTTCAATGGCGAGGATGTGCGGGTTGACGGCGCGATAAGGATGGCACCGAGATAATGGGGGTTAACACTCCCAACATAACCGTAGCCCTGAGCAGCAGTCGCGCAGCGGCTGCGTCCGTCGAAGGGCGCTTATCGGATGTAGCACTTGGCTGTGAGGTGTCCTTCGACTTTCACCAGCGCTCACGCGCTGGTGGCTCAGGACTACGGTTTCCTTTCGACGGAATTGTTCATGCCTGACTTCACGCAAATCCTGTACGACGTCGCCGACGGTATCGCGACGATCACGCTGCATCGTCCGGAAAAGATGAACGCCTTCACCAATGTGATGATGCAGGAATTGATCGACGCCTTCGATGCTATCGACGCGGATGATACAGTGCGCGCAGTTATCGTCACCGGATCGGGTGATCGCGCCTTTTGTGCAGGCGCGGACCTTACACCCGAAAGCGGCGGACAGGTTTTCGCCAGCGGTTCGACGGTGGAAGCGCTGGACGACGATCGTGTGCGAGACGGCGGCGGGCGCGTGACGCTGCGCATTTTCCAGTGCAAGAAGCCGGTGATCGCCGCGGTCAACGGCGCGGCGGTGGGCATCGGCGCGACGATGCAGCTGGCGATGGACATCCGCCTTGCCAGCGACACAGCGCGTTTCGGTTTCGTGTTTGCACGGCGTGGTATCGTGCCGGAGGCTGCGTCTTCATGGTTCCTGCCGAAAATCGTGGGTATCAGCCAGGCACTCGAATGGTGCATGACGGGGCGGGTGTTCGATGCACAGGAGGCATTGGCTGGCGGCCTTGTCCGCTCGGTCCACGCAGCGGGCGACCTGCTCGCAGAAGCGCAGAAACTTGCCCGCGAAATCGCCGATAATACCGCGCCGGTATCGGTCGCGCTCACGCGCGCGATGCTCTGGCGGTTATCGGCTGAACGGCACCCGATGGACGCCCACCGCATCGACAGCCGCGCCATTTACCGCCGCTCCCGCTCGGGCGACGCCAAGGAAGGCATTGCAAGCTTCCTCGAAAAACGCGTGCCGGTTTATCCGGACAAAGTATCCACAGATTTGCCAGACTTCTTCCCTTGGTGGGAAGAACCTGTCTATAAGTGACGCTAGGGAAACGGGGAGCGTTTATGGCAAGTATCGGACCGAAACTGGTAGGCGACGCGCCTGACAATGCCAATGCGCGTGACCAGCTAATTGAAGCGGCCAGCCAGATCATGCGTGAAGGCGACACTATCGACCTGTCGCTGTCCGAACTGTCGATGCGCGCGGGGCTTAACAGCGCATTGGTCAAATATTATTTCGGCAACAAGAACGGTCTGATGCTCGCGTTGCTCGACCGCGACATGGGCAATATCGTGCACAGCCTGGAAGCGCTGGTGGCGAAAGACATGCCGCCCGAGGAAAAGCTGCGCTGGCACATCGGCAAGGTGATCGACACTTATTACGCCTTTCCTTATCTCAACCGCCTGCTGATGCGGACAGTGCGGGACAGCGCGCCGGTAGAGGCAGCGCGCATCGCCGAGCTTTACCTGCGCCCGATTTCCAAATCCTATGACGAACTGATCAACGAAGGCATCAAGGCGCGCAAGTTCCGCAAGATCGACCCGCAGCTGTTTTACTTCACCGTCACCGGCGCGGCTGATCGTTTCTACTCATCGCGGCTGGTGATGCGGCATTGCTATAATCAGGACGATTTCAGCGAAAATCTACGTGACCGGTATAGGGAGCATACAATCGACCTGATCATGCGTGGCATCCTAGCCTGATATCCCAAGCGCCGCCCTGATTTCGTCGCCGTCGGCATCGAGCATCGGCGGGTCGGCATAGGTAGAAGCGGGCGTTCCCGCATAATGGACGGGATGTCGCATCGAACGGTATTTCCCTATCTCCGCGCCTTCGCGCTCCTCGAAAAAGCCGACATCGGTGAGGTGCGGATCGACCAGCACATCGGCCATGCGGTTATATTTCATCGCCGGAATATCATGCTCGGCCAAAAGGTCGAGCCACTCCGCAGTGGTCCGCGTCGCGCTGACTTCCTCGATCAATGCGTACAGTTCGCCAGTATGCTTGGTGCGTTCCTGATAGGTCGAAAAGCGGGGGTCTTCGAACACGCCGGGACGCCCGCCGAGCTCGAAGAATTTTGCCCATTGCCGGTCATTATAGGGAACGATGGCAATGAAGCTGTCCTTGGTCGGATAGGGCCGCCGCCGCGGGTTGACCGACCTTGTATAGCCCATCCGGCCATTGCCCGGAATGAAGGTCTCTCCCCACAGATTTTCAACCATATGGAACCAGGTAAAGCATTCGAACATCGGCACCTGAACGAACTGCCCGCCCTGTCCGTTAGCGCGCGCCAGCAGCGCCGCCATCGTCGCATTAGCCGCGAACAGCCCGCTGACCTTGTCGGCCACTAATGAGGGCGAATATGTCGGCCGCCCGCCATCGCGCTGTTCCGACAATGCGGCAAAGCCCGATGCAGACTGGATCAGATCGTCATAGGCCTGCCGCTCGCCATAGGCGCCGCCCGCGCCGAAGCCTGCGCAATGAACATAGACGATATCGGGACTGATTGCCTTGACCGCTTCATAACCGAAACCCAGCCGCTCCATCCCCGCCATGCGAACGTTATGGATGAAGACATCGGCTTCCTCCAGCAACGCCTCCAGCACGGCCTTGTCTTCCGGCTTCTTGATATTGAGGTTGATCGCCTTCTTGTTGCGGTTGAGCGCGGCAAAGATCGGCCCATGCTGCCCTGTCGGCGAATCGCCCGCATGGCGCATCAGGTCGCCCGGCGTATTGCCCTCGCTATTCTCGATCTTGATGACCTCGGCCCCCAAATCGGCCAGGTTCACGGTGGCAAAGGGCCCGAGCACGACCGTTGCCATATCGACCACCTTGATGCCTTTTAACGGCCCGGTCGGTTCGCTGTTCCATTTCAGTTTCGGCCACGCCGCCATGATGCTCTCCTTTATCCTTGCTTCTGCCGATAGCATATTTAATCGGACAGTTAAGGCATTATCGGCCCAAATTTACGAGGGGATAATATGACAGAATTCGACCCTGCAGCACCTGTCATAATCGGCGTTGGCGAAGCCAGCCGCAAGACTGTGAGGGGTGAGTGGCCTTCCCCGCGCGAACTGGCCGGTGCGGCAATCAGAGCGGCGCTCGCCGATACCGGTCAAGCCGACGCAGTTGCCGCCGCCATCGACACGATCGCCGCCATCCGCACCTTCGAGGACAGCGGCGTCTCGATGGGAACAGGCTCGCCCGACAATGTACCGCAGGCGTTCGGCGCGACGGGCGGGGTGAGCACCGCCCGCCTGATCTACGCCGATGTCGGCGGCCAAAGCCCGCAGGCGCTGGTGAACGAGCTGGCGGGTAGCATCCGGCGCGGCGAGACCGACGTCGCGCTGATCGTCGGCGCAGAGGCCAATGGCACCGCAAAACGCGCCCGAAAGGCAGGGCTCGAACTCGACTGGCGCTTGCCCTCGGATACCCCCTTCGACAACCGGCTTTCCGCCTTTCCAATACTTAGCCGAACCGAAATTCGCCACGGCATTATCTCGATGCCGCTTGCCTACAGCCTGATGGAAAACGCGCGGCGGTTAGGTTTGCGCAAATCGCGCGCGGATTATGACGCCGAGATGGCGAGGCTGTGGTCGGCCTTTTCGCAAAAGTCGCTCCACCGCGATCACGCCCAATTTGCGCGGGACTGGAGCGTGGACCAGCTGACGGGCGAAGCTGAAGGCAACTACCGGCTCACCGACATTTACCGCCGCTGGCATGTGGCGCAGGATGCGGTCGATCTGGGTGGCGCGATCATCCTTGCCAGCGCGGGCAAGGCGCGGGAAATGGGTGTTGCCGACGACCGTATGGTGTGGCTTGCCGGTGCCGCCGAAGCCAAAGAGCCGCCTTATTCGGAACGCGCCGATCTCGTGAAACCGATGGCGCTGGACCACGCCATGCACGCCGCGCTCGATCAGGCAGGCATTCTCGCCGCCGATCTCGGCCCGGTCGATATCTATAGCTGCTTTCCCGTTGCGGTTTTTGCCGCCGTCGACAGCCTGCGCAATCCTGTTCGCTCGCCGGGCGATTATACGCTGACCGGCGGTCTCGCTTTCTTCGGGGGGCCGGGCAACGGCTATGCGCTCTACAATATTGCAGCGATGGTCGGGGCATTGCGAAAGGACGGTTCGAAGCCTGCGATGATCACTGCAAATGGCGGTGTCATGTCGAAGCAGGCAGTGGGCATTTACACGGCAGGTCCGCCGCCGCTTCCATGGAACGGCGAAATCGTCGGGGGCTACGAAGCGCGATCGGTCGAACTCGACGATGCCCCGCAAGGCAAGGGCCGCATCGTGACCTATACGCGACCGGTGGCGAAGGACGCGGCTGGTGCCGCCACGCTCATCGTCGAAATGGAAAACGGCGCGCGGGCGCTGGCGGTTCTGGAAGGTGCAGATGACATTGATCTCGGCGGGACCATTGTCGAAGTTACCCCTGGCGAAAAACGGCATATTGCTACGCTCGTTTCATAATGTCCGGTTCAGCCAGACTATGCTATGCAGGTTTCAAGGGGGCACAGGAGAAAGATCATGCGACTCGACCGCACACTTACGCTTATCCTTCCGATTCTGACGCTCGCTGCCTGCGGGGAAATGGACAGCACGCCTGCGCCGCTCACTGACAAGCAAGCTGAAACGCTGAACAAACAGCTTGCAGGTAAAGTCGCCGGAGCACCGCAAAACTGCATCAGCGATTTCAACGCCAACAACATGATCCGTGTCAGCGACGATATCCTGCTCTACCGCGTCTCGGGCAACCTTGTATACCGCAACAACTTGCGCTCGTCGTGCCCCGGTCTTGCGCGGGACAGCGATATTGTCGTCACCAAACAGTTCGGCAGTCAGAAATGCCGTGGCGACCTGCTCCGGCTGGTGGACCGGACCAGCGGCATCCCCGGCCCGTTTTGTAGCCTTGGCGAATTCGTGCCATATCGTACGGACAAGAGCGCGGGCTGATTATAGCGACTTAGCTGGCGTTGCCCAGGAACCGCTCGACCTCGGCTGCAAATTTTTCCGGCTGGTCAAGATGGATAAAATGGCGGCTGTCGGTGATCTTCACCAGTCTGGCTTGTGCAAGCTTGCGGTAGGAATCGGCGTAGAGGCGATCTACAACGGCTTCAGGGCCGACCGCCTTGTCATAGGGATAAAGCAAGGTCACCGGCACCGTAATACTTGGCAATTCTGACGTAATGTCGGTCGATGCGACGTCGAAGAAGACCCGCGCAACCACGCGATAATCGGATTGCGCGCCCCATGCCGCCACCTGCGCGCGGCCCGTTTCGGTTGCCGACATGGTCTGCAAGCTGCCGGCGTCGGTCGGTTGCTGCCCGCGGGCGAGCATCGCCTTGTAAATAGCCTCGGCTTGCGGGCGCAACATCTCCACGGTCGCCCCCGGGACGAATATCACCCCGATAAAGGGCAGGCTGTCCTCGATCAGTATTCGCCCCAAAAGGTCGGGGTGCCGCGCCGCGATCGTCGCTGCCGTCAGCCCGCCCATCGAATGTCCGATCACCGCCGGTTTTTTGAGGTCGCTGCTCCTGATATATTCGGTCAGGTCGGCGACAAAGGGTTCGAACACCGGCCCTTCTGCATTGATCGAAGGCGCATCTCCGAAGCCGCGTATCTGTACGAGGTGAACCCGGTAGCGCCCGCGCAATTGGGCTACGGTCGGTGCCCATACCGAACGTGGACTGGCAAGTCCCGGGATCAGGATGACATCGGGGCCAGCGCCGACAACTTCTACGGTGAACCGGCCCCGTTCGATTTTGGCGGCTTTGCCCTCTGATGCGGTTTCGGTCATTGAAAAGGTACAGTCTGGATGAAACAGCAACATGCTTGCGACAATGAGGGAGATGGAGAAAGACTTCATAATCGGTTCCTTTGATACATGTTCAGTCGCGCAGGAAAATCTGCTCGATGGGCAGGGCAAACACATCGGCGATCCGGAACGCCAGCGGCAGCGACGGGTCGTATTTGCCCGTCTCGATGGCGTTCACCGACTGCCGCGATACGCCCAGCGCTTCGGCCAGATCCTGCTGGCTCCAGTCGCGCTCGGCGCGTAGCACCTTGAGGCGGTTCTTCATGCCCGCCGCCCTAGCAGCCATTGTCCGGCGCCAAGACCGATGGCCCATATTGGAAATGCCGCCCATGATGGCACGTGCGGGACAACCCCGAACATCTCCAGAAAGCCCCAGGCGGTTGCGATTGCGAGCAGGATGCCGGTTGCAACGAGGGCGGCACTGGCGGCGCGCATTCGCAGATATTCATCCTGCTCTTCGCGCAGGTAACGTCCCATTGTCCAGATCATGCCGAATACGGGCAGCGATGGCAAAATCCCTGCCAACCAGAGCAACGGACCGGTAATTTCCATTTTCTGGTGCATGGTTATGCTTATGGTCAGCGCCACCATATAGCCGAAGGTCCAGACCATGAAGCGCCGGTTATAGGCGTCCATTGCAGGCGAACTCACCCCTTTTTCATCGGCGCGGCGCTTTACGCTTTTGATCATCGGGATCAGAAGCAGCGATGCCAGGGCCATGCCGATAATCGCTCCGGTGCGGCCAATATCCCAATATCGCTCGGCATATCCGGTCGCCGCCATCGCGAGGGTGAACGCGATGGCCCAATAAGCGGGATGCCCGAGCGAGCGCGCCGTTGTGGCATTCATGTAAACTATCCTTTCGAATCAGTAAAGGTAGCTTTACATACGTGAACAGCATGATGTCAAGCAGCCTTTCCTTTTTGATTGCCTTGCTTGTCAAATTCCTCCATCCTCTTCCTCGCTTGCAAGGGTCAGGCGGGGCTTGCGGCCAGTCGCTCCGGCTGGCAAAGGAGCGGCTCCTAACCAATCAGAAAGCCTGCATTTCCAATGTCCGAGATGATCCGCATCACCCTTCCTGATGGCTCTGCCCGAGAAGTCGCGCGCGGAACCACTCCGGCGGATATTGCGGCGGCTATCGGACCCGGGCTCGCCAAGGCAGCGATTGCTGCGCGCGTCGATGGCGAACTGCGCGATATCGGGCGGGCGCTTGAGAACGACGCGCAACTGGCGCTGGTCACTTCGAAGGACGAGGCCGACGCGCTCGAACTCGCGCGGCACGATTTTGCGCATATTTTGGCGGAGGCGGTGCAGGCGCTGTTTCCAGGGACGCAGATCACATTCGGCCCCGCGACCGATGACGGCTTTTACTACGACGTCATGGCGCCCGATTCACGCGGGCCGTTCACGCTCGACGATCTGCCGCTCATCGAAGAAAAAATGCGCGAGATTATCCGCGCCGACAAGCCGCTCCGCCGCGAAGAGTGGAGCCGCGCCGACCTGATCGCCAAATGGCAAGCCGACGGCGAGAGCTTCAAGGCCGAATGGGCCGCCGAACTGCCCGAGGGCGAGGAGCTTACCGTCTATTGGTCGGGTGACGACTGGATGGACATGTGCCGGGGGCCGCATTTGGCATCGACGGGCAAACTCGACCCGCAAGCGTTCAAGCTGACGCGCGTTGCCGGGGCCTATTGGCGTGGCGACCAGAACAATGCCCAGCTTTCGCGGATCTACGGCACTGGCTGGCTGAACAAGAAGCAGCTCGATGCGCATCTCGTCCGCCTCGAAGAAGCCGCCAAGCGCGACCATCGCCGTTTGGGGCAGGACATGGATCTATTCCATCTGCAGCAGGAAGCCCACGGCTCGGTCTTCTGGCACCCCCACGGTTTCACCATCTGGCGGCAGCTGGAGGCCTATATGCGCCGCGCCATCGATGATGCCGGCTATCGCGAGGTCAAAACCCCGCAGATCATGGATGCCCGCCAGTGGGAACAGTCGGGCCATTGGGGCAAATATCGCGAAAATATGTTCATCGTCCCCGACGAAATCCCGAGCGGCGATGACGACGGCCCCGTGCTGTCGGGCAAGGCCGACCTCATGGCGATCAAGCCGATGAATTGCCCGGCGCATGTGCTGGTGTTCAAACAGGGCATCAAGTCTTACCGCGACCTGCCGCTGCGGCTTTACGAAAATGGCTGCTGCCACCGCAACGAACCGCACGGTGCGCTCCACGGCCTGATGCGGGTGCGGCAGTTCACCCAGGACGATGCCCATATCTTCTGCCGCGAGGACCAGATTGTTGAGGAAGCGCGCGCCTTTTGCGAACTCGCCGACCGCATCTACAAGCATTTCGGCTTCACTTATGCGGTAAAGCTCGCGCTGCGCCCCGAAAAGCGGTTCGGCAGCGAGGCCGATTGGGACAAGGCCGAACAGGAATTGCGCGAAGCCGTCGAGCGCGCCGGGATGGCGACAGAGGAATATGGCTGGGACGAGCTACCCGGCGAAGGGGCATTCTATGCGCCCAAGCTTGAGTGGCATCTTACCGATGCCATCGGTCGTACATGGCAGGTCGGTACGCTGCAATCCGACCGCGTGCTGCCCGAACGGCTTGACGCGAGCTATGTCGGCGAGGACGGCGCGCGCCACCGCCCGGTGATGCTCCACCGCGCGATCTTCGGGTCGTACGAACGCTTCATCGGCATTTTGATCGAACATTATGCCGGACGCTTCCCCGTCTGGCTCGCGCCGGTGCAGGCAGTGGTCGCGACGATTGTGTCCGACGCAGATGCCTATGGCGAAGCGGTAACTGCAAAATTGAAGGCTGCGGGCATCCGCGTCGAAAGCGACTTCCGCAACGAAAAGATCAACTACAAGGTCCGCGAACACAGCGTCGCCAAGGTCCCGCACCTGCTGGTTGTCGGCATGCGCGAGGCAGAAGAAGGCAAGGTCGCGATCCGGTCACTGGGTTCGGACGGGCAGCGGATCATGACGCTCGACGAGGCGGTAGCGATGCTAAAGGATGAGGCGACGCCACCGGATTTGCGGGCTTGAACAATGCGCGCGCTGATCTTTGCATCGCTTGCGCTGAACATCGTCGTTCTGGTCCCCGTCTGCTATAGCCTGTTAAGCGGTGCAGGCTGGACAGTATCGGCTTATGGACCCCCTTCACCGGCACGGGGCATTCTGGTTTCGATCTATCTGGCGATCCTGCTTTGCTCGATTGCTTTCATATTCAAGCCGGTGCCCGCGATGGTTGCCGCCTTGTTGGCGGTGCAGATTATCTACAAGATTACCACTCCGTTTACCGTGGGCAATTTTGCCAATCCGGTCGTTGTCAGCAACCTTGCCATTGCCACATTCCACAGCGTTACGCTCTGGTGGATCTGGAAGAATGGCAATCTGTAAGCCCCGAGCGTCAACGTAAGCAGATTTTACAGTTGCCGTTAACTCTTGGCATTAGGACGAAATTTACCTTGTCCCGTTACATTATTTTGCATGAGGGGGATCATCGCATCTTTGCTGCTTGTCGCCGCGCCAGCCAATGCGCTCTACGAAGGCTTGCAATGCGTCCCTTATGCCCGAGCCTTGTCGGGCGTCACCATTTTCGGCGACGCGCACACCTGGTGGGGTCAGGCCGATGGCAAATATGACCGCGGTAATGAACCGGAGGTCGGCGCGGTACTGGCCTTCCCGCCGCACGGCAAAATGCGTCTAGGTCACGTCGCGGCGGTGCGGCGTATCGTCGATGACCGCACGATCATCATCAGCCACGCCAACTGGTCTACGATAGGCGGCGTGCGCGGCCATATCGAGGAAGATGTCCGCGCGGTGGATGTCTCCGAGGACAACGACTGGAGCCGAGTCCGCGTCTGGTATACGCCGAATGAGGCGCTGGGCAGTACCGAATGGCCGGTGCACGGCTTTATCTACCCAAAGCAGAAACGCAGCGAAGATGAAGCGCGCAAGGCCGTCGCAATGCTGCTGAAGGATCGTGTGTTCCCCAGCCTGCCCAACGCCGCGCCGGTGCGGTTGGCGGAGGCTAAAGCACTGCCCGCCAAGAAAGGCTTCGGCCTTGCGGTCGATGTGCTGAAGGACATCGACCGCAAGGCCGCGAAGGAAAACAAGTCCGGGCCGACTCCGGCCAAACTTGCCTCAATCGAAAAGCTAATCGCGCGCCTGCCCAAGAGTTGAAATTAAGCCGCGCGTTTCTGAACAGTAAGTTCAAGACCCAGCGCACCTAGCACAGATGTCAGCGTCTCAAGGGTTGGGTTACCGTTTTCTGAAAGTGCTGTATAAAGTGCCTGACGACCAAGGCCGGTCTTCTTGGCAATTTCAGTCATGCCTTGAGATCGAGCAACATCGCCCAATGCGCGGGCGATGTGTCTGGGATCATTCCCCTCCATCGCTGCTTCGAGATAATAGAAAATATCTTCCTCGGTCTTGAGGTAATTTGCAGGATCAAACGGACGGGTTTCCACTGTCACGCTCTAATTCTGCTTTAAGCTGTTTTGCATATTTGATGTCACGATCTTGCGTGCGCTTGTCGCCACCGCAGAGCAGAATGACAAGCTCGCTTCCGCGCTGGCTGAGATAGACACGGTAGCCGGGGCCTTCGTCGATCCGTAATTCGGAGAGCCCACCGCCCGCATGTTTCACATCTCCAAAATTGCCATCGCCAGCCCGTCTGATCCGGTCAGCAATTTTGGCCGAAGCCTTGCGGTCACGCAATGCCTCGAACCATTTGGCAAAATCGATCGTCTCCCGAATTTGGAAGACTTGTCCTTCATATAGGACAGATGGAGAATTGTCAATTGTCACAGTCGGAGTTCGTCAATTCGGCGCCAATTTGGATCGCCCGGCATTTGCGCAAACCAAAAGCGCCATCCGTTCACGTTTGTATTTGTAATTGCGCTTGCCGCATCAGACGGACTATTCCTCGAAATGCCGTCAACACCGACCCATTTTCCGCCACTTATTTCGGCAAGATGGGTTTGGCCCTTGTAGGTGGCTCTGAACTTAGTGCCTTCTGGGAAATGTACGTTGTTAAACCAAGCGCCACCAAGATAGCGCGCAATCAGTTCGTTAACAGGCGTTTCTGTTCCCAGAGCATTTTGCCCTCCAACCGGCCCAGATCCTTTCTCTGTCACATTGCCTCGAGGCAACGATGCCAACGCGTTCGGGGTTAACCCAAACAGTCCAGCGGACGGCGTATTGCCTAACAATGCGTTTAACTGGCCCTCTGTCTGCAGTCCTAGGAGTCGTCGTATTACAGCATTGTACGAATCGACTTCACTCTGGCGAAGCGCCGTAAGTGCCTTAAAAACTTCAAAATCGATGTCGATCTGCATCAACTATCTCCTATAGATGCGTAGATACTATCATCGACAAAATTAGTTTTCAATCAATTTGCATCAACGCCCAATCTTCCGCTGCGTTCGCCCATAACGCATCTTCCGCGTCCCCGGCTTGCCTTCGGTTGCTCGGCCTTTGGGCGCAGCGACATGCTGCTCGTGCGGCAGGCCAAGCTCGGTCGCCTCCAACGATCGGATTTCGTCGCGCAACCTTCCGGCTTCCTCGAATTCTAGATCTGCGGCGGCGGCGCGCATTTTCTTTTCGAGTTCCTCGATATAGCCACGCAGATTGTGGCCGACGAGGTTGTTCGCGCCCTCCGCCTCGATATCGACCAGCACGCCGTCGCGGCTCGCAGTATCGGCGACAATGTCGTGGATATTGCGCTTGATCGTGGCAGGCGTAATGCCGTTGGCGAGGTTATATTCATGCTGCTTTTCGCGCCGCCGGTCGGTTTCGCGGATGGCGCGTTCCATGCTGCCGGTCATGCGGTCGGCGTAGAGGATGACGCGGCCGTCGACATTGCGAGCCGCCCTGCCAATCGTCTGGATGAGGCTGGTTTCGCTGCGCAGGAAACCTTCCTTGTCGGCGTCGAGGATCGCCACCAATCCGCATTCGGGAATGTCGAGCCCTTCGCGCAGCAGGTTGATGCCGACCAGCACGTCATACACCCCACGCCGCAAATCGCGGATCAGCTCGATGCGTTCCAGCGTCTCGACGTCCGAATGCATGTAACGCACCTTCAGCCCCGCTTCGTGCATGAATTCGGTCAAATCCTCGGCCATCCGCTTGGTCAGCGTGGTGACGAGCGTGCGATATCCCGCCTCGGCGGTCTTGCGGCATTCGTTGATGCAATCCTGCACCTGGTCCTCGACCGGCTTGATTTCGACCGGCGGATCGATGAGGCCGGTGGGGCGGATCACCTGTTCGGCAAAAACGCCGCCGGATTGCTCCATCTCCCAGCCGCCGGGGGTTGCGGACACGCACACCGTCTGCGGGCGCATCACGTCCCATTCGTTGAAACGCAGCGGCCGGTTGTCGATGCACGAGGGCAGGCGGAAGCCATATTCGGCGAGCGTCAGCTTGCGGCGATGGTCGCCTTTTGCCATCGCGCCGATTTGCGGCACCGTCTGGTGGCTTTCATCGACAAAGAGCAGCGCATTATCGGGCAGATACTCGAACAGCGTCGGCGGCGGTTCGCCCGGCAAACGTCCGGTCAGGAAGCGCGAATAATTTTCGATGCCCGCGCAAGACCCGGTCGCCGCGATCATCTCGAGGTCGAAATGCGTCCGCTGCTCCAGCCGCTGCGCCTCCAGCAATTTGCCTTCGCTGACCAGCTCCTTCAACCGCTCTTCAAGCTCGAACTTGATCGCTTCCGACGCCTGTTTCATCGTCGGCCCGGGCGTCACATAATGGCTGTTCGCATAGACCCGCACATTGTTCAGCTTTGCGCCTGTGGTCCCCGTCAGCGGATCGAATTCGGCAATCTCCTCGATCTCGTCGCCGAAGAAGGAAACGCGCCACGCCATATCCTCATAATGCGAGGGGAAAATTTCCAGATTGTCGCCGCGCACGCGGAAATTGCCGCGCGCAAAGGCGGTGTCGTTGCGCTTATACTGGAGCGCGACCAGCTTGCGGATCAGTTCGCGCTGGTCGACGCTTTCGCCTTTTTTCAGGTCGAAGATCATCGCCGAATAGGTTTCGACCGAGCCGATACCGTAAATGCAGGAAACCGAAGCCACGATGATGACATCGTCGCGTTCAAGCAGCGACCGCGTTGCCGAATGCCGCATCCGGTCGATCGCCTCGTTTACGCTCGATTCCTTCTCGATATAGGTGTCGCTGCGCGGCACATAGGCCTCGGGCTGGTAATAGTCATAGTAGCTGACGAAATATTCGACCGCATTGTCGGGAAAGAAGCTCTTGAACTCGCCATAAAGCTGCGCCGCGAGGATCTTGTTGGGCGCAAGGATCAGCGCCGGGCGCTGCAATTCCTCGATCACCTTCGCCATCGTAAAGGTCTTGCCCGACCCGGTAACGCCCAGCAGCACCTGATTCTTCTCTCCGGCAAGCGCGGTATCGACCAGCTCGCGGATCGCCGTCGGCTGGTCGCCCGCTGGCTGGTAATCGGACACGATTTTGAACGGCTTGCCGCCCTCGATCTTCGGCGGGCGTTCGGGTTTGTGCGGAGTGAAGCTGCCAATCGTGTCAGGTTCGTCCAGCCCACGGCGGATAATGAGTTCAGCCATGTTCGCTATATGTGCTTTTGCGGGGACAACGGCAAGAGGTGGTTTAGATTGCTCCACCAACCTTCTTGCTCAAATCGCGCACCGGCCCGAACCCGATAAGCGCCGCACCCATAAAAGGCATCGCCACCACCCACAGGCGCACGCCGGTGACGCCCATCGGGCTTGCAATACTGATCGCGGCGGTAGCGGCGAGGCCGGAGCAGACCAAAAGCAATCCTGCTATCAGCCTCCAGTGCGGCACGGGCGTGTCGCGTTTCGGGCCGCTCTTCACTTGCTCGTAACGCGCAAAGACCAAGATCAGCGGCAGTAAAACCGCAATGTAGAGCGTGAACCAGATAGGCCGAGCCAGCCACCATGCGCCGCTACCGGGTTCGGCATTGAGGCCGATACCGCCGAGCAGCCACGCCCCGACCATCACGAACACGAAGGCGGACAGGTGCCAGAGATAAACGGTCATTATCATGCCGTTGACCAGCACTACCGCAGTCCAAATTGTGATATTATCAAGCATGCGCCGTGCCTGCGATTCGAGCGCGAGCGCAAAACCCGTCTGTGCGATGCCCAGCGCGAGCAGTGCGACCGTCGGCGGCATCGAATTGCTGAGGTCGGACCCCGGCACGCCGATCATTGCCACGGGATAAGGGCCGGGCCCGATGAGCAAGCCCAGTGCGATAAGCCCTCCCAGCCCCCAAATCAGCGCCTTGGCAGGGGTGGAAAAGCGGCCTTCTCCCCACGCATAGCCGAGCTGATGGATCGCCAGCCAGACGAAGGCGAAATTGACGAAATTGATATAAGCTACATTGAACCGGATCGCCGCGATGTCGATCACCACCGCGCCAGCGACCAAGGCGTAAAAGGACGCAAAGCCGAAACGTTTCCATGCTGCGTAAGTGTAAGGCACGACTGCCGAAACCATCAGATATACCGAAAGGAACCATACCGGAATCAACGCCAGTTGGGCCGCCATCGACACGATTTTGCGGTCGACGCCAAACGCGGTGCCGAACAGTGCAAATAGCGTCCAGATGAGGAACAGAGGCAGCACGGGGTTGATCAGGCGCTGCACCCTTCCGCCAAACCAGTCGGCATAATGGCCGCCGCTTCGTTTGGCCGCGGCCCAGGATACGCCGTTGGAAAATCCGCCGACCAGGAAAAATATCGGCATTACCTGAAAACCCCAAGTCAGCCACTGTGTCCACGGGATGATACCTAGCAAATGCCCGCCCTCGACCGCACCATCTTTCATGTACGGCGCGGCGACCAGCCAATGGCCGACGACCACGGCGAGGATTGAAAGCGCGCGCAGGAAATCTACATAGCGATTGCGCTCGGGTTGGGCCTGCATCGCCATCGTTTGCGCGCGCGACCACAATGTTGGCTTGGCCCTGTTTTTTGCCTGCTCGTCCACCATATCCCCCAAACTGCATCGCGCCTGGAAGCGATATCTGATAGTTAACTGGGAATGTCATCCCCTGTTGCGTTTTTTCGGGCAGGCGGACAGAAGACGGAATGAGAATCTTGGAGGGAAAATGATGCGTAAATATCTTCTAGTGGCGACCGCCGCGCTCGCCCTGTCGGCTTGCGACAAGGGGGCAGATGCCGATGGCGACGGCAAGATCAGCGATGCCGAGGCGAAGGCGGAAATGTCTTCGGGCGGCAAGATGGCAATGAAGCCGGGGCAGTGGGAAGTGAAAGTCACTTTCGACAGCATCGACGCGCCGGGCATCCCGGACGCCATGAAGGGCAAAATGAAAGAGCAAATGGGCAAGGGCGTGACCCAGCAAAGCTGCCTGACGCAGGAACAGGTGGACAAGCCCGGCGGCGATTTCTTCGGCGCACCGGCGGAGGCCAATTGCAATTTCGACGAACTTAGCCGTTCGGGCAATGCAATGAAGGTTGCAATGACGTGCAAGCCTGCGGGCAATATGACCGTCAAAAGCAAGATGGACGGCGAGTTCGGTGCCGAAACCTATACGATGAATATCGAACAGAGCACCGAAGGCACGCCGATGGGCGCCGTCAAGATGACCGGCAAGATCGAGGGCAAAAGGACGGGGGATTGTCCGGCATGAACCAGCTCGGGGTCGCAACCGGCGCTGCCTTCATTCTGCTTGCGCTGGCATCCTGCTCGGACAATAGCGCCGACCGTGACGGCGACGGCATTGTCGACGCCGATGAACGCGCGGCTGAAATGAACTATGACGCCTTCATCCCGATGAAGGCCGGACAGTGGGAAACGAAATTCCTGTTCACCGATATCGACGTGCCCGCTTTGGGCAAATCGCAAAAGGAAGAGATCATGCGCGAAGTTGCCAAGGGCGCTTCGAGCCGTTCCTGCCTTTCCGGCGAGGAAGCCAAGAAGCCGGGGGCGGATTTCTTCGGCGGCAACGGCGCGGAAAAATGCGTCTACAAAAGCTTCGATGTCGCCGGGCAGAATGTGAGGATGAAGCTGTCCTGCACAATGGAAGGCATGGGCAGCGTCGACATGGAGCTGAAGGGCGTAATGGGCGAGACCGAGTTTAATTATGACAGCGAACTCGCCATCCGCCTGCCGATGGTCGGCAAGGTAAAGATGAAGGGCAACGCTATCGGCAAGCATGTCGGGGCCTGTCCTCCAGCATGAGACGTCCGGCGGCATGAGGTGGCTTGGCGTTACGCTGCTCGCGGCTATGGTCCCCGGTTGCGCTACGCCAGTCCCGCTGGTTGAAACCGCCGCATCGGCTGGCGCAGTCCGGCCCGCGAATGTGAAGGTGAACTTTACCGCGAACAGCATCAGCACCGAATTTGTTGCGGGCGATGCCGGGGTAGCGGGACGCCGAGTGAGCATAGACGATCCGGTGCGCGTGGCCTCGATTTCAAAGCTGGTGGTAACGCTGGGCGCGATGCGGCTGGCAGAACAGGGCAAGCTCGATCTCGACCGCGATGTCAGCGCCTATCTCGGCTGGCAGGTGCGCAACCCCGCCTTTCCCGACGCGCCGATCAGCATGCGCCATTTGCTGTCGCACCGCAGCGGGCTTCGCGACCGCGTCGACTATATCGTACCGCTGGACGGCGACCTGCCCGCAGTGCTGGCGCAGGCCAAGGCGTGGGAAGAGCGCTATCCGCCCGGCGATTATTTCAGCTATTCCAATATCAATTCGCCCCTGATTGCCGCAGTCATGGAAGGCGCGACGGGGGAGCGCTTCGACCGGTTGATGGCGCGGCTGGTGCTGGAGCCGCTGAATCTTGATGCGTGCTATAATTGGGGCGCGGGCTGCAGCGATGGGCGGCGGGCGCAGGCAGTCACCTTGCTGCGGCCCAACGGCGACCTTGCGCGCGACGCCGCGATCACCGGCAAGGATCCATGCCCGGTCTATCCCGCGACCGATGGCAGTTGCGATGTCGAGGCGCTCTACAAGCTTGCACGTAATGGCTCTGCCTTCAGCCCACAAGGCGGGCTTCGCATCTCGGCGCGCGATCTGGCGAAAATCGGGCAGCTGCTCCTGAACGAGGGCAGGCCGCTCGTATCAAAAAAGACCTTCGCTGAGATGACGGGTCCTGTCTGGACTTTCGATGGCAGCAACGGCGATGACAACAAGGGGTATTTCAAGGGCTATGGCCTCGGTATTCACTGGCTCGACGACGGGCAGAATGCTCTTGGGGCGGGCCAGTGGATCGGCCATGTCGGCGAAGCTTACAGCTTGCGCGCCGGGTTTTGGGTGAACCTGAAGCAGGGGATGGGTTTCGTCCGCTATACAACCATGGTCGACGAATTTGCCCCCGTCGGCCACTGCTTCGACCGCTGCCCCTGATGGCCCGCAAGGAGCGCAATTTCTACGACGATGAGGAGGTCGATCAACCGGCCGTCTCCTGTTGGCTGTGCAGCCGTCCTATGGGCGAGGTGACCGAATGGCATCATCCCGTCCCCAAAAGCCGCGGTGGGCGTGAGCGGCAGCCGGTGCATCCGATCTGCCACCGCACGATCCACGCCAATTTCAGCAACAGCGATCTCGAAAAGCGCTACGCTACACAAGAAGCATTGCTGGAGCATGAGGTAATCGGACGGTTCGTGGCGTGGATAGCCAACAAACCGCCTGACTTTAACGCTCCGACAAAGGACCGGCGCTAGGCGATCCCGGGTTCGTTCCGCGTCTTCCAGAGCGAGAAGGCGATGCCGCCCAGGATCAGCGCAAAGGTCACACCAAGGCTCAACACCGGCGGGAACTTGTCGCCATCCATCACGAAGTCGGAAACGAAGATCTTCGCTCCGATGAACACCAGCACCAAAGCCAGCGCATATTTGAGATAATGAAAGCGGTGCACCATCGCCGCCAGCGCAAAATAGAGCGCTCGCAGGCCAAGGATCGCCATGATGTTCGACGTATAGACGATGAACGTATCGGTGGTGATCGCGAAGATCGCGGGCACAGAATCCACCGCGAACACGAGGTCAGCGAGGTTGATGACGACCAGGGCGAGAAACAGAGGCGTTGCCGCCCGCACCATCTTGCCCGTCTTTTCGTCGGGCACCTTAACGAAGAACTTCTGATCATGAAGCTCCTTCGTCACCCGCATATGCGTCGAAATGTAACGGACAACCGGGTTCTTCGAAATGTCGGGCTCATGGTCGCTCGCCCACAGCATTCTTATGCCGGTGGCAATCAGGAAAGCGGCGAAGATATAGAGAACCCAATGATATTCCTCCACGATGGCTGCGCCAGCCGCGATCATCAGGCCGCGCAAGATAATGACGGCAATGATGCCCCATAGAAGTGCGCGATACTGGTATTTGCGCGGAATGGCGAAGAAGGTGAAAATGAGGCTGATCACAAAGACATTGTCGATCGACAGCGCCTTTTCGATGAAGAAGCCAGTATAATATTGCATCCCCATCTCCGGCCCCTTCTGGGCCCAGACCCAGATACCGAATGCCAACGCGATGCTGATGTAGAAGGCGGAGAGCTTCAGGCTTTCCCCTATGCCCATTTCCTTGTCGTCTTTGTTCAGGACGCCAAGGTCGAACGCGGTCAGCGCGATGACGATACCGATAAAGCTCAGCCAGAACCAGACCGGCGTTCCCAGCCAGTCTGCAAACAGGAAATCCATAAATGCTCCTCTTGAAACAGACAATGTTCAATCGGAGTTTCCGGCCACAGGCCTGGAGCCAATTTCGGGGTAAGCAGACAACCCGACCATAGTGCACCGGAAACTTCCGATGCGGCCGACATCACGTTCCTTCCGAAGAAGCGAGCGTCAGAGGGACCCGTCCGCCGAATTTGTTTAGCGAGTAACTTTTCGAATTTCAACCTTCAAAGCGCCGCGTTGGTGCGGTCGGCGATATTCCAGCCAAAAATGTAACCAATCACCACACGCTTTCGAACCACGGGATGCCAACGGGCGTAACATCAAGAGGAAAAAATTATGACGATCAACAAAACCGGATTGAGCCTTGCTTCGGCTGCTATCCTTTTCGCAAGCGGCATGGCTATGGCTGCAGAATCGCCTGCCGGCTCTTCGGGTAAGGCAATTGCCGGTGGCGACACCGTCCATTGCTACGGCCTGAACAGCTGCAAGGGCACGGCAGATTGCGCGACTGCCACGCATCAGTGCAAGGGCCAGAACGAATGCAAGGGCCAAGGCTTCAAGGCTGTGGCTGCCAAGGCTTGCTTCGCCAAGGGCGGCACGATTGCCGACATCAAGTAACTTACTGCCAGCCTGCAATGATTGCAGGCTGAAATAAAGGACCAGACCAATGTCGTTCCCGCTTCCACCTCCTTTTGGCGGCTTCGGTGTTGGTCTGCGTCCCCCTCATTATCAGGACTTCCTCGACCACGACCAGCCGGTCGATTTTGTCGAGATTATCTCCGAAAATTTCATGGTCGGCGGCGGCAGGCCTTTACATGTGCTCGACCGGGTTCGCGAACGATATCCGGTGGCGATGCATGGCGTTTCGATGTCAGTCGGATCGGCCGATGGCGTCAGCCACGAATATCTGCGAAAGCTGAAGCGGCTGGCCGAAAGGCTCGATCCATTATGGGTTTCCGACCATTTATGCTGGACAGCGATCGAAGGCTTCAATTCGCACGATCTGTTACCGGTACCCTATTGCGAAGAGGCGCTGGAGATCGTTGCGACGAACATCATGCAGGCGCAGGATGCACTCCAACGGTCGATACTGATCGAAAATCCGTCGAGCTACGTCACCTTCGCGCAAGACGATATGAGCGAATGGCATTTCATGTCGGAACTGTGCAAGCGAACAGGTTGCGGCATATTGCTCGACGTCAACAATATCTTCGTGAGTGCAGCGAACCATGGTTTCGACGCGGTTGCCTATCTCGATGGCATCCCGGCCCATCACGTGCGCCAGATTCATCTCGCAGGCCATAGCCAGGGTAAGGATGTGCTGATTGACACACATGACCAGCCTGTACCCGATGGCGTGTGGGCGTTGTATCGGCGCGCAATCGGAATTGTCGGCGATGTCGCAACGATGGTCGAGCGCGACGACAATGTTCCGCCACTGCCTGAATTGCTGGCGGAGCTGGATATGGCCCGCGATATTGCGGCGGATGCAAAGAAGGCGATGGCAGCGTGAACCTGATCGTGATTCAGCGAGAATTTCGCGATTATTTGCGGGATGCGCCCAATCAGGTCGCGCAGCTTGTTAATGCCAATGCCGATGCGCGGTTGAATGTTTATCACCATGCCTTCAGGGCAAGGTTGGATGACTGCCTGAAAGATGCATTTCCAAAATGCTGGTCCTATCTGGGCGATGAAGGCTTCGCACAGGCATGCGAGCAGCACAGGATGAGGTGCGAACCAAGTAGCTGGACGCTTGATGCTTATGGCAATGGTTTCGAGACAACCCTTGCCAGCATTTACCCGGACGATCCCGAAATTGCAGAGCTGGCATGGCTTGAATGGGCGCTGAGGACGGCGTTTGACGCGCAAGACCGGGAGGCCTTGTCGCAGGAGGATTTTGCAGCGACCGACTGGGATGTTTTGGCTCCCGCCTTTCATCCCACGCTCAAATTGACCGAATTCGAATGGAACAGCGCTGAAATATGGTCGGCACTGAACGCCGAGAACGCACCGCCGGTCGCGCAGACTTTGCAATTGCCGACCACCCTTATGGTTTGGCGCAATCAGCTTGTGCCACAGTTCCGTTCAGTTACGGGGTTTGAGCGCGACATGGTTCGGTTGTTTCTGAATGGAGAAAGCTTTGCGCAGGCATGCGAAAGCGTTTTCGGCGATATGGAATCCGAACAGGCCGTGCCGCTGATTGCCGCGATATTTCACCAATGGGTCCACGACGGTTTGCTCGTGCGCACATAGGCAGTTCACGAACGACTGCTGTAACTAAATCTCAGTCGCGCAGCAGTTCGTTGATCGCGGTCTTGGCGCGCGTCTGCGCATCGACGCGCTTGACGATTACGGCGCAGGAGAGGCTAGGGCCGGGGCTGCCATCGAGTAAAGGTTTTCCGGGTAGTGCGCCGGGCACGACAACCGAATAAGCGGGAACGCGCCCCACAAAGACTTCGCCGGTGGTGCGGTCGATGATTTTGCTGGTCGAGCTAATGAACACACCCATCGACAGCACCGCGCCTTCCTCGACAATCACGCCCTCGACCACTTCGGAACGCGCGCCGATGAAGCAATTGTCTTCGATGATCACCGGTCCTGCCTGCAACGGTTCGAGCACGCCGCCGATGCCGACGCCGCCTGACAAATGGACATTCTTGCCGATCTGCGCACAGCTGCCGACGGTGGCCCAGGTATCGACCATTGTCCCGTCATCGACGCGCGCGCCAATGTTGACGAAGCTTGGCATCAGCACAACGTTGCGGCCGATGAAGCTGCCGCGCCGTGCCACCGCACCGGGGACGACGCGGAAACCGGCATCGCGAAAGCGGTTCTCGCCCCATCCGGCGAATTTGGACGGCACCTTGTCATAGGCAGGCGCGCCGCTCGCGCCGCCGTCTACCACGACATTGTCGTTGAGCCGGAAGGAGAGCAGCACGGCCTTTTTGAGCCACTGATTGACGTACCATTCGCCATCGCGCTTTTCCGCGACGCGGAACGATCCATCGTCGAGCCCGCAGAGCGCAGCTTCGACAGCGTCGCGGACCTCGCCTTTGGTGGCGCTATTGATGCTGTCGCGCGCTTCCCAGGCGGCGTCGATCGTGGCGGAAAGTTGCTCGGTCATGTCATCGCTTCCTGCTGCTGGATTTCCGCGAGCCATGCGGCAAGGTCGGTAATCTCATAATCGATATGGTTTTCATGGCCGCCACTATCAGCTTCGCCGTCATGTTTCACCCAGATTGTGGTCATGCCCAGCGCTTTGGCGGGGACGAGGTTATGCGCCGAATCTTCGATGAAGGCAGCGGTCTTGGGATCGACATCGAGATTGCCGCAAAAGGCTTCGTAGCTGGCTGATGCGGGTTTCGGCAAATGTGCCATACAATGAATGTCGAACACGGCCTCGAACAGATTATCCAGCCCCCGCGCCGCGAGCACGCGCTCCGCATAAGGCAGATCGGCGTTGGTAAAAATCAACTTGCGTCCCGGCAGGGTCTCTATCAGCCCGCGTAGTTCGGGTGCTGGTGTCAGCAAAGCCATATCGACGTCATGCACGAAATCGAGATAGCCATGCGGATCGACATCATGCTCGGCCATCAGTCCGCCGAGCGTTGTGCCATATTTGCGCCAGTAACGTTGCCTTATCTCATGTGCCTCTTCCGGCCCAACCTTGAAATGGCCTTCCACGAAAAGAGCAATACGGTCACGAACCTGTGCCATGATGTTGGCGTCGGGCGAATACAGCGTCAGGTCGAGATCGAAAATCCAGGTTTCGACGTGCGAAAAAGCGGAGTGCATCCGCCAGCGCGTAAACACGTATTTACTTTATCACAACACGCGACGGTAACGTTAAGATCCGATAAAGCGAATAAGGCGCATATCGTGGCGTATCTGGGGAGAGGTCGCACTTTCATGGCACAAGTCAAAGCAGGCCGCAAAATTGCGGTGGGTTCATCGGTCATATTCGCGCTGACATTGTCGGCGTGCGGCGGTGGAGGCGGTGGTGGTGTCAATTCGACGCCTCCTGCACCCCCTCCTCCCCCGCCCGTGGTCGCGCCACCACCTCCACCCCCACCACCGCCGCCTCCACCGCCTCCACCACCAACGGCAAATTTTGACACCGCCGAATTCCGGCGGTCGGACGGCCCAGGTTTTCACAATGCGATAACTGCCTATCAGGCCGGTGCGAGCGGCAGGAACGTTACGGTCGGCATCATCGATTCAGGCATCGACCCGGCGAGCCACGAATTTACGGGTCGTATCCATGCGCAATCGGGCGATGTCGCGGGCAGCCGCGGTCTGGGCGACGACGATGGTCACGGCACGGCGGTAACGCGCGTTTTGGCGGCCGCGAAAGACGATCTCGACTTACATGGCATTGCCTTCAACGCAACAATATTGGCTTTGCGAGCTGATACGCCTGGCAGTTGCACGACCGCCGCCGCCGGTGAAACCGAGGCCAATTGTTCGTTTTCGGATACCGCGATTGCTGCAGGGATTAACCGCGCCATCTCCGCAGGAGCGCGTGTTGTCAACATTTCGCTCGGCGGGGCGGGCGGAGCGGGCACCGCGCTGCGTAACGCCATCTCGAATGCCACACGTGCCGGGATTGTCATCGTTGTTTCGGCGGGCAACGAGGGTAACGATGCCATGCCTAAATTCGACCCGAACAATCCGAGCCCCTTTGCGCAGGCGCTTGTTACCAACGGCAACGGCCTTGTCATCATTGCCGCCTCGGTCGACGATCAGGGCGTGATTTCGGATTTCAGCAACAGGGCAGGTACGTCGCAGTCGGTTACGCTATCCGCGCTCGGCGAGGGCATTTGCTGCGAATATCAGAACGATACGATTTTCCGGTTTCAGCAGAACGGGCAAAACTTCGTACGTGTCTTCAACGGCACGTCCTTTTCCGCGCCGCAAATCGCGGGCGCGGCGGCTTTGCTGGCGCAGGCTTTCCCCAATCTGACCGGGGCACAGATCGTCAACCTGCTGCTCACAAGCGCGCGCGACGCGGGAGCCGTCGGGACCGATACAACATATGGGCGCGGCATATTGGATATTGCGCGCGCTTTCGCTCCGTCCGGGACATTATCTTTGGCGGGAACGACGACGGTTGTGGGGTTGAATGGCAATGGCGGAACGACCTCCGGACCGATGGGCGATGTCGCTTTGTCGAACCGCTCGGTGGATGCGGTGATCCTCGATAGCTATGGCCGCGCCTATGACATCGACTTGGCGCATGGCCTTGCAGCGACAAGCCCTCGTCTGCGGTTGACTCCCGCGCTTATCGATCAGGGCCGGTCGGTTGGGGTGAGCGCCGGAACTACCGAGATTGCTTTCTCGATAGCTGGTAACAGCAGTAGCGGCGCACAATTGACGCCGCTGGCACTATCCGACGGGCAGCAACGTCAGGCGCGGATATTGGCTGGCCGCGTCAGCGCTGCAATTTCCAAGGACATGCGTTTCAGCCTCGGCATCCGTCAGGCGGCGGCGGGACAAGTTGCGGCCTTGCAGGGTATGCATTCTGGCGCGTTCCTGACCGCCACCGAAGCAAGGCTCGAAAGCGGGTTCGAGCGTGCGCCGGACAGTTCCTTCGCGCTGCGCCGCCAGATCGGCAGCTTCGGCCTGACCGGGAGCGCCGAACTGGGTGCGGCGCGGCTTTATGAGCGCGCTGGTGCCGAATTCACTCGCAGCGGGACAAATCGCTATCCTTATTCGACACTCGGCGTCTCGCTCGACCGGCATATCGGCCCGGCGAAACTCGCTGTGGGCGCAAGCTGGATGCGTGAGCACGAAACCGTGTTGGGTGCCCGTTTCGCCAATTTCCTAGGCCGCGAAGGCGCGCGCAGCCTTTTTGTCGACGGCAATGGCGCGCTTCAGCTAGGCCGCGACTGGTCGCTGGGCGCAAGCTGGCGGCAGGGCTGGACCTATGCCAACAGCTCGGCAACGGTGACCGGACAGAGCCAACTCAAGTCGACTGCTTTCTCGTTCGACCTTGCGCGGGCCAACAGCTTTGCAAGCGGCGACCGGCTGGCGTTCCGCATCGCGCAGCCGCTTCGCGTGACCAGCGGCGGCCTTTCGCTCAATGTGCCCGTGGCTTATGACTATGCTACGCTGACCCCGACCTTTGGAGTTCGCCAGTTCAGCCTCGCGCCAACGGGGCGCGAAATTGCCAGCGAAGTTGCGTGGATGGTTCCGCTTAGCGGCGGCTATTTCTCGTCGAACCTGTTCTGGCGACAGGAGCCGGGTCACTTCGAAACGGCCCCCGACGATCTGGGCGTGGCCTTCCGGCTGGTGATGGATTTCTAGACGGTAAAACTCTCGCCGCAGCCGCAGGCGCCGGTGGCATTTGGGTTGTTGAAGACGAAACCGGCGGCAAATTCATCCTCGACCCAATCCATCACCGAGCCGACCAGATAGAGCACCGAGCCGCCGTCGATATATAGCACGCCGCCGGGGGTCTCGATCTTTTCGTCGAAGGGCACGGCTTCGGTGACATAGTCGACCGAATAGGCGAGGCCTGAGCAGCCACGGCGCGGGGTAGACAGCTTGACGCCGATGGCATCATCGGGTGCCTTCGCCATCAATTCGGCGATCCGAGCTTCGGACGCGGGCGTCAACACGACGGCTGCCGGGCGGGTGCGGGTTTTGGTTTCGCTCATAACATTCCAAGCTCCAGACGGGCTTCGTCGGTCATATTGGCAGGGCTCCATGCTGGTTCCCAGACCAGATTCACCTCGGCATCGCCAATCCCCGGTACCGCGCCGACCCGAAGCTCGACTTCACCCGGCATCGATTCTGCGACCGGGCAATGCGGCGTTGTCAGCGTCATCGACACCAACGCATGGCCGTCATTGATCTCGACATTGTAAATCAGACCCAAGTCGTAAATGTTGACCGGGATTTCGGGGTCGTAGATTTCTTTAAGCGCCTCGATCACGGCTTCATAAAGATCGCCATCGGGTTCGTTAGCAGCAGGTGCGGCGGGCTTTTGCGCAAGGAAGCCTTCAAGATAGTCCTTCTTGCGCTCGAATGTTTCCTTTGCGCTTTCGACGCGCGCTTTGGGTGGCGCATCCACACTGTCCACTTCTTCGATCCTGATGCCATTATCGCTCATTGGCCAAAAATCCTCTGTACCCGCTCGATCCCGCGCAGCAGCGCCGCGACATCGCTTTCGTCATTGTAAATCCCGAAGCTCGCCCGCGCGGTCGCGGGCACGCCCAGATGCTCCATCAGCGGCTGCGCACAATGGTGCCCTGCGCGGATCGCTACGCCTTCCTCGTCCAATATGGTGCCGATGTCGTGCGGATGCACCCCTTGCATTGAAAACGAGACGATGCCTGCCGCATCCTCGGGGCCGTAAAGCGTGACCGAATTGACTGAACGCAGCGCATCGCGTGTCTGGCGGACCAGTTCGGCTTCGTGGGCGTGGATTTCCTCCAGCCCGATGGCGTCGACATAATCCATCGCGGCCGCCAGCCCGATTGCCTCAACGATTGCGGGCGTGCCCGCCTCGAAGCGCGTGGGCGCGGGCGCATAGCTGGTGTTCTGGAACGCGACCTTGTCGATCATCGATCCGCCCCCCTGCCACGGCGGCATCGCGCCCAGCAATTCGTGACGCCCCCAGAGCGCGCCGATGCCGGTCGGGCCATATAATTTATGGCCTGAAAACACATAGAAATCGCAGTCGAGCGCGGCCACATCGACCGGCATGCGCGGCACCGCCTGACAGCCGTCGAGCAACAGCTTTGCGCCAACCTTGTGCGCGATCTCAGCCGCGCGCTTTGCGTCGAGCACCGAACCCAGCACGTTCGAGACATGCGCGAAGGCAACCAATTTATGGTCCGTTGTCAGCATCGCTTCGGCGGCATCGAGGTCGATTTTGCCGTCCGTGGTAAGCGGGCAGACATCTACCTGCCAGCCCGCAAGCTGCCACGGCACGATATTCGAATGATGTTCGAGCTGGCTGAGCAGTACGCGGCCCTTCTCGGGGTAGCTATAGGCCACCAGATTAATGGCCTCGGTCGCCCCGCGCAGGAAGACAATCTCGTCCTCACGCCCACCGATAAAGCTCGCCACCCGCCGCCGCGCCGCTTCATAAGCGAGCGTCATATTTGCCGAGCGGGCATAGACGCCGCGATGCACGGTCGCATAATCCTCGCCCATCGCGCGGGCCATGGCGTCGATAACGGCCTGTGGTTTCTGTGCGGTCGCGGCGGTGTCCAGATAGTGCCAGTCGTTTACGCCGGGGAAGTCCTGGCGCAATTCGCGCGAAACCGCGCCACCTTCATTCTCCCAGCGGGCAACGGCGCTTTCGACCGCCGAGGGCGAAAAGGCGTTCACACCAATTCCCCTAGTTTCCTGAGCGCAGTTTCGGTCAGCATCTCTTCATCCGCTGCGCCTTCGAAGACGCCAGCGACAAAGGCCTGCAGCATCAGCTTCTTCGCATCCGCTGGCGCAATGCCGCGTGCTTGCAGGTAAAACAGCCCCATCGGGTCCAGCTCGCCAATCGCAGCGCCATGCGCGCATTTGACGTCGTCGGCGTAAATTTCGAGCTCGGGCTTGGCGTTGGCGGATGCTGTCCGGTCGAGCAGCATCGCCTTCACCGATTGTTCGCTATCGGTGCCCTGCGCATCGCGCGCGACCGCGACCTTGCCGAGATAAGTGCCTGTTGCCTTGCCCGCGAGCACCGTACGAACGATTTGCGAAGAAGTGGCTCCGGGTTCCGCATGGGTGACGGTGGTAACAATCTCCAGCGTCTGCTCCCCGCCGCCGATCTGCACGCCTCCCAGCTTGAAATCCGTGCCTTCGTGCAGCGTCACATTCAACTCCACCCGCCCATAATCGCCGCCGATGTTGAGCACATGGATTGCGGCGGTCGCGCCTTTGCCGAGGGCGATGTCGAGCTGATGAATAGCGCCGCTGTCCTGCACGATCGTGCGCGCAAACGCACCACCCGCAGGCACAACGACATTCTCCGCCGCAGGCAAAGGCCATGCTGCCTCGACTGCGGCAATGTCGCTATAACGCCATGCTTCCTCGCGGCGGGTAGGCGCGGGCAGATTCAAGCGGCCAGTTCCTTATAGCCTTCGCGTTCCAGCTCGTGCGCCAGTTCCGGTCCGCCGGTGCGCGTGATGCGGCCGTCGGCGAGGACGTGGACGAAGTCGGGCTTCACATAATCGAGCAGCCGCTGGTAATGCGTAATCAGCAGCACCGCCTTGTCGGGCCGCCGCATGACGCGGTTGATGCCGTCGCCGACCACACGCAGCGCGTCGATGTCGAGGCCGCTGTCGGTCTCGTCGAGCACCGCAAGGACGGGGTCGATGATGCCCATCTGCACCATCTCGTTGCGCTTCTTCTCGCCGCCCGAAAAGCCGACATTCACAGGGCGCTTGAGCATCTCCATATCCATGCCCATCGCGTCGGCCTGCGCACGCGCGATCTTCAGGAACTCGCCGCCCGATAGCGGGGCCTCGTCGCGCGCCTTGCGCTGCGCATTGAGCGCCTCGCGCAGGAACTGCACATTCGACACGCCGGGGATTTCGACCGGATATTGGAAGCCGAGGAACAGGCCGGCGGCGGCGCGCTCATGCGGTTCGAGGGCAAGTAAATCCTGCCCGTTGAAGGTCACCGACCCTTCCGTCACCTCATAACCGGGCCGCCCGCCGAGCACATAGGACAATGTCGATTTCCCCGCGCCATTCGGCCCCATGATCGCATGGATCTCGCCCGCGTTGAGCGAGAGCGTGAGGCCCTTGAGGATAGGCTTGTCGCCGACGGTAGCGTGGAGGTTATTGATTTGGAGCATCATCGGCGAAAAAGGTCCCGGATTATTGAGAATATTGTCTTGTCGGGCTGATACTCGGAAGTTTCCCATTGGCGGGATTCCACCGAAACCACGCTCGGTGGTGCAGACCGATTGTCTTCGAACGCTTGCGCATCTGACGCTTCAGCCAACAACTGTTCGGCAAAGTCTAAAGCCCCATGCGTTTCGGCCTGATTTTCAAAGCCATAGCCATCGAATGAGAGAATCATAGCAGCCGCAAGGTAGAGACCCGCACGGGTTTGGTCAGCATCAGAACGGAATGTTAGCGTAAGAAAATAGTCACCGTTCGAGATCTCGAAATTCGACGCTGAGCATTCGGCAATGTAACCATAGAGCGATTCCGGATCGTCTGCGTCTAACGCTTGCTCGATATAAGCTTCCAGCAGAACCCGTTTACCCTCAAAATCGACTGCGAGGCCCTCTTTGAAATCTGCAACGGCAAATGGAACCGGTGTTGCGTCCGCTAGACGGAGCGGATAGCCCAAATTGACCAAAGCTTTTTGGACACTTGCAGCGGTCGGCCAATCTCGTTCGTGGACGGCGACAAAATAGTCAAAGCTCACCCCACACTCCCCTCAAGCGAAATCCCCAGCAACTTCTGCGCTTCCACAGCAAATTCCATCGGCAGTTGCTGCAGCACTTCCTTGGCAAAGCCGTTGACGATCAGCGCCACCGCTTCCTCGGCGTTCAGCCCGCGTTGCATTGCGTAGAACATCTGGTCGTCGGAAATCTTGCTCGTCGTCGCTTCATGCTCGATCTGCGCCGATGGGTTGCGGACTTCGATATAGGGGACGGTGTGGGCGCCGCTCAAGCTCCCCAGCAGCAGCGAATCGCATTGGGTGAAGTTGCGCACAGCCTCCGCATTGGGGGCCACGCGCACCAGCCCGCGGTAAGTGTTGTTGCTGTGCCCGGCGCTGATACCCTTCGACACGATGGTCGAGCGGCTGCCCTTGCCATTATGGATCATCTTGGTGCCGGTGTCGGCCTGCTGGTAATTGTTGGTCACCGCGACCGAATAAAATTCGCCGACGCTGTTTTCGCCGTTCAACACGCAGCTAGGATATTTCCAAGTCACCGCGCTGCCGGTTTCGACCTGGGTCCAACTCACCTTGCTGTTCTTACCCTGGCACAACGCGCGCTTGGTGACGAAATTATAGATGCCGCCCTTGCCCTCGGCGTCACCGGGGTACCAGTTCTGAACGGTCGAATATTTGATCTCGGCATCGTCGAGCGCAACCAGCTCGACCACGGCGGCGTGAAGCTGGTTCTCGTCCCGCATCGGCGCGGTGCAGCCTTCGAGGTAACTCACGTAACTGCCCTTGTCGGCAACGATCAGGGTGCGTTCGAACTGGCCGGTATTTTCGGCGTTGATGCGGAAATAGGTCGAAAGCTCCATCGGGCAGCGCACGCCTTCGGGGATGTAGACGAACGTCCCGTCTGAAAAGACCGCGCAGTTCAAGGTGGCGAAATAATTGTCGTGCATCGGCACGACCTTGCCGAGCCATTTTTTCACCAGCTCGGGATATTCGCGGATCGCCTCGGAAATCGAGCGGAAAATAACGCCCGCGCGTTCGAGTTCGGCGCGGAAGGTGGTGGCGACGCTGACGCTGTCGAACACCGCATCGACCGCAACCTTGCGCGCGCCTTCGACCCCGGCGAGCACTTCCTGCTCGGCAATCGGGATGCCGAGCTTTTCGTATACGCGCAGGATTTCAGGATCGACCTCGTCGAGGCTGCCAAGCTTGGGCTTCGCCTTGGGCTCGGCATAATAATAGGCGTCCTGATAATCGATCGGCGGCACGTTGAGCTTGGCCCAGTTCGGCGTCTCCATTGTCAGCCAGTGGCGGAATGCCTTCAGCCGCCATTCGAGCATCCATTCGGGCTCATTTTTCTTCGCTGAGATGAAGCGGACGGTATCTTCGGTCAGCCCCTTGGGCGCGAATTCCTGTTCGATATCTGACGACCAGCCATGCTCGTAATCGGCGACCTTTGCGGCGGCGTCCCACGCAGCCTTGTCCTTGACTTCGATTTCGTCGGTCATCGCGCCAGACTCATCAGGCTAATGTCGGCAAGTGCCCCACGCACGGCATCGTTCACGACTCCCATATGCGGTTTGACGGCGCAGTTCGAATGCACGGCGCAATGGCAACTTTGCTCATTGATGCAGCTGGTCATCGCAATCGGGCCTTCGACCGCTTCGATAATATCGGCGAGTGTAATGGCTGCAGCGGGCCGGGCAAGCTGGATACCGCCGCCCGCACCACGCACCGACCGAAGCAGGCCGCCCTTCGACAATATGCTGACCAGCTTCTGCACTGTGGGTAAAGCAATGCCGGTTTCGGACGCCAGCGCCGTGGCGGACGTGCGCAAGCCGCCGCAATGGCGCGCTGCCGCACCCATCACCACCACTGCATAATCCGCCATGTTCGAAAGGCGCATAGCCAAATCCTAATCGGACAAATTCATTCCGATTTCTGAAATGGGCGCTTCGGCCTGAAAAATCAACCCGGAAAGGTCTCGATATCGCGGTAATTGTCCTTCGACAGCCACATCCGCAGAATTCGGCTGTCATCGCCGTCTAGCGCGCCGGGGGTGCGTCCCGCAAATTGCCGGATTTCCCGGATCATATGCGGCTGGTCGTAGAACAGCGACTCGACCTTCGCGCGCAGTTCCGGGGTGCAATGGGCATCGACCAGAATGCTGGCAGCGCGCAAGGCACGATATTTGCGCATCAATGCCTTGGGCGGGCAACCGAAATATCGGGTGATAAGCCGCGCCGCCGTGCTGCGCGACATGCCCAGCGAGGGGTAGAGATGCTCGACATCGGGGTCGAGGTCGCTCGACAGCCATGCGATGACGGTCTGGATCATTGCCACATGCGTGTGCGGCACCGGGCGAAGCTGCCGCAGCAAAAAGGCAGTAGCCTGCTGCACCATATCGGCAATGCGAAGCGTGCCATCGGCATGACCCGCACTGAACGCCTCCGCGAGCCGGTCGATTTCCGTACCGAACAGCTCGGCGGCAGGCACCGCGCGGTCGGCAAAAAGATTTGCGGGCCTACCCGTAAGCGCGACAAAGCCGAGCGGCGATAGCGCAAAGCCAAGGACATGCGCTGGCCCGTCGAGCTCGAACCCGGCTGAGGCGAGGCCCGGGCCATATTGCATCGCACCCGAAACCTTTATCTTCTCGCCCCCCTGGAATTCGACAACACCCGATCCGCGAAGGAAAAACATGAGATGCCCGAGCGCCGCAGGCTGGCGGTCGCGGGCGCTCCGTTCCTCGCACCTGAAGAAATAGATTTGCGTTACAAAGGGTGCGATTCCGGGCGGCGGTACGAAGTTATCAATGTCGACATTGTCCGGCGAGATGAAATTGCTCCCCGCGCCGCGCCCATAATTCTCCTCTGCCGTCAGGCTTTCTTGCATCGACCCTGTTTTCCTTAGACGCCAATCTCTTATGTCAGCGTTCTCAATGGACTTTATCACTGTTCGGTGGATATCGCCCCATCAAATCTGCCCAGCGCATAAACACTTAACGCGCCATTAAGGTCCATAAGCTCGCCCAGCGGCTCGATCCATGCTTGCCGGTGCAATGCCTTGATCGCCATCGCGGCTGTTGCCGTAGCTATGGTGGTGCCGGGCGTGGCAGACTGAACCATGCGCTGTAGCTGCGCTGCTTCGCTTTCGGCGGGCAAATTGTGGTCCGTGACGGCGACTTGGATCGCCATTACAGCGTCCGGATCGAGCTCGCGTACCCGCGATACTATCGGCGCCAATTCCTCACGGTGGGCCATGTGACAGACGGCAACCGCACCACAATTTGCCCAGTCGAAATCGGCTGACAAGTCTGTCGCGTTGGTGGCGATCCACCAGGCAATGTGCCGCTGTTCAAGCACCTGTTCGGTATCCGAACCGGCGCTGCGGGAGACTGAAACCAGATGCGCCGTTCTGCCTGGTGAGCGACGCGCGTCGGCTCCAGCTATTTCAAAAAGCACCGCTTCGCTTTCCAGCCGCGCCGCATTGTCGATGGCGCGCCCTTTCGCGACCTCTGCGGCGAGCTGGATACCAGCCAGCGAAAGCCGGTCGCCTTGTTCGACAATTTCTATCGACGCCGCCTGTTCGAACAGCGCGTCGAACCGCCGCGACCAATCATCGCCATAAGGCGCGACAGACCGGGCCTTGAAAACCGACGGCATAATGGGCAGGACGACATGCAACTCGCCGCACAGGCGCAACATCGCCTCGGCTACCAATATGTCTCCCCCCGCGGCCAACGCACCATAGGCAAAGCGCGCGCCGGTTGCTGCCAGTTGCGTAGCGATGGAATCGACGGCGGACAGGTCGTCGGGTGCGATACCCATAATGCCCTTGAAATAGATGCTTTTAGGCGGGGCGTAAGCGGCGAGCCAGTCATGCGGCTCATCGCGATACTCAAGGATCGCACGGAACTGACGCAGCGTCGTCGCATGATCCTCCCATGCCGCCGGCGCGTGCCTAACGCCCTGCATGAAAGCCACCTCGGCCTCCTCCTGCTGACGCAACAATAGCAAAGCCTCGGCCTTCGTCGCCTCATGCCAATAAGGTGTCTCGCCAACGCCCCTGCCGGTTTGGAGCAGCGCCAGTACCCGCTTCGCGAGCAATTCCACGTGCCGTTCCTGCCCGGCAAAGAGCGACATGGTGGCCGCATTGATCAGCGGATAGCTGTCGGGGCGGAGTGCGGCGGCATCGGCATAAGCTTGGGCCGATTTGAGGTAGAGGGGCGCTTGCTCCCTCACCTCAGCCCTACGCGCCTTGTCTTTTAGAAGGCGGCCCTTCAGGGTGAGGGCTTGCGGATCGTTTACAGCTTTGTCTTGCCCCTGCGCAACAAACGCATTCCACGCCCGACCGGTAGCACCGGCGCGGGCGAGGGAAAGGATGGGGGCAAGGTTGCTCATCAGCGGTTACTGGACCTTATTGGCCGAAATGGGTCAACAGCCAATACCAATGGGTCTGCTCAGGGATTGTTGCCCATGCCGTTGCCAGTATCGGGGTCGATGATCATTGGAACCGGCACGCCGCCCTTGCCGGGAACCGTAAAATGGATGTTCATCGAATAAAGTTCGCTTTCGACATCCTCGCCGTCACCTATCGGCTTGCCATCTTCGGTGGTCATGTAGTTCCTGACCCGGATCATCCTTCCGACCAATCCGTATTTGGCTAATTCATCCGGATCGACGCGCTTTGCATTAAAGAAGGCAAAATTCTTGTCGCGCGGTCGCAAATCGGCGCCAAGCGGCGTGAAGGACAGCAAGGCACCCTGAACGACTTCGACGTCGCCTTCAATAAATATGAACAACTCGTTCTTGCTCCTGAAACCGAGATATTTGTCGAAATTGATGCTGTCATAATGCCCGTCGCGAGGGAAGGGTTCGTAGTTGGGTGAGCCTTTGAGATCAGCAAACGTTCCGCGGCCTTTCTCCCTTAATATCTCCAACGCGCGCGCTAGTCGGCTTTCGTTTCCGCTGGACGCTGCAACAGAAAATGCGGCATGATTAACCGAAATTTCCCACCCACCAACATTCTTGATATGAACAATACCGATCCAATCAGGTTCGAATTTGTCGTCTCTAGCCACGTTTGGATTTTGACCATAGTTGGCGGGGAACCCCGTGCTTTTCAAGACATCATCGTTCGGTTCATCATGTCCGGACGCGGCTCGCATTTCATTTTTTGATACGTCGTTCATTTTCCCGTCTCCCTGTCAAACTTCGAAACCATCTCGTCGATGCGCTCCAGCCCCTCGTTATTGCCCGATCGGCGTATAGCCATCGCTATCTCCCCGGCCCGCGCCCGAATGCTTCTCCAGCTACCGTTACCCGAGTCGCGATAGGCCATGGCCAGCATGATGGCGGTGCGCACTTGTGACTGGCTCAATTGGTGATCGTCCGGGAATTCGATGGCAAGCCTGTCGAGCATCGCGAGCGACCGTGCCAGATGCCCCACTGCTTCTTGATAATTCCGCCGTTTATATTCGGCCCAACCCATCCCCGTTGCAGGCCAGGCCATGCGGTGCTGTAATTCGAAATTCTGGGGGTCCTGGACGAGCAAGGCACCGATAAGGCGTTGTTCCTCTTCGCGGTGCGCAATGGCTTCGTCGAACCGTCCGGCGTCGGTCAATGTATCGGCCATCCAGCCTAGCCGATTGGCCAAATCCATCCCGGTCGTTGCGTTTGCCGGATCGAGAGCAAATGCGCGACGCGCAAAGCCGATTGCGGAACGGCAATGGTCGATTGCCGTCGGAATGTCCTTCTTGTCCTTCATCAACAAATCGCAATTGTTGCCATGGGCATAACCCATTTCCATGAGCGAGCGGACCGTCCCCGGTTCGACCTCGGCCAAACGGCGTGCCAGCGAAAGATAACCGCGCCAATATTTGCCCGTGGATACAAGATCGAGCTTGCGCCATGCCGCATAGCCCACCCAATATTCGCTTTGAGCGTGGGCGAAGATACGGTCGGCGTTTTCGGGTTCTCGCGACAGTAGAGCTTCCGTCGTCCTATGAGCTTCCCGAAAATTTTCGGATGCCCGGTCTAGCTGACCGCGCCGGTCCTCATCCTCGCCCATGGCGTGCAGGATACGCGCGCGGCGTTCCAGCGAGTCGGCTGGCAGCTTGGCCAGATCGCCTTGCTGCCGGTAATGCTCCATCGCGCGTTGATTGACCGAAGTCAGAACATCGAGCCGGTTTACACCCCTCAACTTCTCCCGCAAATCGGTCAGCATATATTCCACCAAGCCCTCCGCCGCTGCCCTTTGCCGGGCGGCTTCATTGCGGGATTGGAGGGCAAGGGTGGTCATGATGCCCATGACTAGCATCGCCGCCAGCGCTGCGCCCGTGATGGCGGTCACGCGGCGGAGGCGGCGTTGGGCGTCGCGCTGGATAAGCTCGTCCAAAGGCACTCCCGCAATGCCGGCGACGATCTTGAGGAACCCAAGCTGTTCGCCATCGCCTTGAGGTCGCAGGTCGGCGGCGAGGGGTTCGTTGCCGTCCGCCGTGAGCGCCGCTGGGAAGGACACCGCCGGGTCCCCCGACAGCAAGGCAGCAAGCACGGGGCGGCCCGGGTGCAATTGCCGGAACAATCCTATCTCTGCCTGCACCCAAGGCGAGGCAGCGGCGTCGGGCGAGCACATCACCACCATCGCCTCGGCTTGCGAAATAGCTTCGCGGATGGCAGCGCTCAGGCTTGCTGCGGCGGCAAAATCCTCGCGGTCCCGGAATATCCGGCCCAGCGCTCCCCTCTTGGCCGAGCGCGTTTCTGCAATGCGTTTGGGTAGGCGATAGCGTTCGAGCTTGCGCTGCAATATTGCAGCGGCATCTGCGTCTTCATGGCTGTAGCTGATAAATGCTGCGAAACGGCGGGCGTCACCCGCGCGTTTGTCGGCGTCTTGGTTTGCGTCCCCCACCCCACCATTCCTCCTTGGCGTGATGAGGTTTCTTTTACACCGTAATGAAAATGCTCAAACCGATTCGTTCTCCATTCCGGCGGAGACATATCGTTCGAGGGCGGCCACCTGTTCGTTGTCGAAACGCAGACCGAGTTTGCTCCGCCGCCATAATATATCCTCGGCGGATCGTGCCCATTCCGAAGCCATCAGATAATCGACTTCGGCCGCATAAAGCCCATGTCCGAAATCCGTGCCCAGCTCGGTCGGCGACCTCGCTTCGCCCAGCCAGACATAGGCCCGTGTGCCATAGCTGCGGACGAGACGCCCGATCAGCGCTGGCTGAAGAAATGGATATCGGCTCGCCATTTCCGCGGCCAGTGTGGGCCCGCCGTCCATGGCGAAATCGCCACCTGGAAGCGGTTTTTCGAGCGTCCAGTCTTGGCCCTCGAGCACGGGCAAATATGGCGCAAGCTTGCCGACTGCGCTTTCGGCCAGATGCCGGTAGGTGGTGATCTTGCCGCCGAACACCGACAGTATCGGCGTGCCGCCCGCCTCATCGGTATCGACATCGAAATGATAGCCGCGCGATGCGGTCTCCGGCCTTCCCGAACCATCGTCGACTAGTGGGCGGATTCCGGCATAGCTGTAGATGACATCGGAAGGCGACAGCGTCTGTTTGAAATATGCGCCGGCAGATTCGCATAAATAAGCGATCTCGTCGGGTGTCGCGGTCACATTGTCGAGTGATCCCTGATGATCGGCATCGGTGGTGCCGATTAGGGTGAAGTCATCTTCATAGGGAATGGCGAAGAAAATGCGCCCGTCCGGATTCTGGCAGAAATAGGCCTGCGGTGTATCGAACAGCTTGTGCACCACAATATGCGAGCCGCGCACAAGGCGGATTTGCTCGCCCGCGTCGCGTTGGTGGCCGACCGTATGCGTGAGCAAGTCGAGCACCGCTGGTCCTGCGGCATTGACCACTGCCTTGGCACGCACAGATGCCTGGCTTGCGACTTCGATATGCCATGCTCCATCCCGTCGTTCGAGGCGCGTAACTTCGGACCGCGTCCGGACATCTGCTCCATGCGCAGCCGCATCCATTGCGTTCAAGACGACCAGCCGCGCATCGTCGACCCAGCAATCCGAATATTCGAAGGCCTTTTTGAAACCCGGCTTGAGCGGCTTGCCGACAGGGTCGGTTTGAAGGTTGAGGCTGCGCGTAGGCGGCAGGCGCTTGCGTCCGCCGATATGGTCGTAGAGGAACAGTCCGAGCCGCACGAGCCAAGCGGGGCGAATGCCTTTCTGGTGCGGAAGCACGAAGCGCAGCGGCCAGATGATATGTGGCGCGATGGCCCAGAGCCGTTCGCGCTCGACCAGCGATTCGCGTACCAGCTTGAACTCATAATGTTCGAGATAGCGGAGGCCGCCGTGGATGAGCTTGGTCGATGCAGAAGAAGTGCCACGCGCAAGATCGCCCCGCTCGAGCAGGATGACCTTCGCCCCGCGCCCCGCAGCATCGCGAGCGATGCCAGCGCCATTGATGCCGCCGCCTATGACGGCCAAGTCGTACGGCGTGTCGCTCACAGCGCAACCCAAGCGAACAAAGCTGCTCCTGCAAAGGCGGTGAGCGTGGCGAGAATGACGGGGAGCAGGGCTTTCCAGCCCTGACCCAACAACAGATCGAGCCGCGAGCGCATGGCGGTGGCGGTGACTGCGAAGAGCAGCATCGCCTTGGAAGCGACCAAGCCATACTCGGCGACCCAGGCCGGTGCGTCGACCAGAGAGTTGATCGCGACTGTGGCGAAAAAGGCTAGGATGAACCATGGCAGTTTAAGTTTTGCCAGCAGGCTTTTCGATTGGCCGCCGCTGGCGCCGATGGCAAGGCCGATCAGCGCCACCGCCGGAGCCAGCAGAGCAACGCGCGACAGCTTGACGATGGTCGCGGTCTCGCCTGCGCTTTGGCTGAAGCTATAGCCACCGCCCAAGGCTTGTGCGACGTCATGCACCGCCGCACCCATCAGGAAACCCGCTTGCCTGTCAGTAAATTGCAGCCAGGCGGCAATCAGTGGGTAGAAGGACATGGCAATGGCGCTCGCGAGGGCAACGCCGACCAAGGTCAGCGTGAATTGCGACTGGTTGAGCCGTTCGCGCCCGATAACGGCATAAATGGCCAGCGCCGCCGATGCGCCGCAAATCGCCGTCGCTCCGCCCGCCAGCCACCCCGAATAATTGCTTTGCTCGCCGAGCCTTGCGCCCAACAGCCCCGCACCGATTACAACCGCCATGATTGCGACAAGTCCGAGAAATGCCAATGCTCCCAGACTGCCGATCTGCATCGCAGTGACTTGCGTCCCCAATAGGACGATGCCCCAGCGCAGGCAGCTCGTGCCGCAAAAGTCGAGGCCGGGATGCACTTTCTGCTCGGCCGAAACGAAATTGAGCGCAAGGCCGAGGAGCAATCCCGCCAATATTACCGGCATCCCGTAATGTTCGGAAAACCAGGTCGCCGCCGCCGACGCAATCGCCACCACTATGAACCCCGGGAACAGCGCGCTGACCGCAAGCCGCCTGCGTGGCGCGGGTTCGGCCCCGGCGAGATAGGTTTCGCCATAGAGGTCCGCAATATAATCGGCGTTTATGTCTTGCGGTGTCATACGGCCTTCTATAGCTTTCCTGTAGACCGATACCAGCATAAAGCAGGCGGCGGTAGGCCAAGGAAGGCAGTGATGTGGGAGAGCAGAGCAAAATGAGGCCCGTCACGCCCACATTGAGCTGGATATTGTTCGGCCTGCTTTGCGTCGCAGGCATTTTCAACGCCATGGACCGGCCGGTTATCGCGATTCTGAAACCCGATATGTCCGCCGATCTCGGCTGGAGCGACACCGACTTCGCCAATCTTGCGTTCGTGACCCAGATAGCGGCGGCCTTGTCTTTCCTGTTCACAGGATGGCTCGTCGACCGGCTCGGCGTCATGCGATCGATGATGGCAGGGGTGACGACCTGGAGCCTGGCCGCGATGGCGCATGGCTGGGCTCTGCTGGGCTGGCATGTCGTTGCAGCACGCATCGGCCTTGGCGCGACCGAGGCGGTGCAGACGCCGCTGACGATCAAGACAGTCGCGACGTTGTTCCCGCCGGACAAGCGCTCCTTCGCATTTGGCGTCGGGACGGCGATTGCGGGGATAGGCACGATCTCTATGCCTTTCTTCATACCCGTAATTGCCGCGATCTGGGGCTGGCGCGGGGCATTGATTTTCGGCGGGCTTGGTGGGTTTGTGGTTCTCGCGCTGTGGCTATGGTTCGCGCGCGGCGTGCGGTTCGATGACAAGGCGGAAGATACTGCCCGCGATTTTTCGGATGATGGCGCACCTTATGGGCCGATTCTGAAGGAACGGCGGACCTGGGCCATCGTCATTGCCAAGGCGCTTTCCGATGCGACCTGGTGGCTCATCAATTTCTGGCTACCCGATTTTTACCGCAAGGAATATGGGCTTACGACCAGCGAACTGGCGGTTCCGCTTGCGATCGCGTTTCTGGGCTCAGGTGCCGGTGCGCTGTTCGCAGGCTGGCTGTCGACGCGACTGCTGGAGCGCGGCTGGAGCGTCAACCGCGTGCGCAAGACCGTCTTGTTCGGGTCGGCGCTAATCGTCGTACCGCTGCCTTTCGTGCTCGCACTAGACTCCTTCTGGCCGGTGGCGATCATGATGGGCATCGTGATGGCCGGGCATCAGGGTTTTTCGCTGTCGATCTTCTCGACGATTACCGATGTCGTGCCGCGGGCGAAAGTCGGGCGCGTGACTGCGCTCGGCGCGTTCATGGGCAATATCGGCGGCGCGCTGATCCAGCTGGTAACAGGGGCGGTGCTGGCGGCGGGGCTTGGCTTTACGCCATTGTTTGTCTTTGCGGCTCTATCCTATCTGCTGGCGCTGGGCTGGCTGCATCTGCTGCTGCCGACTATTCGCCGCGCCGAATAAACTCGTCATCCCCGCGAAGGCGGGGACATCGGGCAGTATTTCGCAAACCTTCTGAGGTCCCCGCCTGCGCGGGGATGACGGGTTCTAACCAGCCTTCGCCAGTCCTTCGGTTTCGACCAGTTCCTGCAACTCGCCCGCTTCGTACATTTCCATCATGATGTCCGAGCCGCCGAGAAACTCGCCCTTTACGTACAGCTGCGGGATAGTGGGCCAGTCGCTATAGTCCTTTATGCCACTGCGGATTTCCATGTCCTGAAGCACATCGACGCTTTCATAGGTCACGCCCAGATGGTCGAGAATGGCGACCGCCTTGCTCGAAAAGCCGCATTGCGGGAACAGGGGCGTGCCTTTCATGAACAGCACCACATCATTGCCCTTGACGATCTCGTCGATCCGTTCGTTTACGCTCATATCCTTCACTCCAAAAATCTAAGGCGTCGCGGTCGTAAGTTGCAGCGCATGCAACACGCCGCCCATCCGTCCGCCCAGCGCGTCGTAGACCGCTTTATGTTGCTTCACGCGCGGAACCCCGCGAAAGCTCTCGCTGACCACGCGCGCGGCATAATGTTCGCCGTCACCCGCAAGGTCGGTAATCTCAACCAGCGCATCGGGTAGGGCTGCCTTGATCATGCCCTCGATCTCATGCGCTGCCATTGCCATCAGGCTTGCTCGATAAACTGGCGGCGCGCCTCGACCATCTGTTCTTCCAATGCGGCGCGGATCATCGCATCGTCGACCTCGACACCCGCCGAAGTCAGGTCGCCCAAAAGCTTGCGGATGACATCCTCGTCGCCCGCTTCCTCGAAATCTGCCTGCACGACGGAGGTGGCATAAGCAGTGGTTTCTTCAGGCGTCAGCCCCATTTTTTCCGCTGCCCAGTGGCCGACCAGCTTGTTACGGCGCGCGGTGATTTTGAAATGCAGGTCGGCATCATGCGCGAACTTGTTTTCAAAGGCGTTTTCGCGGTTGTCGAAAGTGGTCATGTCTGTCCCCAAAGGTTCGCTTGATAGTTAGGCTCTGCGCTGCCGGTTCGCAAGGGCGCGCTTAGATATGCACAACCAGCTTGCCGACTGCCGCCCGGTCGCCAAGGCGCGCGATGGCTTTTCCGGCGTCCGCAAGCTCGAACGTTTCCGATACGCGCGGCTTGATCTTGCCAGCGGCGTAAAGGTCGAAAAGCTCGGCGATATTGGCATGGTTCTTCTGCGGCCTACGTGCAGCAAACGCCCCCCAGAATACACCGCAAACATCGCAGCTCTTGAGCAAGGTAAGGTTGAGAGGAAGCTTGGCGATGCCCGCCGGGAAGCCGACGACAAGGAACTTGCCTTCCCACGCGATCGAGCGCACCGCTGGCTCGCTATAGTCGCCGCCGACGGTATCATAGATGATGTTGAACCCGTCCTTGCCCGCCGCCGCCTTGAACATTTCGGCGACAGCCTTCGACTGGTCCTTGTCGAACGGCTGATGCGGATAGACGACAACATCGTCAGCCCCGGCCTCGCGCGCAATGTCGGCCTTGGCCTCGCTCGATACACCGGCGACAACACGCCCGCCAAAGGCCTTGCCCAATTCAATGGCTGAAATGCCAATCCCGCCTGCACCGCCGAGCACAAGGACGCTGTCGCCCTCCTTCATATGGCCGCGATCCCTCAGCGCGTGGATGGAGGTGCCGTAAGTCATCAGCAACGACGCGCCATCGTCGAACGACATCGCATCGGGCATTTTGAAACAATTGAACGCCGCGACCGCGACCTTCTCGGTCAGCCCGCCATTGCCGCACAGTCCGATAACTCGGTCGCCGACCGCGAAGCCCGAAACACCTTCGCCGACAGCCTCGACCACGCCTGCGATTTCGCCGCCGGGCGCGAACGGGCGGGGTGGTTTGAACTGGTAGAGATCGACAATCATCAGCGTGTCGGGAAAGTTGATCGAACAGGCCTTGACCGCGACCACAACCTGGCCCGGGCCTGCGACGGGTTCGGGCAGGACGCCCATGACCAGAGTTTCAGGCCCGCCGGTTGCGGTCGATAATAATGCGCGCATGTTTCTCTCCCTAAGCGGCGTTCGGCACGAGCCAGGGCTGGCTTGCCGCAATCTTATTTTCATAAGCTGAAATAGCATCACTGCTTTTCAACGTCAGGCCGATTTCATCGACGCCGTTCAGCAGGCAATGCTTGCGAAACGGGTCGATCTCGAACTCGAACCGGTCCTGGAATGGCGTCGTCACCGTCTGCGTTTCGAGATCGACATGAATGGGATCGGTCTTGGCGACCTCCATCAACCGGTCGATGGCGGCTTGCGGCAAGACGATGGCAAGCAGGCCGTTCTTGAAGGCATTGCCCGAGAATATGTCTGAGAAACTCGGTGCAATTACTGCGCTGATACCCAGATCCGCCATCGCCCACGCCGCATGTTCGCGGCTCGATCCGCAGCCGAAATTGTCGCCAGCGATCAGGATCGGCGCCCCCTCATATTCTGGATCGTCGAAAACATTGCCGGGAACGGCGCGCAGCGTTTCGAATGCGCCTTTACCAAGACCCGTGCGGCTGATTGTTTTCAACCACACCGCTGGAATGATGATGTCGGTATCGACATTTTTGAGTCCCAGCGGATAGGCGCGGCCCTCGACCTTGCTGATCGCCTGCATCAATCGGTATCGATCTTCGGCAGATTCTCGTTGAGGGGCTCGATTTCGGGCTCGGGCGAAAGCGGCTCAAGCTTGCCCTTTTTTCGGGTCAGGCTGCGCCGCCCTGCATAGAGCAGTGCCGCGACCAAAGCCGCCGAGCCTACGGCCGCGCCAACCTTTGCGCCGGTGGACCAGTCGTCGTCTTTTTCGTCTTTCTTATCTGTCATGTGTCATGTCCTGTGTCTGGAACGGCCTTAGCTTTGGCCGTCCGCACAAGTAAAGGGGTCTGGGCGGCTATTTGTTGCGTGCACCGAACAGTTTGCGCCAGATCGAGGGTTTCACCTTTAAGGGCAGCGTCTGGCCGGTGGCGTCAAGCAGATATTTGGCCAGCAGCAACGCCTGGTTGTGGGTCATCAGCAAATGGCGGTTGTCGATACGTTTTTCGTCCAGCGCCTGTTGCGAAGGCGCGCTCTGGATATGCAGGTCGATCGCGGAGCCGAGATCGCGATGCATCCAGCCGACAACGACGGCCATTTCGTCGTCGCTCTGCGCGGGCTGCTCTTCGGTCAAGGCGCGATCCTAATCCGCCGCCTTGGGAAATGCCGGCAGCTTTTTCACGTCGGCCGGTTCATGCTGGATGATGACGGTTGCCTTCAGATTGGCGGCAATTTTCTTGAACCGGTCGAGCGAGGCCAGCGTGTCGGCGCGGTCCGTATTGAAGCCCGGTATCCCGTTGCTCGCATAATTTTCGGAGAAATGCGCGAGGTCGCCGGTCAAAAGCACTGGGCCTCTGTTTTTGAGCCGTACCAGGAGGCTATGATGCCCCGGTGTATGGCCGGGCATGTCGAGCATGACCACGCTGCCATCGCCAAAGATGTCCTTATCACCTTCGACGGCTTCCGATTTGCCCGGTGTTTTCCCCAGCCAATGCTTGAACGGCGCGGTGTTGATGCGCGGGTCCGGCTTTGCCGCACTGATCAAATCCCAGTCGCCCTTGCCGATCAGCAGCGTCGCGTTGCGGAACAGATCGAGCTGCCCGATATGGTCGAAATGAAAATGGCTGACCCCGACAAAATCGATATCGTCCGGCTTGATGCCAAGTTCGGCCAGCTGCTCGTCGAGCGTGCGGGTGACGGTTGCCGACATGTCGCCGCTGTTCGCGGGCGTCACTCCTTTTAGCGCCGCAGGAAGGCCGGTATCCCAAATCATCGTCTTATCGCCGTGGCGGATAAGGTAACAACTGCTGGTCAGCGTCCTGCCCTGGCCAGGATAGGCATCGGTGTCGGAAAAGGCATTGAGCCGGTTGACCTGCACCGCACCGCAATCGAGCCGCGTCAGCGTGGGCGATGCGCTCTGGGCCTGTGCAGGACTAGCGAGCCCTGCCAGCACGACTGCTACAATTGCTATCGAAAGTTTGCCCATCTTCCGGCCCTCCATTTCCGTGTCGCTATCTTTGCAATCGTCCAGCCCGAATGTCCAGAAAAGGAAGAAGCGTCATCCATCGCGCCCGCTTCGCCTCGAATGAAATTGCGCAATAGGCGGCGCTCGACGATGGCAGATCGATCAAATTGCGATCGACATCGCCCAATTGCCTGCGCCCGATCCGCGCCGATGTGCCGCCGTTAAAGCCGACCACCTGTAACGCTGGCAGCGAAGCGACCAGTTCGCGCAGTGCGTTGGGCGTGTGATCGCGGATGGCGGTATCGAGGCTTCCGCTGCGTTTCGCCGATCCAATACTGTCCCACAGGCCGATGCCTGTGTCGCGCAGGGCAGAAAGGCGGGCGTCATATTCCATCGCCGCTAGATTTTGCCCGATGACCGCGCTGGTCAGCCGCCAGAATTGGTTGCTCGGGTTTGCATAATAGCGCCGCTCAGCGAGCGATACCTCACCGGGCAGGCTGCCGAGAATGAGAACGCGCGTGCGGTTGTCGACAACCGGTGCGAAGCTGTGCTTGATAGTCATGCTTTACTGGCATCCAGCTGTCAGGGGCACAGCTGTTTGCCATGATTAGGGAATATGAGGCCTGTCCAAGCCAATGTTATGGAAACTTCAAATCCCGCACATCCGTCAGCCGCCCTGTCACCGCGGCCGCAGCCGCCATTGCCGGGCTGACCAGATGTGTTCGCGCACCCGGGCCTTGACGACCTACAAAATTGCGGTTGCTGGTCGAGGCGCACCGTTCTCCGGCTGGCACCTTGTCGGGGTTCATGCCGAGACAGGCCGAACAGCCAGGTTCGCGCCATTCGAGACCGGCTTCGGTGAAAATGCGGTCCAAGCCTTCTTCTTCGGCTTGCCGCTTCACGAGGCCCGAACCGGGAACGACGATGGCCCATTTGACGTTGGCGGCCTTGTGGCGGCCCTTTAGCACCGCAGCGGCGGCGCGGAGGTCTTCGATGCGGCTGTTGGTGCAACTGCCGATAAAGATATTCTGTACCTCGACTTGCGTCATCGGCGTGCCGGGGGTCAAGCCCATATAATCGAGCGATTTTTGCGCTGCTATTTGCTTTGATGGGTCGGCAAAGCTCATCGGGTCGGGGATGGTGCCGGTGATCGGCAACACGTCCTCGGGTGAAGTCCCCCAAGTCACGCTTGGCGCAATGTCGGCGGCGTCGATGACCACGACCTTGTCGTAAACTGCGCCCGCATCGGTGGCGAGGCTGCGCCAATATTCCACCGCCGCGCCCCAGTCCGCGCCTTTGGGGGCCATCGGACGGCCTTTAAGATAATCAAAAGTCACATCGTCGGGCGCTATCAGCCCTGCGCGCGCGCCATGTTCGATTGCCATATTGGAAACCGTCAGGCGCCCCTCGATGCTGAGATCGCGGATGACCGCGCCGGTATATTCGATAACATGCCCAGTCCCGCCCGCCGCGCCAAGCACTCCGGTGATATGGAGCACGACGTCCTTGGCGGTCACGCCCGGACCGAGTCGGCCCTCGACTCGCACCTCCATCGATTTGGATTGCTTCAATTGCAGTGTCTGCGTTGCCAGCACATGTTCGACTTCGCTGGTTCCGATGCCGAAAGCCAGCGCACCTAGGCCGCCATGACAGGCCGTATGGCTGTCGCCGCAGACGATGGTGGTGCCGGGGAGCGAAAAGCCCTGCTCCGGCCCGACGACATGGACAATGCCCTGCTCCAAATCGGCATCGCCGATATAGCGGATGCCGAACGCGGGCGCATTCGCCTCCAGCGCCGCCAGTTGCGCCGCGCTCTCCGCATCGGCAATCGGAATGCGTCCGCCAGAAGCATCGCGCCGCGCGGTCGTCGGCAGATTATGGTCGGGCACTGCCAGCGTCAAATCCGGCCGCCGCACCGTCCGCCCCGCCACGCGCAACCCTTCGAACGCTTGCGGGCTGGTGACCTCGTGCACCAGATGCCGGTCGATAAAGATCAGCGCAGTGCCATCGTCGCGCGTTTCGACGACATGCGCATTCCAGATTTTTTCGTACAGCGTTTGGGGTGTGGACATAATGAAAGTTGCCATAGAGAGCGTTGCAACGAAATCAAGTGAAGCGGAAGCGCTTGCACTTCATATTCGGACCCAAAGCGTCTATCTAGGGATTATGACCATCTGGGCCATCATCCTTGTTGTTCTCGCTTCCGTCGTTGCGATGGAGTTTGTCGCGTGGGGCAGCCACAAATATATCATGCACGGTTTCGGCTGGGGCTGGCATCGCGACCATCATGAGCCGCATGACAATATGCTCGAAAAGAACGACCTGTTCGGCATTGTCGGTGCGGTGATGAGCATGTCGATGTTCGCCATTGGCAGTCCGCTGGTGCTGGGCGCGGATGCGTGGGAGCCGGGGACGTGGGTGGGCCTTGGCATAATGTTTTACGGCATCATCTACACGCTGATCCATGACGGCCTCGTGCATCAGCGTTACTTCAAATATGTGCCAAAAAGCGGCTATGCCAAGCGGCTGGTGCAGGCGCACAAGCTGCACCATGCGACCATCGGCAAGGAAGGCGGGGTCAGCTTCGGCTTCGTCTTCGCACGCGATCCGGCGAAGCTGAAAGCCGAACTAAAGGTGCAGCGCGAGGCCGGCATCGCGGTGGTCCGTGACGCGGCGGCCTAGTTCGAATTGGCGTTCATGCATTTTTTGAGGAATTCGGCAAACACCCGTGCGCGCGGCGAGGGTTGACGCCCGGCCGGGAAAATCGCCCATAGATCGACTGCGGGCAGCAGGTAATTGGCGAGCCTTTTTTCGACCATGCCGCTGCCCCGGGCATCCGAAAAAATCCATTCGGAGCCGATGGCAAACCCCATTCCCGCAAAAACCGCCTCGCGCACGCCCTCGATTGCGCTCAGTCTGATCCTGGGTTGCATGCGGGCCAGTTCGGTATTGCCGTCTTTGGCGAATATCCAGTCCAGGCCTGCGGGTGCCGCACCATAGGCGATGAAAGGCAGGACACCGAGGTCCGGCGGAGTGCGGACCAAAGAGTGCCTTACCCAAAACTCGGTATTGGCAATCACTTGCCTTTCGCCCGTTGCAATATGCGTTGCAACCATCGAACTATCGGCGAGCTGGCCCGCGCGCACAGCGATATCGATGCCTTCCTCGACCAGATCGATCCGGCGGTCGTCCAGAATGAGGTCCAGTTCGAGCCCGGGATGATCCGACATGAACGCCGGAAGGTTAGGCACGATATGCAAACGGGCGAGGGTTACCGGGGCGCAAACCCGCAGTCGTCCGACCAGCGCTGCACCGGCGCCGCGTGCCGCAGCTTCAGCCTCTTCCGCTGCATCGAGCACTGCCTTCGCCCTGTCGTAAAAGACGCGCCCGGCATCGGTCAGCGCAACCGCGCGGGTGGTGCGGGTGAGCAGGCGCACACCCAGCCGGGCCTCGATTTGCGCAACTGCCTTTGAGATCGCGGGCTGCCCTTGACCCATGATACGTGCTGCGGCGGAGAACGATCCGGCCTCCACCACCCGAACGAACTGTGCCATCGCTCCTAATCGGTCCATATATTCCTTACAGTCATAAATATTATCGCTCTTACCATACTACTCCACAGTTTTGGAATGATTTATCTCGCTTTCGTCAGGCAACGACACCCGTCGCTGCAACAATCAAAGGACGAGAATAATGACCGAATTTACGCTATATGATGAAAACACCGCGCCCGAAGGATCGCGTGCGAAGCTTGCCGAGGTCAAGAAAGGTTGGGGCTTCGTTCCCAAGCTGCACGGCATGCTGGCCGAAAGCCCCGTGGCGCTGAAGGGCTATGACTCACTGTTCGCGTTGGTAACCGAATCCACGCTGACCCCTGCCGAGCTGCAGGTTGTGTATCAGGCCGTCAATGTGTTCCACGGCTGCGAATATTGTACCGCTGGCCATACCTTCCTGTCGCGCAATGCAGGAGTTGCCGAAGACGTGATTGCAGCGCTGCGCAATCAAACGCCGATCGCTGACGGCCGCCTCCAGGCGCTGCGCATCTTTACCGAAACCGTCGCCGAAACGCGGGGATTTGCGGGCGATGAAGCTGTTGATACATTTATCGCTGCCGGTTTCACCCGCGCCAACGTGCTTGACGTTGTTACGATCATCGCGACCAAGGTGATCAGCAACTACACCAACCACCTTACGCATACGCCCCTTGAGGATTTCATGACCGATCTTGCGCTGCGCTGGGTTGACCCCAAGGGCCGTACCATTCGCGGCGAGTTGGACCAGGTGGCTTGAATAACTCCCAAATCCCGGCGGCGTTTGCTCTGCCGCCGGGATTCTGCCCCGGAGGCAGCGCTCTCGATGACGTGCATCAATATTGATGCACTGCCTTGGTCACATAATAAGCATCGAGGCCTTCGGGGCCGGCTTCGCTGCCAAAACCTGATTCCTTAACCCCGCCGAACGGCGCGTCGGGGACCGAGATCATAAAGCTGTTCAGCCCAACCATGCCGGTGTCGAGCGCGTCGGCAACAAGGTTTGCCTGCCGCGCATTTTCGGTGAAGGCATAAGCGGCAAGGCCGAAGGGCAGGCGGTTGGCCTGCTCTATCGCTTCGTCGAAGGTCTTGAACGGCCGCATCAGCGCCACGGGACCGAAAGGTTCGTCCTCCATGATATCCGCGCTCATCGGCACATCGGACAGCACCGTCGGCTGGTAGAAATTGCCACTGTCTCCGCGTTCGCCGCCGGTGAGCAATTTCGCCCCTTTCGAGGTTGCATCGGCGACCAGCTTTTCGATGGCGGGCGGGCGCCGGTCATTGGCAAGCGGGCCCATGATAGTCGAGGCGTCGAGGCCGTTGCCAACCTGAACCTTTTTCGTTGCCTCGGCAAAACCGGCAACGAACCGGTCGTAAATGCCCTCCTGCACATAAAAGCGCGTCGGTGAGATGCACACTTGCCCCGCATTGCGGAACTTGGTGGTCGAGGACAGCTTGATTGCCTTGTCGAGATCGCAATCGTCGAACACCAGCACCGGCGCATGGCCGCCCAGCTCCATCGTCGTGCGCTTGACGCCGTCGGCGGCGAGCTTGAGCAGATGCTTGCCTACGGGCACCGAGCCCGTGAAGCTGATCTTGCGGATAATCGGTGAGGCAATCAGATGGCGGCTGACCATGTCCGGCACGCCATAAATGAGCTGCGCGACATTGCCCGGAAGGCCAGCGTCGGCGACGCACTTGAAGATCGCACTAGTGCAGGCAGGGGTTTCCTCGGGTGGTTTGCAGATGATCGAGCAACCCGCCGCCAGCGCTGCCGCCAGTTTCTTGCACATGAGATTGCCGGGAAAGTTCCAGGGCGAAAATGCCGCAACCGGGCCGACGGGCTGCTTCAGCACCAAAGCACGCTGCCCGGTCGGACGCACCAGCACGCGGCCATAGCTGCGCTTTGCCTCTTCGGCGAAATAATCGAAAAAGGCCGCGCAGGATTGAACCTCGGTGCGCGACTCGCCCAGCGGCTTGCCCTGTTCCGTGGTCATCAGCACTGCGACATCTTCGGCGCGTTCGCGGATCAGGTCGGCAATTTTGTGCAGCGTCACTGCGCGCGCATTGACATCGGTCTTGCGCCAGATTTCGAAGCCCAGTTGCGCCGCCGCCAGCGCCTCGTCGAGATCGGCTGCGGTCGCGAGCGGTAGTTCGGCGAGCGTCTCGCCGGTCGCGGGATTGACGACCTTGTGCGTATCGCGGCCTTCGCCTTTGCGCCACTGGCCGTTGATATAAAGTGCAAGGTCGGTCGGATACGTCATGAGGAGGCTCCCGGGGAAATCGTTTGCCGCCCATCTAGGCGTTAGGCGGGCGCTTTGGAACCCCCAGCGAGGCGCATCAACCCGTATACGGGTATACCCGCCAGTAGCAGAGCCAACCCCCAACCGAGCGCTTCATACCCGGCGCCGTAAATCGTCCAGAGCGAATAGAGCGCGGCTGCCACGAGAATGATACCGAACCCCGTGGAGGCTTGCATGCGTCCCTTCCGAATGAGCATCACAGCCGAGGCGACGCAGCCCAGATACATCACCAGCACAATAGCCGTAGTCAACACGATCAGAAATTCGAACATCGCCGACATCGACCGGCTGCTGTTCATCAATATCGTCACCGTCAGCAACGTCGTCGTGAAGAGATGCGCGTTGCGCGGCGTGCCACGCGCCGAAACCGTGCCGAGAAAGGCAGGAAACAGCCCGTCGCGCGCCATAGCAGCGGGAAGTTCCCCCTGCACCATCGTCCAGCCGTTGAGGGCACCCAGCGCGCTGATCGCTCCGAAGGCTGCAATTGCAATGCCCGTCTGTGCGCCGCCATAAGTTTCGACGAACAAAGAAAAAGGTGCGGGCGAGGCGGCGGTCAGCGCCGCAGGCAGCATCAGCACCACGGCGGAGCAGACGAAGATGTAAATCAGCCCCGCGCCGCCGGTGCCGAACAAAGTGGCGCGCGCGATGTTGCGTTCGGGGTTTTCCACCTTATCGGCTGGGACGGTTGCGGTTTCGAGGCCGAGCATCGCCCATAATGTGAGGATGGTGGCAGTCGAAATCGCCGAAAGCGAAAGGTCGCTTGCGACGAATGGCGTGACCACTGCTGCACCCTTGGTTGCCAACACATAGGCCGCCAGCCCAATCACCGCGACCAGCGGCAACAGCTTGATTATGGTCCACACCACCTGCACCTGCCCCGCCAGCTTGGTACCCGCAATGTTGATCAGCGTAAAAAACCACACGATGGCAATCGTCACCGCCGCCGATATGCCCGGCTGGCCGACCACTGGGAATAGCTGGCTTAGGTAGCTCACCGCCCCGGTCGCAATCGCCGCGTTGCCGACCCACATCGATATCCAGTAGGCCCAGGCGATGGCAAAGCCTGCACTGTCACCGAAAGCTGCGCGAGTATAGGCATAAGGACCGCCTGCCTTGGGGATCGCCTTGCACAGCCGTCCGAACACTGCCGCCACACACAGCGCTCCGCAAACCGTGATGACCCAGCCGACAACCGAGTTCCACCCGAGCGGCGCAAGGCTTGCAGGCAGCAGGAACACGCCCGAGCCGATCATGCTCCCCATCACCAGCGCCAGCGCCATCCACAGGCCCATCGGGCGTTCGCTACGTTCGCCGCTTTCCGTCATGCCATTCCCCTCGATCTGGAGACTGGCACGGCACTTCCGGTTTGCCAATGCAAAGGGCTTTCAATGTATGATTTTCTATGTCAGCCAACGGCATGCCTGCATCCGGTATCGACTCGATTGCACTCACAGTTCGACCCGCAAGCGAGGCGGATGCATCGGCTATCGCTGAAATTTATGCCGAGCATGTGCGTACAGGTTCAGCCAGTTTCGACACCGTACCGCGCACATTAGAGGAAACGGCGCAAAAGATTGCGGAAATCAGCGCAAATGGCTGGCCTTTCCTTGTTGGAATATGCAACGGGCAGGTTACTGGCTATGCCTACACCAACCAGTTTCGCGACCGCCCGGCTTATTCTTTTGCCTGCGAGGATTCGATCTACGTGCACCCTGACTTTATGGGCCGGGGCGTTGGCACCACTTTGTTACGTGAACTCATCCTTGCCGCAACCAAGGGCGGCTTCAGGCAAATGTTCGCGGTGATTGGTGGCGGTGAACCTGCGTCGATAGCGTTGCACGCAAGTTTGGGGTTTGAGCACGCCGGGAGGATGCAGTCGGTAGGGCGCAAATTCGGGCGGTGGCTCGATACGGTTTACATGCAGCTTGCGCTAGGCGATGGCGATACATGCGATCCCGATTGGGAACCGGGCTGAAGGAGAGCAGATAATGGCAGATTTTGAGCTGGTGGCGGACGGCCTTCGTTTCCCCGAAGGTCCGGTGGTCATGCCCGATGGCGGCATCATCCTGACCGAAATCGCGGCCGGGCGTATCACGAGGGTGGCAACCGACGGTACAAAAAACGTTATTGCCGAAACCGGCGGCGGACCGAACGGGTTGGCGCTTGGGCCAGACGGCAAGCTGTATTGTACCAATAATGGCGGCTTCGAATATATCGAAGCGAATGGCATGCTTGCCCCGCATGGCATTGCCGCGGATTATTCGGGCGGGCGGATCGAGCGGATCGATGTTGAAACGGGCGAGGTCGAAATCCTCTACAAATCTGGTGACTTCGGCTGCACGCTGCGCGGGCCGAACGACATCGTTTTCGATGCGCATGGAGGCTTTTGGTTCACAGACCATGGCAAGGTCGATTACGAAAAACGCTGTCACGATATTGTCGGCATTTTCTATGGCAAGGCGGATGGCAGCCATTTGGAGGAAGTCATTTTTCCGTCGAATAACCCCAACGGCGTCGGCCTCTCGCCCGATGGCAAATCGCTCTATGCCGCCGAAACCTACACTTGCCGGTTGATGCAGTTCAACATCACAACCCCCGGCAAAGTCGCACCCGACGCAGGCCCCGGCGGCCCCGGCATCCCGCTCTACCGCCCCGCAGGCTATAAATTCTTCGACAGCCTCGCGGTCGAAGCCACCGGCAATATCTGTGTCGCGACCATCGGTGAATGCGGCATCAGCGTCATTTCGCCCGCCGGAGAGCTAGTGGAATTCGTCGCCACCGATGATATCTTCACCACTAACATCGCCTTTGGCGGTGCTGACATGATGGATGCCTATATCTGCCTGTCCGGCAGCGGACGGCTGGTAAAGACCCGCTGGGCACGACCGGGTTTGAAACTGCAACATTGATTGGCTAAGCAAGCTCTATGAGCATCAATCCGGTAGAAGTGGCCGAAAACTACATGCGCGATGGCTATGCTATCGTGCGCGGGCTGTTCAGACCCGACGAGATTGAAGCGCTCGGCCGTGCGGTCGATGCCGAGCATGCCGAGGCAATGGCGCTGGGGCGCTCCTTCCGTTACGGCAATCTCCATTACCGGCTCGACGGTGACGAGGTGCGGATGGTGCAATGGCCGTCATACCACAATGTCGCTCTCGACCGCGTTCGCACCAATCCGCGCATTGCACGCTTGCTCGCGCCTTTGCTCGGCTCGGACATCAAGCAGATTATCAACCAGCTCCACTGGAAAAAGCCTGGCGGGAAGGGCGATTTCGCCTTCCACCAGGATTCGCGCTTTCGGAAACCCGTCTGGGCCTATCGCAATCTCGGCACCAGCTATGTCCAGACAGGCATCGCCATCGACCCGCACACCAAGCAAAGCGGCGCGATGCGGATCATCCCCAAAAGCCATGAACGCGGCAGCATGGACATGCAGCTCGACGGACAAGTCACCGACAGCGCCCCGAGCGACGAGGCGCTGGCCGCAATCGGCCTCGACCCCGCAAGTGTTGTCGATCTCGAACTGGAACCGGGCGACATGGCACTCTGGAACAGCTATCTGGTCCACGGCTCTGGGCAGAACAGCAGCGACCATTACCGCCGTTTCTACATCAACGGCTATGTCCGCGCCGCCGATTGCGACCGCGGCGAATGGGCTTTTCGCGACGGACGCGACGTGCCGCTCGGGCCGCGCCCGAACCTGGTTCATTTCGAAGATCTGCACGAGAGGCCGGGTCCGCATTTTGTCTGAGTTCGAAGCGGTCATTTTCGACTTTGGCGGGGTTATCACCTCTTCGCCGTTCGAGGCGTTCAACCGGATGGAGGCGGAGCGCGGGCTGCCGTATGATTTTGTGCGCCGGGTCAATTCGGGCAACCCCGACGGCAATGCATGGGCAAAGTTCGAGCGCGCCGAGTGCAGTGCCACCGAATTCGATACTCTCTTTGCTGCCGAGGCGCAGGCCCTGGGTCACGAACTCGACGGCGCATCGGTCATCGCCTGCCTCGCGGGCGACATCCGCCCCGTCATGGTCGTGGCGCTCGACCGGCTAAAGGCCGAAGGCTTCAAACTCGGCTGCATCACCAACAACGTGCCATCGGGCAAAGGTGCGGGAATGGCGATGAGCGACGAGAAAGCTGCTGTGACCGAAGCGATCATGCGACGTTTCGACCATGTGATCGAAAGCTCGAAGGTCGGCATCCGCAAGCCCGACCCGCGCATTTACGCAATGATGTGCGAGGCCTTGTCGGTCGATCCGGCGGCCTGCATCTACCTCGACGATCTCGGCATCAACTGCAAACCTGCCGCTAAGCTGGGCATGACAGCAATCAAGGTGACAAGCGGCGAGCAGGCGCTTATGGACCTCGAAAATCTGTTGGAAATGGAACTCTCCCGGCCATGAGAAAACTCTATCCCGATGCTGCCGCCGCGCTCGACGGCCTCTTGAAAAACGACATGCTGGTCGCGAGCGGCGGCTTCGGCCTTTGCGGTCTGCCCGAACGGTTGCTCGACGCGGTGCGCGACAGCGGCGTTACCGGACTGACCTTCGTGTCGAACAATGCAGGCATCGACAATGAAGGTATCGGCAAGCTCTTGCGCACCAAGCAGGTCAGGAAGATGATCTCCTCCTATGTCGGCGAGAACAAGGAGTTCGAGCGGCAATATCTGGCGGGCGAGCTGGAGGTCGAATTCTGCCCGCAAGGCACGCTCGCCGAACGGATGCGCGCAGGTGGTGCAGGGATTCCCGGCTTCTATACCAAAACCGGCGTCGGCACTCTGGTGGCCGAGGGCAAGGAAGTGAAGAGCTTCGATGGCGAGGATTATATCCTCGAGCGCGGCATCTTCGCCGATTTGAGCCTCGTAAAGGCGTGGAAGGCCGACGAAAGCGGCAACGTGATTTTCCGCAAGACCGCGCGCAACTTCAACCAGCCTGCTGCGACTTGCGGCAAGGTTTGCGTTGTAGAAGTCGAAGAAATCGTGCCTGTCGGCAGCCTCGACCCCGACGCTATCCACCTACCCGGAGTCTATGTGCAGCGGATGATAATCGGTGCGCCCTATGACAAGAAGATCGAGTTCCGCACCGTGCGCGAACGGGAAGCGGCATGAGCGACAAGCCCGTCCCTATCGACCTTGTCCCCTACACCGAGCTGATCCGGGGTTCGAAGGAGTTCCTGCGTGTCTGGGCAACCGAAGGCGGGCCGGTGACCTGCTTTATCAACCCGGTGCCGGTGGGTGGCGACCCGATGGGTTTTGGCATCGCTTTGGTCGATTGCATCCGCCACGGCGCGAAAACCTGGGCGCGCGCAACGGGCATTTCCGAAGCCGAGGCGCTTGAACGCATCTGGGAAGGCGTCGATGCCGAACGCGCCAACCCGACCGACGTTGCAACCGAGATCCCAACCGGCATTACCGACGAAGATGGATTGATACATTGAGCTGGACCCGAGACGAAATGGCCGCCCGCGCCGCAAAGGAATTGCGCGACGGATATTATGTGAACCTTGGCATCGGTATTCCGACGCTGGTGGCAAACCATATTCCTCCGGGCGTTGAGGTGACCTTGCAGTCGGAAAACGGCATGCTTGGCATCGGGCCGTTTCCGTATGAGGATGAGGTGGACCCCGACCTGATCAACGCCGGCAAACAGACCATCAGCGAACTTCCGCAATCTGCCTATTTCGATAGCGCCGCCAGCTTTGCAATGATCCGCGGCGGGCATATCGATTTGACTGTGCTCGGCGCGATGGAAGTTGCCGAAAATGGCGACATCGCCAACTGGATGATCCCCGGCAAGATGATCAAGGGCATGGGTGGCGCGATGGATCTGGTCGCAGGCGTCAAGAAAATCATTGTAGTCATGGAGCATAATGCAAAAGACGGCTCGGCCAAGTTCATCCCTGTCTGCACGCTGCCGCTGACGGGCAAAAATGTCGTCGACATGATCATCACCGATCTTGCCGTCTTTCACCGCACCAATCACCAGTCGCCGTTCAGGCTGATCGAGATGGCTCCGGGCGTAACGCTGGATGAAGTGGCGGCCAAGACCACCGCAAGCTATGAAGTGGCAGTCTAACCCATATAATGCCCCGAATTGTTAAAGTATTGATCGCGCTTGCGGCGCTGGCTGGCGTCAGCTGGTACGGCCTTACGTTTCTTGGCGTTGAGAAAAATGTTTCTGCAGCGTTTCGGAAAGTCCTCAAAATCGACAATGATTTGCCTGACAAGCCCGACGAGTGGCGGGGTAAGGTCGACTATCCCGCGCTCGACCGGCAATTGACCGAACTCACGTCGCGCGGCGAAATGGCGGGGCTTGCGGTGGCGGTGGTTGAAGACGGCAAGTTGAGTTTCGTCGGCAGCTATGGCGTTGCCGACAAATCGACCGGTGCCGCGGTTACACCGAACACGGTGTTCCGTTGGGCGTCGGTTTCAAAAACGGTCACGGGCACGCTGGCTGCAGCGCTGGCCAGTGAAGGCACGGTCGACCTCGACCGCCCGCTCGCGAGCTGGCAAAGCTCACTTCGCCTGCCGGGCGGCGCAGAGCGTCAGGTAACACTTGCGCAATTGCTCGCGCAACAGACCGGCCTAACCAAAAACGCCTATGACGAGAAGCTGGAGGCCGACGAGAATCCCCGCATCGTGCGCTCGATACTGGCGAGCGCCCCGTTGCAATGCCAACCCGGTACTTGCCATACTTACCAGAATATCGCTTTCGACGCCGCCAGCGAGATATTGAGTCAGGCAGCGGACCGGCCATTTGCCGATGCGGTTGGCGAACGCTTTTTCCTGCCGCTTGGCATGAAGAGCGCAGCCTATGGCATGGACGGGCTGACGCGCGCTAAGGATTGGGCGCGTCCGCATAGTGGAGCAAATGTTCGAACATTACGTGAGGCCTATTGGCGCGTGCCGGGCGCCGCTGGCGTCGAAAGCAACATTGTCGATTTCGCCCGCTGGATGCAGGCCACCATGGGCGAACGTCCTGATGTACTGGCGGGGACAACATTGCGGATAGCGCAAGCGCCGCGAGTCCGCACCGCCAGCCTCTACGGCGGTAATCTGCGGCAGGCGATTTCAGATGCGCATTATGGCCTAGGCTGGCGTAGCTTTGCCTATGCCGGACACCGCTTTGTCGGCCATTCGGGCGCGGTCGATGGGTATCGCGCCTCGTTGATCTTCAATCCCGACACACAAACCGGCGTTGCCGTCATGTGGAACAGCAATTCGGGCAAGCCGTTTCGCATTCCGTTCACGGTATTCGACAGCTATTACAAACGTCCGGACGCGGGCTGGCTTGATATTGGCAATGTTCCCGCAGAGGCAGGATGAAATGACTTACATGCTCATCACCGCGAACCGGAATTATTCGAGCTGGAGCCTGCGGCCTTGGTTGCTGATGACCATGCTCGGCATCCCATTCGAGGACCGGCTGGAGCCGTTCACCAAGCCAAGCAACTATGATGAATTCCGGGCCTTCTCGCCGACAGCGCAGGTGCCGGTTTTGATCGACGGTGAGCGGACGATATACGATTCGCTGGGCATCGCGCTTTATCTCGCCGACCGGCACGAAGGCGTTTGGCCAGTCGATGAGGCTGCCCGCGCATGGGCACAATGTGCAGCAGCAGAAATGCATGGCGGCTTCTCAGCACTTCGCAGTGATTGCACGATGAATGTTGGGGTTCGGGTGAAGCCCAAGCCGATGTCCGATGCCTTGCAACGCGATGTCGCGCGTATTTCAGAGCTCTGGACGCAGGGCTTGGACAGTTTCGGCGGGCCGTTTCTGGCGGGCGAGAATTTCACGGCCGTCGATGCCTTTTTTGCTCCGGTCGCTTTCCGCGTGCGGACCTATGGCCTCGATGTCGGGCGCGCGGGACAGGCGTGGGTCGATCATATGCTGATGCTGCCGCCGATGCTGGCATGGGAAAAAGATGCGCTCACCGAAAGCTGGCGTGAGGTCGGGCATGAGGAGGAGCTGCGCGCCTGTGGCGAGGTGATAGCGGATTTCCGTCAGACATGAAAAAGGCCGCCTAATCGGCGGCCCTCTCCATTCATCGTAGGCAGTTCAGACCTTGTCGCCGAGCGCGCCTTTGACCTTGCCCTTCAAATTCTGCGCTTCGCCTTTGCGCTCCTGCGCAATGCCTTCGGCTTCCAGTTCAGGATTGTTGGTCGCGCGACCGGCGGCCTGCTTGATATTGCCTGCGATTTCGTTGCCAAGTCCTTTGGCTTTGTCGGCTATTTCGCCCATGATATAATCCCTTCTGCGCTATCCGGCCTCGCGGGGGTGCGGGCGGATGCGAGGATTCAATCCATGGGTTGGATTATGGTTCCGTGATTTTGCCCGAATTTACACGCAGGCACGCAACGCTTTAGCAAACGCCGCGCCGCCGTCCGGGGCGAAACGCAGGAACAGGCTCGGCTCGATCAGCTCCAATTCCATCAGCCGGAAATGGCCCTCGCCATCGCGCAACATATCGACGCGGGCGTATGCAAGTGTTCCGGTGCCGGTGATTGTGGCAGTTGCCTCCAGCGCCGATTGCGCCAGTGCCTTTGCGGCATCGGGCGCTTCAACCGCTGCCTCATAACCGCCGAACTGGTCCTGCACGCGGAAGTCGCCGGCGGCTGGGCGCTTGATGATCGCGTGGCTGAAAACGCCGGCAAAATAGAAAAGCGAATATTCGCCTTCGGCTGCGATGCCCTCCATATAAGGCTGGATCATCATCCGCTGGCCTGCGACCCGCTCTGGAATCGAATCGCCAAGGGAAAGACGGAAGGTGCCATCGGCTCCGCCCGATATCGGTGGTTTGACGACGAGTGTGTGGGTGCCGAAAGCCGAACGCGCATCGTCGAGCGCCGCCTCGTCCAGACTTTCGTTTAGTCGTGTCGGAACGGCGGCAATCCCCGCTGCGTCCAATTCGGCCAGATAGGATTTGTCACTGTTCCAGCGCAGCACACTGACCGGATTGGAGACCTTAATGCCCTCGGCTTCCAACCGATCGAGCAGCGCAAACCAGCGCGGGCAGTCGCGTTGATAGCCCCATGCCAGCAACGGCGTGACGAAATCGAACGCAGCCAGTCCGTAGGCTTCGGTCCAGTCGATAAAGGCGGTGCCTTCGCCGAACAGCCGGGCATAGTCGGCTTTTATATGCGACCAGTCCTCTTCATATTCGGGAACGGGAGCGAGAAACGCGATTCTGGGAGCGCTCATTCGCCCGCCATCTTCAATATCTCTTTCCATTCGGCAGGACTGACCGGCGCAACCGAGAGACGCGACTGGCGGATCAATTGCATGTTGGCGAGTTTGGGGTTCGCCTTGATCGCCCTCAGCGTCACGGGGTTGGCGATTTTCCGCACCGGTTTGACCTTAACGGCCACGAAACGCGCCTTCTCGTCGGTGGGGTCGATGAAATGCTCCTGGCTGATGGTCATGATGCCAACCACCTCCAGCCCGATATTGCTGTGGTAGAAAAAGGCCTCGTCGCCGACCTTCATCGCACGCAGGTTTATTGCGGCGGTGTGGTTGCGCACGCCGTCCCATGTGCCTTCACCCTCCGCAACCAGATCGTCATAGCTGTAAACGTCGGGTTCGGATTTCATCAGCCAATATTGTTTTGCCACCTTGCACTCCCGTTTTTGACTGGCAACGCATTAAGCCAGCGACTATCTGCATGTCCATGACACAGATGCCCGTTATTTCGCTCGCGAGCCATGACACCGACGCGCTTGGCCAGCAGCTTGGCGATTCCTTCAAGACTTATGGTTTTGCCACCGTCGTCGACCACGGACTCGATCCTGCGTTGGTCGCCAAGGCGTGGGCGCTGACCAAGGAGCTGTTCGACCAGCCCGAAGCGGAGAAGCTGAAAGGCTTCGACAAGGCGATTGCCGGACAGCGCGGTTATACGCCGTTCAAGACCGAGATTGCCAAGGGTGCGGACCATCATGACCTGAAGGAATTCTGGCATGTCGGTCGCGATAGTGCATCGATGCTTCCCAATATCTGGCCTGACGTGCCCGAGTTCAAGGAGACCTTCCAGACGCTCTATGCCGAAATGGACACGGTCGGCGCGCGGATATTGTCGTCTATTGCGCTTTATCTCGGGATGCCTGCAGACTGGTTCGACGACAAGATCGAGAATGGCAATTCGATCCTGCGCCTGCTGCATTATCCGCCGATCGAAGGCGATTCCGATGGTTGCATCCGTGCGGGCGCGCATGAGGATATCAATCTGATTACGCTGTTGTTGGGTGCGGAAGAAGCAGGTTTGCAAATCCTGCGTCCCGACGGAAGCTGGATGGACGTCGCGCCGCCGGAGGGCGGGCTGGCGGTCAATGTCGGCGATATGTTGCAACGGCTGTGCAACCATGTTCTGCCTTCGACGACGCACCGCGTGGTCAATCCTACCGGCGAACGCACTAAGTTTAGTCGCTATTCGATGCCATTCTTCCTGCACCTGAATTCCGATTATGCGATTTCGACATTGCCGCAATGCGTGAGTGCGGACAATCCTAACCGCTATCCAGAGCCGATTCTTGCCGACGATTATCTGCGCGAGCGGTTGATCGAGATTGGCTTGCTCAAGGCGTAACGGGTTCGGGCGGTTTGCGGCGGACGACGAGGTTGACGACTTCCATGAAGGTCTCCCGCGCGCCGACCCAGAGCATCGCCGCATAGGAAAGCCCGCCGACCGCAACGAGCAACAGAAGCCGCAATAGCGAAGGTAGGTCAGGCAGGGCCTGATCTGCGCCCCAGACCAAAGCCGCCATCACCATCGCAGCCGCCAGCCCCGGCAATACCGATGTGGCGAGGCCGCCCAGCGTGAAACCGATATGCGGGCGGGCTTGGTAGATGGTGAAGGCGAGCAATATCGGGAAGGCGATCAGCCAGCCCCAGGCGAGCGCATCGGCACCATAATCTACCGCGAACAGATAGACGCAGGGCATCAGGATCGCGCCAAAGATCGAATTGCGCACCACGATATTGGGCATGCCGAGCGCGTTCAGCGCGGGTGCGAACAATATGTGCAGCGTCATCACCGGCATGGCGAGCGACAGGATCGCGACCAGCGGCGCGGCTTCGCTCCATTTGGGCCCCATGACGACATCGACCAACGGCTGCGCGGTGACGGCCATGCCGAGATAAAGCGGGCAGGAGACGAGCATGATGAGGCGCACGGCCTTGAGGAAACCCGCCGACAATGCCTCCTTGTCGTTCTGCAACCGGGCATAAGCAGGGAAGGCGACTTCGTTCAGGGGCGGCACGAACTTGGCGGCGAAGATCTGCGTCAGGAACAAGGCCTCTGCATAAAGGCCGAGATTATGATTGTCGAAGGCGCGGCCGGCGATGAAGATGTCGCTCTGGCTCTGGATGATCCAGAAGCCGTGCGCGATCAGCATCGCTGCGCCGAAATTGAAAATGCCGCCTGCGCCCTTGAAGTCGAAACTCGGCCGCACCCAGAATTTCGTGGCGATCATCAGCGCGATCGAGCGTGTCCAGAAAATCGCGATCGGCGCGAACACCAGGGTCCAGACGCCATAGCCGCCGAACGCCATGCCGAGCGCGACGCCCGCGCCGACAAAGGCCGAGGTCAGGTTGACGATGGCGGGTTTGCGGAAATCGAGATTTCGCGTCAGCATCGCTTCGGGCAGGATCAGGAATGGCGTCGAGAGATAAATGAGCGACTGCCAGCGCAGCATGTCGGATATGATCGCCTCGCCATAATAAGCCGCCGCCAGCGGCGCGACGGCGAAGAACTGGATCGCGGCGAGCGCGCCGTTCAACAGGATCAGCATGCCGAAGGCCTGGCGAATCCGGATCGGTTCGACCTTTTCCGACTGGATCAGCGCCGAAACAAAGCCATAACCGTTCAGGAAATTCAGGAATACGAGCACCACGGAGGTCATCGCGAACAGGCCGTAATCGCTTGGCGTCAGGATGCGGATGACCGCCAGCGTCGCCCCCCAGCTGATCAGCTGCGCCAGTATCTGCGTGCCCGAACGCCAGAACACCGCCGATTTCACGCGGCTTCCGAACTCCTCCCGGGCGACATCTTCGTTGAGCGCGGTCAAATCCATGGTAAATGCCTATAGGCGGAAAAACTTACCAAAGCTTGCCCTACCGCCAGCTTAAGTTGACAAGATTCACGCAAACCTAGGGGGGTAACTGTCCAGTTTGTCAATTTAGCGGGCCAGTTCCGGTGCGTTGGTCCTCGCTGCGCAGCGCGCTTTGCAGGATGCGCATGTCGGGCCCGCCATTGACCGTCACCGATCCACCGCGCAGCACGCGGATGGTGGTGACGCCGTTGATCGCGCGTTCCATCGCATGGTCGAACTGCCGTTGCCGCCCCATTTCGAGCGCCGCGTCCCAGCTTTTGGCAAAGCTCTCCGCACCTTCGCGCTCGCGCAGATTATAGGCGGACTGCCTGCTCATCCCCACCGCCTTCGCAGCCTGCCCCACCGAACCCATGACGTGCAGCGCCAATATAAACCGCTCCTGCTGCGCCGCCGTCCAGCCATTGCTGCGTTTGCGGTCCAGCGGCACGGGGGTGAAGGCGAGCAGGTCCTCATCGGCGAGGAGTTGGGCGGGCGGGGTTACTGGGGGTGAGTCGGTCATTTATGCATAGGAACATAAACGGAACATGTAGGACAGAGGTTTTTAAAGGGCTGTCGTTGGCTCCGTGATCATTAAATGGGCTCCTCCGACAAAGCAGTCTTCGAGCAAACCGTCATCCAGTTTGGTGGCGCGCCATGTCGATCAATGCCTTGAACGCCGCCGAGGGATTGCGCCTGCTAGGATAGTAGAGGCACAGGGGTGTCAGTAACGGCGTCCAGTCCTCCAAGACCCGAATGAGACGCCCCGCCTCGATGTCTTCGTGAATATCGGACTCCATAAAGTAGCCGATGCCGACATTATCAAGGACAGTGATGCGTGCGAGGCTGGCTTCATCGAGCGTAATGGGACCTTGAACGTCGATCTGGACGGGCTGGCCGTCCTTTTCGAATTGCCAGCGATGCAGAGCGCCATTCGGCAACCGGATGCGAAGGCATGAGTGGCGCAAAAGGTCGGGGGGTACGAGGGGCTTACCGTTGGCTTTGAAATATCCCGGCGATGCGACCACGGCAAAGCTGCGGGGAGGGCCGATGGGGACGGCAATCATGTCGCTCGGCACCAGGTCGGCACTTCTCAGACCCAGATCGAATCCTTCGGCAACGATGTCCAGGATTCGGCCTTCGGTAACGAGATCGATGTGAACTTGAGGATAGCGCCGTAGGAAATTCAAAAGAAGCGGAGCAAGCACCTCACGTGCACCTGTCGCGAATGCATTGATCCGAAGGGTGCCGGATGGGGTTTCTTGCTGCGAGCGAGCGGCGCCCATCGCATCGTGCAGGGTCTGCACGGCAGGCCCGACATGCTCGACGAAGTTTCGTCCAGCATCCGTAAGGGAAACACTACGGGTGGTGCGGTTAAATAGTCGCACGCCGAGCTGGCGCTCCAGCTTCCCAATGACATTGCTCAGAGTCGTGGTCGATAGACCAAGTTCCAGCGCCGCTGCCCGGAACGATCCGCGCCGCGCAATGGCGAGCACAGAATTAAATTCGATGAGGCTATGTTTTGACATTGTCCCATTTTTCGCAACGATACATCCCACTTTATCCGTATTTTCGTAACAGCGGTCTAGTCCTAAGTTGGTGTTAGACAAACTCCATCGAAAGAAAATCAACATGACGCCAGCACTACCCAAACCAATTGCCGACTTTGTCGAAGCTAACGCGCGTCTCGACGCGGACGGCATGCTAAAGCCTTTTGCCCCCGACGCGGTTCTCTTGGACAACGGAAAACGTCACGCTGGCCAAGCCGAGCTGCGAACCTTGTTCGAGGACGAGGTGATCGCGGTGAAGGCGATCTTCACGCCGGACACCGTTCGCGAAGAAAACGGCCAAACTGTGGTCGAAGGTCCGGCCCATGGCGACTTCAAGGGCAGCCCGATCCACTTCACCTATCGCTTCACGCTCGAACACGACGCGATCAGAGCCTTGGAGATCACGGTATGAGCATCGAGACCGATCCAGTCGAGTTCGCAGGCAAGCGCGTGCTTGTCAGCGGCGGCACAAAAGGTTTGGGCCGTGCTACTGTAGAACGCTTCTTGGCTGGTGGCGCCCGAGTGATCACCGCCGCCCGTGGAAACTTGGAGCCCATCAACGGTGTCGAGTTCGTCCAAGCGGATCTGACATCTGCCGAAGGCGGGGAAACCTTGGTCAAGGTAGCACACGAGCGCATGGGTGGCATCGACATCCTCGCCCACGTGATCGGCGGCTCGGCTACGCCGGGCGGCGGCTTTGCCGCCCTGACGGACGATCACTGGCTCGGCGAACTGAATCAGAACCTTCTCGCCACGGTCCGCCTGGATCGTCTCCTTATTCCGCAAATGATCGAAAGGGGTGCAGGCGCGGTGGTGCACGTCACTTCTATCCAGTCAGTCTTGCCTCTTCCCGAGGCGACTACCGCCTATGCCAGCGCCAAGGCAGCACTGAGGACTTACAGCAAATCCATCTCCAAGGAACTGGGTCCAAAGGGTGTAAGGGTCAACGTCGTCTCCCCTGGCTGGATCATGACCGAGTCGTCCGTTGATCTGCTGAAGCGTCTACAGGCTGCAAATGGCGGCACGATCGAGGACGCGCGGCAAGTGGTCCTAGATGGCCTGGGCGGGATCCCGATCGGGCGTGCAGCTGAACCTTACGAGGTGGCCGATCTCATCGCCTACTTGGCCTCGCATCGCGCCGCCGCGATCCACGGCGCGGAATTCGTCATCGACGGCGGCACCGTTCCGACCGTCTGAAGTCTTATCCCGACGTTCGCCCGTCGAAGCGAACGTCGGGAAGCAGTGTCGGATTGGGCCTGACAAAGGCGGGTTCTGATTTGACCGCCCTGATTCTAGCATGCTTCCTTGATTCTCAGCCATTAGCTGACCCCAAATCCGCGCGGAACCCATGCTCCCATCAGGAGCTATTCAGCCAAATCGGGCAGAAAACCGCCAAATTCCGTCGCCCCGACGCTTTTTTGTAATAAAATTGCAAATGGCTGTTGACCGAATCCGAAACCCGCTTTAGAGGCCCTCTCACCGGACGGGAAGCGAACGTTTCTGCAGTCTGGTCGCCAACAAATAGGTCACCTACTCCTCTGGTAGCAATATCAGGGAACCATAGGTGTCCGCTTTTTTGTCGGTTCGGCTCTTTGACATTGTGATTTTAGATGAAGGGACATGTGGGCGGCGGCCCCGGTTTCTGCGGCTTCAAGGCGCAGAGGGATCGGGTTACCAAATACGCCGACTGCACATATGTCCTTTACGCATATATCCATATAGTAATTGATATTTGTGCAGCCCGGATCCTTGGATTCGGTCGTTTCAGTCGGTCTTCGGATCGGTTGTTATGATTGTGAATCAAACTTGAGAGTTTGATCCTGGCTCAGAACGAACGCTGGCGGCATGCTTAACACATGCAAGTCGAACGAGACCTTCGGGTCTAGTGGCGCACGGGTGCGTAACGCGTGGGAATCTGCCCTTTGCTACGGAATAACTCAGAGAAATTTGTGCTAATACCGTATGATGTCGCAAGACCAAAGATTTATCGGCAAAGGATGAGCCCGCGTAGGATTAGCTAGTTGGTGTGGTAAAGGCGCACCAAGGCGACGATCCTTAGCTGGTCTGAGAGGATGATCAGCCACACTGGGACTGAGACACGGCCCAGACTCCTACGGGAGGCAGCAGTGGGGAATATTGGACAATGGGCGAAAGCCTGATCCAGCA
>JAESFX010000076.1_pt1 | contig 149342 bp, 136 predicted proteins | sample 9269501 | NCBI WGS metagenome assembly JAESFX01 (sample SAMN14515570, study PRJNA621655) | algae metagenome | isolation source: Desmonostoc geniculatum HA4340-LM1 and co-occurring heterotrophs from cave... | place: USA: Maniniholo cave, Kauai, Hawaii | collected 2009-07-28
TTCCCAAGCTGTAATCACGCGACGACGCAAATCCTCTGAGTAAGATACTGGCATCTAATAAAACAATCACTCTAGCTCGATATTACCGTAACTTGTGGTTCAATTACCTGAAAATTGCTGTAATAATTCTCAACCCTTAGAAATCAGCCAGCGCAAAATAAACAAACAACCAGACTCATCTAATATCGATGATATTAAAACTACATCTCCTTTTCAAAAAACTGGAGTCTTTCCTGGGTCTATTGGCAGAAGCATTAATGTAATTAAAGGAGATTTTTCACCCAATGCAGAAGAAAATTTTGCTAGAAATTACCGATTGTCTAGAAATAGAACAAGAATTGCTCTGAGATTTTTTCTCATTCTAATTATTGTACCGCTGTTAACTCAGCATTTATCTAAAGAATTTGTAGTCAATCCCATAGTAGAAAAAATTAGGGGAGAGAATACAACTCAACTTTTCATCAATTCTGACATGGAAAAAGAGGCTCTCCATGAATTACATAATTTTCAAGCACAACTAAGGTTTGAATATCTCCTGAATCAAGCACCACAACTATCATCAGAAGTAGTACAAGAAAAGATAAAAGACAAAGCATTGGAAATTGTTGAAGAATTTCGCCTGAATAGTAACAGCAGTATTAGTAATGTTTTTGCCGACTTAATATCATTATTTTTTTTTGGTTTAGTTATCAGTCTGAGTAAAAGAGAAATTGTAATTGTTAAGTCGTTTATAGATAATATTGTCTATGGTCTTAGCGATAGTGCTAAGGCATTTTTAATTATTCTGTTTACAGATATATTTGTAGGATTCCACTCGCCGCATGGCTGGGAAATTCTTCTAGAACTATTGTCAAAACATTTAGGTTTAGCAGCAAATGAGAGCGCCATTTATTTATTTATCGCTACATTTCCTGTGATTTTAAATACTATTGTTAAATACTGGATATTCCGCTATCTCAGTCGCTTATCTCCGTCGGCATTAGCTACATTAAAAGAGATGGATGAATAATTAGTCAGAATTCAGAAGTCAGAATTAATAATACTTGGATACCCAAGTAAATGAAGTACACGGGTAAGGGCACAACATGTTGTGCCCCTACAATTATCTGTACTCCTGAATTCTGAATTATTTTGACGCCTTTGCACCTGATTCGCTACGCTATGTATATCCTGGTTCTTCTAAGGCGTGCTATGGATTTTGAAAGCAAAGCCAAGGCTCCAACTGCTACAGATAATATAGATTTTGCTCAACCAACTACTCGTAAGCCACTAGAACTCCTGCGAGACACTGAGGCTTTGTTACGCCGCCCAACTGTAGCAACACTAGTGCCGATTTTACCACCAAAACTCAGTAATAGATTACAAACAACCTCATCTTTAGCAGATGACTCTTTTAAAGAACTGTCAGAAATTGACCTAGACAATATTAGTGATTTTGAACTGCGACCCCCACGAATTGGTGTTGGCTTAAGCTTTATTGGTTTTGGAGCGCTGATGATATTGGTGTTGCTGTTATACTTAAACACCTTGCATCCAGAACTGAATGCACTAGAGCAGATGCACCAATACTGGTATCAATATGTTTGGTTTGTCAGTTTAGGTATCGCAGGAATGTTTATCTTGGGTCGTGAAGCTATGCGTCCGACTCCAAAACGCCGAAAATGAGGAGATTTTATAGATGAATCATGATGCTTTTATTGTTCCACCTGGTTCAAAGATTTCTCTGAAAAAAAACTATGACCCAGCTTATAAAACTGATTTTCATGTAAAAACTGATGCTGTAATGAAATTACAGGCAGATATTGAACGACTAGCAAATTACCAAAATATTCTCTATGCCCAAAATACCTATGCATTGTTAATTATTTTTCAGGCAATGGATGCTGCTGGTAAAGACAGCACAATTAAACATGTGATGTCTGGTGTGAACCCCCAAGGATTTCAGGTGTTTAGTTTCAAGCAACCAAGCGCAGAAGAATTAGACCATGACTACTTATGGCGAGCGACAAAGGCTTTGCCAGAAAGAGGACGAATTGGTATATTCAACCGTTCATACTATGAAGAAGTTTTAGTGGTTCGTGTCCATCCAGAAATGCTGAAAAAGCAACAATTACCGAAATTTCCTTCAGGAAATCAAATATGGAAGCAGCGCTTTCAAGAAATTAATAACTTGGAAAAATATTTAGTAGATAATGGTGTAATTATTCTGAAGTTTTTTCTGAATGTCTCCAAATCAGAGCAGAAGAAGCGCTTTTTACAAAGGATTGAATCGCCGGAAAAACATTGGAAGTTTTCCGCTAGTGATGTCAAAGAAAGAGCTTTTTGGGATGATTATATGGATGCTTATGAAGAAGTTTTCAACCAGACCAGCACAAAATGGGCACCGTGGTATATTATTCCTGCCGATCGCAAATGGTTTACACGCTTGACAGTTGCCAATATCATCTGCTCAAAACTAGAAGAACTAAATCTGAAATACCCGTCAGTTAGTGAGGAACACAAACAGCAACTTTTGGAGGCAAAACGCATTTTGGAACAAGAAGATTAAGCGATAAAATTAACTGTGATTGTTCAATACATAAAAACTGCTGAATTGTCGCAAACATCACATACAGCAGATTTCGACAAGCGTGAAGGCGTTGCTGAATTTGGTCATAAATTATGTTTGTGTACATTTTGTCGTTTAATGCCAAATCCTTGTAGAGACGTAGCAATGCTACGTCTCTACATACGCATTGCTACGTCTCTACATACCTGTAAATTGTAAATTCATATCTTGATTCAGCAACGCCAGCGTGAACTACACCATCTAGGTTTGGTAGCTAGCTAGAGAGCCGATTCTAATTCTGAACTCTGACTTCTGAATTCTGAATTCTGAATTCTGAATTCTGCTGTAAAATCAATTTGCTGGGATACTCAGCCAACTTGCAATTCTGGAGTTTTGTGACTCTGTGCTTACTCAGTTACCGACTATCAACGCCCTGAAACAGCCCACGAGTTCTGCTTGGATCGAACAAGCGATCGCTAACTTAGATATCATCTTACTCGACCACTCCCACTGTGAACGCAAAGCAGCAGGGGTGGCCTTGAATTTTATGTTTCGCTACCCTTCTAATACTAAAATGGTACGCGAGCTAACAGCGATCGCCCGTGAAGAACTAGAACACTTTGAGCTAGTTAACCAATGGTTAGAGCGGCGGAATATTCCCCTAGCTCCCCTGCCGCCACCTCCCTACGGCGCGGGTTTAAAAGCTGCTGTACGCCCCCAAGAACCTCAGCGATTTTTGGATTCCTTACTAGTCACTGGCTTAATAGAAGCTCGGAGTCACGAACGCCTGGGATTATTAGCTGCTCACTGTCCAGAGCCAGAGTTAGCAAAATTTTATCGGGGACTGATGGCATCCGAAGCACGCCACTACGGTATATATTGGGTTTTAGCTGCTACTTACTTCGACAAAGAAATCGTCATGCAACGCCTTGATGAATTGGCAATCGTCGAAAGTGAGTTGCTGGCAACTTTGCATCCAGAACCTAGAATTCACAGTTAGTAGACTAAGGCCACTATGAAGCTTCAGCTAACACACTTGAGACTGCTTGTATCCAACTACAAAGATTCTTTTCTGTTCTACCGAGATCTGCTAAAATTTGATGTCGATTGGGGCGATGAAAATAGCGGATATGCTGAGTTTAATACCGGACATCTCAAGCTCGGTTTGTTCAAACAAGAATTAATGGCCGAAGTAGTCCCAAGAATCGATCAGCCTTCCTATGTTGCCAATCGAGATAAAATTGTCTTGATTTTCGCAGTCGATAACGTGGATGAAGTCCATAAACAAGTCAAAGATGGTAATGCGATCGTTGTCACTCAACCAATAAATCGTCCGGATTGGGGAATCCGCACCGCTCATTTTCGGGATCCTGATGGCAATTTAATCGAAGTCTATAGCAACCTGGGAATTGTTAGTTAAAAGCGCCCCACCTGTTATGAATCAAACAAACACTTTCTTATCCTACCGCCTATTCCCCACTCCCCACTCCCCATTTTTCTTAAGGGTTTGTTGGCGGTTTTGATTCAAATAAACGCACAGGTTTATTTTGCAAATTAGAAGCAATTGAACTGACTCGATCGACTACAGAAATCATATATTTGTAATCCGGTACTTGTCCATTGGGGACATAGCCAACTTCTTGAGCTAAACCTGAAGGTGACTCGCTCATTACTTTGCGGATGAATTCTTGACGGTTACGTTCTACATTCGGCCCAATCAAAACCACACCCAGTGGTACATAGTGAAGGTCTTTAAAAAGTATGCGGAACTCGGTCTGACTAAACTGTGAAGCGTAGAGACTCAATTCAGCCTCCGAAACTGCACAGGCGCTAGCTTTTCCTTGAGCTACCAATTCCAGCGCTGCTTTTGGTGTCGGTGCAAACAATATTTCAGCCAGTGTTGTACCATAAAGGTTGTAAAGTGGAAAATAATATCCTGTTGCTGAACCCAACTGACCCAAAGCTACTGTTTGACCCTGTAGTTGTTTTAAATTCGCTATTGAACTGTCTTTGCGAACAACGAAAATTGAACGCAAATTACTAATACCTATTAAGGGAAACAGAGGAACATATTGGTAGCGTGCGATGGCGATCGCCGCTAAACCAGGCGGAGCAAATACCAATGACCATGCACGAGCATCAAGGCGTTCAACTGCTTTATTTTCGTTAAAAGCAGGTTCTAGCTGAATTATTGAGTTGGTTTTTTCACCCAAGTAACTATTAAATTTAGCATATTGGTTAATTATTTGTTCGCCTCCACCATAGTTAAGAACGCCAATAGTCAATGTACCTTGAAAGGGTCGCCGTGATTGACAACTAGCAAATGCCAAACCTAGTAGATTAAACAGAAATAAACGACGGGGAAATCGCAAAAACATCACTAATTATGATTGAGTAAATAACTTGGGTTTGAGAACTAATTTAAATCAGCTTTTTTACTGCTTAAATAGGTAAAATCACAACAAACAATTAATATTTATTAATTCATAAAACAACAATTTTCTAACAGGTATAAATAGATATTAAACAAGCTCAGATACTACCTTCGTTGGTTAAGTTATGTTAAACAACATTACGTTAAAAAACTTAAAAATAGGTGCAAAATTTAATTTACTTTTAATATTAGTTTTCATCGTCAGTATTTTGGGAAGTGGTGTTGCCTTATCCAGTGTACTTCAGGGGAGAGCGCAAAATGAAGTAGCTTCTCAAGCGCAGATTCTCATCCAAATGGTGAATGCAGTTAGAAACTATACACAAAATCGTATAGATCCCTTGTTGCAACCTAGACTAGATACTAACCCAACCTTCATACCCGAAGTGGTGCCAACTTTTTCTTCTAAAGAAGTTTTTGAGAATTTTCGGAAAAAACCTGAATATAAAAACTTTTTTCATAAAGATGCCACACTTAATCCAACTAATTTAGTAGATAAAGCTGATAGTTTTGAAACTCAACTTGTAGAACGTTTTCGCCAGGAACCCAATACTCAAGAAATTACTGGTTTTCGCAACTTGTCAGAAGGCGAAGTATTTTATATTGCTCGACCACTAAAAATTACACAAGAAAAATGTTTGCGATGTCATTCTACACCAGATCAGGCTCCTAAGAGTCAGTTGGCAACTTATGGCTCGGAAAATGGTTTTGGTTGGCAACTCAATCAAATTGTTTCTGCCCAAATAATTTCTGTTCCTTCAGAAGAGATTTTTGCCAATGCCAAACGGACTTGGATATTGATTATGGGACTTTTGATTACTATCTTTGGGATCGTAATTTTCTTGATTAACTTCTTAATCAAAAAAGCCGTGATTCAACGAATCAAAAAAATAGAAAAAATCGCACAAAGAGTCAGTACTGGTGACATGACTGCTGATTTTGAAGAGATATCTAATGATGAAATTGGTGGTTTAGCAGAAGCATTTAATCGCATGAAAGCTAGTTTAAGAATAGCTATGGATATGCTTAATAATCAGAGTTGAATGGCATTAGGGGCGATGGCACAATTACGATCGTTAGAGTGCCTCCCAATTGTAATTCCGGTGGTTTTGTCTTGAGATCGAGCGATCGACTTTTGGTGTGTTACTAGACTGATATAATTTGCTCTATGTTTGATAATGTCTGCAAGTTTCTCGCAGAGTCTTTTTCAGCCGACTTTGCAACATGGCTACTCGGTGAATCAATTACACTTAACGAACTTAGTCCATCTGAATTATCACTCGAACCCATCCGCGCCGATGCACTAATTTTGTTGCAGTCGGATGAAGTTGTTCTCCATATCGAATTTCAAACTGCACCTAAAGCCGATATCCCCTTTCGGATGATTGATTATCGTTTGCGCGTCTATCGAAAATTTCCCCATAAACGAATGCGTCAGGTAGTGATTTATCTAAAACCAAGCGATTCTGAGCTAGTCTATCAAACAGAATTTCTTCTAGAAAACACCCTGCACAGATTTGAAGTGATTCGACTTTGGGAACAGCCAACCGAAGTATTTTTGAACTCTCCAGGTTTGCTACCGTTTGCAGCTTTAAGTCAAACCGACGATCAAACGCGAACCTTAGAAGAAGTTGCCCAAATTATTGAAGCACTAAACGACACCCGAATCCGCAGTAATGTTGCTGCATCAACAGCAGTGTTAGCTGGGTTAGTATTAAATAAAGATGTGATTAAAAGAATTTTGCGGAGTGATATTATGCGCGAATCTGTGATTTATCAAGATATTTTGCAAGAAGGGCTTGCACAAGGTATCGAACAAGGTATCGAACAAGGTATTGAACAAGGTATTGAACAAAAAGCTCAAGAAATTGCCATAAATATGCTCAATGAAGGAATTGCGATCGCCATAATTGTGCGCGTTACTGGTTTAACTGTCGAGCAAGTTCAACAATTACAGGCTAAAACTCGCGGTAATCAAGCTGAGTGAGTCAATGATACACGAAAATAGTCTCACAACCCCGACTTCTCCAAGAAGTCGGGGTTCTTTTACATCACGAATGATTTAAGACTGCTATATTTAATAATTATTTTTATAATTATCTAAATTATTTAATTCATCTTCCAAAGAATCTGGATTTTCCGAAGTAGGAATGCAAACTTTAATACCAATAACTAATTGATTATTTTCAATATTTATACAGGTTATGTGGCCGCCAGTGCAATGATGAAAGCTGTTAGCGTTATTGGTACTAAGAAAATTGCTACAGGAATTGTGAGTAAAGGAACTTCTAAAGTAGTTGCTAAGATAGCAACTAAAACTGCAACAAAGGTAGCAACAGAAGGAACAGGTGAAGTTGCTGCGGGACTTTTAGGTTTAGAGCTACTTAATCCTCTTGCTGGTTTAGGAGTTTTAGCATGGGATATCTGGGATCATTATCATACAGTTAAAGTAGAAAGACCAATTCTAAGAGAAAACCTTAGCAATTATTTGAATGAGGTAAAAGACTCATTGCTGAATGATAAAGAAAATGGAATCTTGTCTTCAGTGAATAAATTCCATGATGGAATTATAGATACTTTAAGTAGCAAGCCAACATTAGCTAAATAAAAGTTGCTTGTTCTTAAGCAGATATCAAGTTTCTGTTGTTTGGTGTTGATATTGATATAGCGGTTTTCAACTGAACTGTATTCTTTGATAATTTCTCAGTTTAACGTGAAAGAAACCCTACCTCTCTGCTACTTGGTATAACTCGCAACCACGCAATTTAAGTCTGTCTATGCTGACTAAAAAATATTTAGTTAGCATAGGCAAGTTTTGTTTTGTAACTGCAATAAAATCGTTAAATAGTTATTCAACTATAAATGAAATACTGTGTAACAAAAAATTTACATAACTATGAGTAATTACTTTTATATAAAGTCAATAATTACGAAGAAATATTTCGTTTTTTATATCGAATTGTGTCAGATAGACGATAAAATGCCCTCTGGGCAAGCATTTTCTGATAAAAAACTGATATTGCCCAATAATCACGAAGTCAACTGTGGCTGCATCAGCCGCTATGAACTTCTAGTAGAGAACACGCATCAAAGGAGCCGAGGAAGCATGTTCACCCACGTCAAGTCCACCATTAGACACATTGCGCCTGATAACTTACGCGGACGTAATTTAATCAAGGTGGTCTATGTCGTGCTTGAGTCCCAGTACCAGAGTGCATTGTCACAAGCGGTGCGGGCGATTAACGCTAGCAACCAAGAACTGGCGATTGAAATCAGCGGTTACTTAATTGAGGAACTCCGAGATCCAGAGAACTACAAGGAGTTCCAAAGGGATATGGAGAGTGCCAATATATTTATCGCCTCCCTGATTTTTATCGAAGACTTAGCACAAAAAGTAGTAGCAGCAGTAGAACCACACCGCGATCGCCTGGATGTTTCTGTTGTCTTTCCCTCCATGCCAGAGGTAATGCGCCTGAGTAAAATGGGCAGCTTTTCGCTGGCACAATTGGGTCAATCCAAAAGTGCGATCGCTCAATTCATGCGGAAACGCAAAGAAAAATCCGGTGCGGGATTCCAAGACGGGATGCTCAAGCTTTTGCGAACCCTACCGCAAGTGCTGAAGTTCCTGCCAATGGATAAGGCACAGGACGCACGAAATTTCATGCTCAGCTTTCAGTATTGGTTAGGTGGTTCTCCAGAAAACCTGGAAAACTTCTTGCTGATGTTAGCTGATAAATACGTATTTAAAGGTTTAGAGAAAGAAAATTTTGCACCTCGTACATACCAAGAGCCAGTAGTTTATCCCGATATGGGAATTTGGCACCCATTGGCTCCCAGTATGTTTGAGGATGTGAGAGAGTACCTCAATTGGTACACAGCCCGTAAGGATATCTCTAGCGATCTCAAAGATCCCCTAGCCCCCTGTATTGGGTTGGTATTACAACGTACCCACTTGGTTACAGGTGATGATGCTCATTATGTAGCAATGGTGCAGGAGTTGGAAGCATTAGGCGCACGGGTATTACCTGTGTTTGCTGGTGGTTTGGATTTCTCCAAGCCTGTGGATGCTTACTTCTACGAACCAACTACCAACGCACAGTTGATAGATGCAGTGATATCCCTGACTGGTTTTGCCTTGGTGGGTGGCCCAGCTAGACAAGACCATCCCAAAGCAATTGAATCACTCAAACGCTTAAACCGTCCTTACATGGTGGCGTTGCCTTTGGTGTTCCAAACCACAGAAGAGTGGATGGATAGCGATTTGGGCTTGCATCCCATTCAGGTAGCTTTACAAATTGCCATTCCCGAATTGGATGGGGCAATTGAGCCGATTATATTATCGGGTAGAGATGGGACAACAGGAAAGGCGATCGCTCTCCAAGACCGTATGGAAGCTGTAGCCCAAAGAGCATTAAAATGGGCTAACCTCCGCCGCAAACCCAAGCTAGATAAAAAAGTCGCCATCACCGTTTTCAGCTTCCCGCCAGATAAAGGCAACGTGGGAACCGCCGCTTACTTAGATGTGTTCGGTTCCATCTACGAAGTGATGAAAGCGTTAAAAAATAATGGCTACGACCTTCCAGAGTTGCCAGAATCAGCCGAAGCACTGATGCAAGAAGTCATCCACGACGCCCAAGCACAGTACGCCAGCCCGGAATTGAACATTGCCTACAAAATGTCAGTGCCAGAATATGAGGCACTCACCCCTTATTCCCAACGCCTAGAGGAAAACTGGGGGCCACCTCCGGGACATCTTAACAGCGACGGACAAAATCTGCTGATTTATGGTAGGCAATTCGGTAACGTCTTCATCGGTGTGCAACCCACCTTTGGTTATGAAGGCGACCCGATGCGGCTGTTGTTCTCCCGTTCTGCTAGTCCCCATCACGGTTTTGCTGCTTACTACACCTACCTAGAGCAAGTTTGGCAAGCTGACGCCGTGCTGCACTTTGGCACTCACGGTTCCTTAGAATTCATGCCGGGTAAGCAAATGGGTATGTCTGGAGAATGTTATCCAGATAACTTAATTGGTTCTATTCCCAACCTGTATTATTACGCAGCTAATAATCCTAGTGAAGCGACAATTGCCAAGCGTCGGGGTTACGCCGAAACCATTTCTTACTTGACACCGCCGGCGGAAAATGCAGGTTTATACAAAGGTTTGAAGGAACTCAGCGAATTAATTGCTTCTTACCAAACCTTAAAAGATACTGGACGCGGTGTTTCCATCGTCAACTCCATCATGGATAAATGCCGCATCGTCAACCTGGATAAGGATATTAACCTACCAGAAACCGACGCCAGAGACATGAGTGCCGACGATCGCGATAATATTGTTGGCAATGTCTACCGCAAGTTGATGGAAATCGAGTCACGCTTGTTGCCTTGTGGGTTACACGTCATTGGTAAACCGCCAAGTGCAGAAGAAGCGATCGCCACTCTCGTAAATATCGCCAGCTTAGATCGTCCAGAAGAAGAAATTGTCAGCTTACCGCGAATTATCGCTAACAGCATCGGGCGTAATATTGACGACATCTACCACAATAACGACAAAGGCATTTTAGAAGATGTCCAGCTATTGCAAGACATCACCTTAGCCACCCGTGCAGCAGTTAGCGCCCTTGTTCAAGAGCAAACCGACGCCAATGGGCGAGTTTCTCTCGTTTCCCGGTTGAATTTCTTCAACATGGGCAAAAAAGAACCTTGGGTAGAAGCGTTGCATAAACTCGGCTATCCCAAAGTTGACACCGCACTTCTAAAACCCCTGTTTGAGTATTTGGAATTCTGCCTCCAGCAAGTTTGTGCAGACAACGAACTGGGAGCATTACTCAAAGGCTTAGAAGGCGAGTACGTCATACCCGGTCCTGGTGGCGATCCCATCCGCAACCCCGATGTCTTGCCCACAGGTAAGAATATTCATGCCCTCGATCCGCAATCCATCCCCACAACAGCAGCAGTCCAATCAGCCAAAATCGTCGTAGACAGGCTTTTGGCACGCAACAAAGCCGAAAACGATGGAAAATGGCCAGAAACCATCGCCTGCGTCCTCTGGGGAACCGATAACATCAAAACTTACGGCGAATCCCTAGCGCAAATTATGTGGATGGTGGGCGTGCGTCCAGTGCCTGATGCCTTGGGACGGGTGAACAAGTTGGAATTGATATCCTTAGAAGAGTTGGGACGCCCCAGAATTGATGTCGTAATCAACTGTTCTGGTGTATTCCGCGACTTGTTCATCAACCAAATGAACCTGCTAGACCAAGGCGTGAAGATGGCGGCTGAGGCAGATGAACCCTTAGAAATGAACTTTGTTCGCAAACATGCTTTGCAACAAGCCCAGGAAATGGGGGTTAACTTGCGTCAAGCAGCGACTCGCGTTTTTTCCAATGCTTCTGGTTCCTATTCGTCAAACATCAACTTGGCGGTAGAAAACAGCACTTGGGACAGCGAAGCCGAGTTGCAGGAAATGTACCTCAACCGCAAATCTTTCGCCTTCAATTCCGATAACCCCGGAATCATGGATGAATCGCGGCAGATTTTTGAAAGTACATTGAAAACTGCTGATGCAACTTTCCAAAACTTGGATTCTTCCGAGATTAGTTTAACTGACGTTTCCCATTACTTCGATTCCGATCCCACCAAGTTAGTTGCAAGTCTGCGCAGTGATGGTAAAAAACCAGCATCTTATATTGCAGACACCACCACAGCCAACGCCCAAGTGCGGACATTATCAGAAACCGTGCGCTTAGATGCTCGTACCAAATTATTAAATCCCAAATGGTATGAGGGGATGCTGAATCACGGTTATGAAGGTGTGCGCGAACTCTCCAAACGATTGGTAAATACAATGGGTTGGAGTGCGACAGCCGGCGCTGTGGATAACTGGATTTACGAGGATACTAACGAAACCTTCATCAAAGATGAAGAAATGCAGAAACGGTTAATGAACCTTAATCCTCATTCTTTCCGCAAAGTTGTATCAACTTTGTTGGAAGTGAATGGACGCGGTTATTGGGAGACTAGCGAGGAGAATTTAGATCGTCTGCGCGAGTTGTACCAAGAAGTTGAAGACCGGATTGAAGGAATAGAATAGGATTACATTGGCAGGCATAATGCCTGCCTTAACTTTTCAATCCGAGATATGACTATGAATGCTTTAACCGTCAACCTTGAACCCCACATTCCGCACTTCAATAAGTAGCATAAATAAACTACATAAACAAAAAATGCGCTCATGAGAATTTGAACAATCAAGTAACCAGAAAACAAATAAGTTATCTACATCTAAATTCCAGCTTTTTCATGGTGTAAAAAGCTGGTTATTCAATAATATTGAATTAGGATTTTGCAATCAGTTAGGAAAACATCAGATTAAGCAATACTGAATTAGAGAGTTGAAAACTCAGATAATAAGTAATACTTTTGACAAGCTAAGGGCAGAAATTGCAAGATTCGACAACGTGAATCGGTTAAGTTCAGAATCCTCCGCCAGCCTTGTGCAATCATCAAGTGAATCCCTTGAAAGCATTGAAATATCCACCTGAGAGTGGGAGATTGTGTGTCTTTTTTTAGTTGATTTTTCACTGTAGTTTTTTGGGTTTTTAACGCTATTCTTAATTGTCTTTGTCCTAAATTATAAACTAGCAGACATAATGGCATTAACATCATCATTGTCTCTACTTTATGTATTTATATTTAATTAAGTTTGTATTCTTTACTACTAGTATGCGTGTTACAAAATGAAGTGCGGAATGTGGGTTTTAAATTACCTAGCAGTATTGGTATTAACCAAAGCCCTGACGCCAAATTCTACCCGCAGCAGCATTCAAAAAACACTTACAATGCCTCAATTTTCGGTTGAAGGCGCAACGGGAGTCATTCAATTTCAGGGGAGCGATCGCCGCAATGGCACAATTACGATCGTTACAGTGTGTCGCAATTGTAATTCCAGTGGTTTTGTCTTGAGATCGAGCGATCAGCCTGTGGTTTTTTCCTTGGAAGTCCTTTATCTCCGTAAACTACGTGGGTCTAATGCATCTCGCAAACCATCACCGAGTAAGTTGAATGCCAACACCGTCAGAATAATCAACACAGCGGGCGGCCAAATTAACCAAGGTTGCAAAACCATAATTGAAGCATTACTAGCCAAAGAAAGCATATTGCCCCAAGAAGGGTCTGGTTGTTGAATACCCAAACCAATCAGACTCAGTATGGCTTCTGCACCAATAAAGCTGGGAACTGCCAGAGTAGCAGAGATAATTACATAGGTAGCCGTTTGCGGCAAAACATGGCGGATAATAATATAAAGTGGGTTACCGCCCATTGCCCGTGAGGCTTGCACAAATTCTCGCTCTTTAATTGATAGTACCTGTCCGCGAATTACCCGTGCTAAACCAGCCCAGCCAATAACTGAAGTAATCACCACAATCAACAAAAACCGCTGGGTACTGCTTAAACCAGGGGGCAAAACTGCGCCCAAGGTGACCAAAAGATAAATACTAGGGAAAGTCATTAGCACTTCTGCCAAGCGCATGATGATGCTATCTGTCCAACCTCCGAAGTAGCCGGAAATTCCACCTATCAGCAAACCGAGAGGAAAGGAAATAGCAACGCCAAAAATCCCGATAAACATACTGATGCGGCCGCCATGCAACAAGCGACTGAGTTGGTCGCGGCCTTGGTCATCAGTACCCAAAACGTTAAATTTTGCTGCACCTGTCGTGCCAAATAAATGCCAATTTAAAGGGATACCCGGAAAAATTGTCACTTCGTCCCACTTGGGGGGTAGTGGCAAAGTTAGCTGCAACAATCGGTATTCTGCACCAGAGACGAATAGACGCAAGGGTGAGGGTTTTTTGAAGTCTACAATGATTTCGCGATCGCCTGTTTCTAAATTCGTCTCTCCCTGAGTCGTGGGATAAACATGAGGCCCAATAAACTGCCCTGATTGAGAAGCCCAATATACCTTAGTTGGTGGCAGCAATGAACCATTAGGCTGTGAGGCATAGGGGTCATAAGGCGCAATAAAATCGGCTGCAATTACCGCTATGTAGAAAATCAACAGCAATATTGCCCCAAATCGTGCCAAAGGATTTTTCTTCAGTCGTCGCCACCAATCCATAGTAGTTAGGAGTTATGAGTGAGGAGTTATGAGTTACGAAGCTCTTATTTTAATTCATAATTCATGATTAATAATTCTTAACTCCCCACTCTCTTAATTTTAGATTTTTGATTTTTCCTTCAATCTAAAATCCAAAATCCAAAATCCAAAATCGAATAACTCTTAACTCCTAACTCTTAACTCCTAACTCCTCTAAATACCGTTGCTGTTCTTCTTGTTGTCTTTCGTGTTCCACAACAAACACATTCGAGTAGAGATTAGCCAGAATCTGTTTTCCCTGTTGTGTCAGTGACAGATAATGCAGTCCTTCTTGGATATACGGATATACCCCATTCCAGTAAAACTTCGCATAGTTCTTACGTAAATCCGCAGGAGTTTTATAGCTCAACACTTTATTCATACCAGTTTCTTCAAACTCGTAGAATAAAGAATTAATTTTCTTTAAGTAACGTGGGTCACTTAATTGCCCAATCAAATCAGCAGCACGGACTAATCCTGCAAAGCACTTTGTATCTTGCTGATCCTCTGCCGCAGGCACCGGAAATCGAGTCAATTCAATATTGCTTTTAATCACATCGGCATCTATTAACTTATGACCGCCAAAACGCTCATCAATAAACAGCTTTGCTCTGTCAACATGATACGGCGTCAGACTGGCATCAGAAGCCCCAGGAGCCAAAGAAATCATTCTGCCATTTTTACCTGTGGCATATAACCCTGCTGTTTCCCGGTCTTGTCGGCAAACTCCTTTAACGTAGCCAATATCATGGCTGACTAAGGAGATGATGAAATGCAGCCAATCTTCACTGGAAACACCACCTTCTCTGATGTGTTTACCACGCAAAATTTCCTGCCCCACCAGGGTAACTAAGACGGTGTGTTCAACATTATGGTAAAGGGCGTCGCTATTGGCGATGTTTTCCAAAGCCATGTTACCAGCCCAGGCGATGATGTCCTGATAATCATTTTTAAAGCAGCCATAGGTGCGACGGTAGCCTTCTCGAATTTGGTTTACAAAGGCATCAATTAAAATTTCAGTGGCATTGAACATATCTCTTTACTCTGGTATGTACCAATTAGTTATTGATTTTATTCAAGGATTGGGGACTCTTGGGTGAGGGAGATGAGGGAGAATAACTCTTAACTGCTCACTCAGGACGCTAACAGCACTCCCAATGCCATTGGTGTAATTTCCGACAATGGAGTTTGCTCTTTTTTAACTCAGGTATGGGTGTAGACGCTACCTTGACCTATACTTGATTCCGGAATAAGCTGTAGATTTGTAGCAATACAAACGCTTCAGAGTGATTATGGATTGCGTGGTAAATTAAGCAGCCAGTATAGCAAAGTACATTAACTTTTTAATTGTAATTAGATAAATCTACATTAGCTTTATCTATTCATTTTTCATTGTTATCTTGTGATTGACAGTGATCTAAATACATCTTGGGTGTGACCTAATACTCTATAAAGCTAAAAATTACAGGTTATAAATGAAACTCCGAAGCTGATACGCTTGGAAACCAAGAAATTCCAAATTTGCGTTGTTATACTACTGGAGTGAATAGATAAGAAGAAATTAAATCGTATTAAAATTTACATATTTTGTTGAATTTGTTTTAGTAATTCCTTTTAATAAAATGTACTAATTTGTGATGTTATATACTGTTGTTTGCAAAAGATATTGGGTGAAAAATCGGTCGTTTTGATATAAAGTAGATAAATTTCAAGTTTTCTTAATAAAGTACTAACAGTGGTAGGCATACACAGAAAGTGGAGGTGGCACTGTGAGCGATGAGAGTGTTTCAGAAGTTGAGGTCGAAGAACCTGTAACGTTTGAAGATGCTAGCTTTCCAAACAAACCAGACCAAAAACAAACTAGAGCATGGTTGAAACCATTATTCTTGGGTACTGGTTTAGGGATAGCGATCGCCTTTGGTGGTATGGCTATATTCAGTCGTCTGCCATCTCGTCAACAAAGCGCAATCGGGGATAAAAAAGTTAACCCAGCGATGACTGTCACCATCGCCACAGTGGAAAACGCCCGTGTTGTTCGTACCCTGAAAACAACTGGTACTGTAGCAGCCAGTGATTTAATTCCGGTACTACCCCAGACAAACGGCCTACAAATCAAAAGCATCCCTGAAGATATCAAAGAAGGAGCTTTTGTCAAAAAAGGTCAAGTTTTAGCAGTATTGGATGATTCCGTACTCCAAAACCAAATTAGCCAAGCCAAAGCAGATGTGGAATCAAAACAAGCAGATGTCAAATCCCGACAAGCAGATTTGGCATCTAAGCAAGCAGATTTGGCATCAAATCAGGCAATAGTCCAGCAAAAACAAGCAGATTTAGCTCAATCAAGGGCGAGGTTAGAGGAAGCAGCCAAGAATTATCAGCGATATCAACAACTTGCTGACTCTGGAACCATTAGTAAACAAGAACTCGACACCCGTTCCTACGCTGTGAAAACTGCCATAGAAGTTGTGAATCTTGGCCAACAAAATGTCCGTAGTGCCCAAGCCAGCGTTAGAAGTGCCCAGTCAAATATTGCTAATGCCCAAGCCAGCATCAACAAAGCCAAAGCCGATGTCAAGAGTAGTGCCGCTAAGGTGCAACAACTCCAAACTCAGTTGGGACAAACTGTAGTGCGTGCGCCGGTTTCTGGAGTCATCGCCGAGAAACTGGCTAGGGTTGGTGATGTCACTGGGGTGCCACCGCAAACTCAAGTGGGAACAGTGATTGGCGGCACACAAAAGCTATTTTCGATTATCCGGGATGAAAAACTAGAACTTCAGGCGAAAGTGCCTGAAACACAACTCACACAGGTAAAAGTTGGTGCATCCGTGCAAATTACCTCAGATGTCGATCGCCGCGTGCGATCGCAAGAACGAGTCAGGGAAATCCAACCACAACTCAACGATCAAAGGCGTGAGGCTATAGTAAAAATTGACTTGCCACCAACAACTCCACTCAAACCAGGAATGTTTGCCCGTGCTGCAATTACCACCAATTCAGCCATAGGTATGGTAGTACCGCAAAAAGCAGTGCAGTCCCAAGCAGACTCAAGCGTAATTGTATTCACCTTATCGGGTGAGGATACAGCGAGCATCCAAAAAGTAGAGTTAGGAGATCCTGTCAATGGTGACAAAGTGGAAATCAAGAGTGGCTTGCAATTAGGTGAACGTGTAATAGTTGACGGTGCAGCGTATCTCAAAGATGGCGATAAGGTGAGAATTGCGAAGTAAAGGGAGTGGGGAGTAGGGAGTGGGGAGTGCGGAAGCTTAGCGAGAATCAAGCTTTAACCCAAGCGTATTGTAAAACTTCGCCCAATATGTAGACAAATATTAATTTAAAGAGGAGTGACAATTTTACAGTGGATTGCAAGTTGTTGGAGTACCAACCTAAGTCTGCTAGCTGCTAGCCTCGTGTAAAGACTGTTTTACTTGCAAATTCAGAATTCAGATTTCTGACTCCTGAATTCTGAATTATGCCATATCATTACTTCTGTTCAGCTGGTAAAATCTTGTTTTGCAGCCAACCCATTGCTTTATCTAGGATTAAGCCAACAACACCGATATAAACTAGAGCCAAAATAACTTCGCTGACGTTGTTATTTTGATAAGCATCCCAGATAAAAAAGCCAATTCCGACAATACCGGACATGACGATTTCTGCGGCGATAATCGCTAACCACGCTAAACCGATGGCAATTCTCAAACCCGTAAAAATATAGGGTAATGCCGCAGGAATTAAAATATTAGTAAAGTATTCCTTGCGACTAAGTTGCAGAACTTTGGCGACGTTGTTGTAATCTTGGGGAATTTGGGTAACGCCGACAGCAGTGTTAATTAAAATCGGCCAAATTGCAGTAATGAAAATGACGAATAATGCTGCTGGTTCATTTTGTCGTAAAGCTGCTAAAGAAATTGGTACCCAAGCTAGAGGCGGTACTGTCCGCAGTAATTGAAAGAGAGGATCTAAAGCCTTAGACATGGTTTTATTCACACCAATTAAAATGCCCAAGGCAATACCCACAATTGCCGCAAGTGTATAACTAATAGCAACTCGTTGTAGACTAGCAAGAATTTGCCAAAACAGACCTTTATCGATGCCACCTCGGTCATAAAATGGCCAGAAAATGAGTATCCACGTGTCTTGTATAACCTGTATTGGTCCTGGTAGTGTAGCTCCTGGAGTCCAAGCGAAAAGTTGCCATAGAACTAGAAATATGGCAATGGCGATCGCTGGTGGTATAAGGTCAGGAAATTGCTTTTGCAGACGGGATATAAAGCCATTATTAAATCTAGGGCTTGCAGGGCGTTTTTGGGCGAGTGTCATAATTCATGTTCTCCTCAATTTTTATTAGTCATTAGTCATTGGTCATTAGTCATTGGTCATTGGTCATTTTTTATTCTCCCCAATGCCCAATGCCTAATTAAATATTGACCTTTTTGATTTTCAAACTCTTGAGATATTCTTCTGGCTTTTCAGGGTCGAATTTGATGCCATCAAAAAACTCTTCTACACCACGGGATGTGTTTGTAGGAATGTCAGCAACAGCAATACCAGCTTCTTTAGCTGCTTCTTTCCAAATATCTTCGCGGTTGACTTTATTAATTAGTTCCTTAGCTTTAGCGGCATTATTGGCAATGTAATCTTTTGGTAAAAATCCCCAACGAACGTTTTCCACAATGAACCATAAATCATGACTTTTGTAGGGATAAGAAACATTACCTTTTTCATCTTTCCAGTAGTAAGCTGCCATTGATTTATCATCAATTTTGCGACCATCACCCATGTCATACTTGCCTTGGTATGGGTCTGCAAGAATCTCAGGTGAGGAAAGATTAAAATAATTTCGTCCAGCAAGAATTTCAGCCGCTTCTTTGCGGTTGTCAAAATTATCTAACCACTGCTGCGCCTCCATAATTCCTTTTAAAATTGCTTTGGTTGCCTTGGGATTTTTATCAACCCAGTCGGCTCTCATGGCAAGATATTCTTCAGGATGATTCTTCCAAATTTCTGCTGTCAAGGCTGCTACGTAGCCAATTTTGTCTTGAACAAGGCGATAAGGCCAGGGATCACCTGTACTAAAGGCATCCATTGTTCCTGTTTTCATGTTGGCGACAGTTTGCGCTGCTGGAACTGTGAGCAATTTGACATCTGTATCTGGATCTAAACCGCCTGCTGCTAACCAGTAGCGAATCCACAAATCTTGGTTGACGTAGGGAAAGGTGAATGCTGCGGTGAAAGGTGTTGAGGATTTGAGTTCGGTGAAGAGGGATTTAGCGCTAGCCAGTTGTAAACTAATACCTTTGCCTTGGTGCTTGCTGGCGATCGCAATTCCATTTCCATGTGTGATTAATTGGCATAATACATACATGGGAATTTTTTGATTGCCTTTGGTAATTAAACCTTCTGTAATTAAATGTGGCATTGGCATCTGCCATTGACCGCCATCAATACCACCACCCGCAGAACCAATTTCGACATTATCTCTAGCCGCACCCCAAGAAGCTTGCTTAGCAAGGTCAACTTTGGTCATGCCATATTTGGCGAAAAAGCCTTTTTCTTTAGCAATAATTAAAGGAGCCGCTTCTACAATCGGAATATATCCTAATTTGACTGTAGTAGTTTCTGGTGTTTGTTCAGGACTAATATTAACAACTGACTGAGCAGTTGGTTGTGCTTGAGTAGCTTTACCAGTTAGGTTTTCAGGTGGATTGCCCAAACAACCTTTGAGAAATACAGCACTCGCAGATGCTCCAGCTGTGAAGATAAATTTGCGCCGAGAAACTCGATTAAAAAATTCTGTCATAATATCTCCTCGAATGTAAATTTTATTTTTATCGCCACGACAATTGAACCAAGAAAAACGTTAATTCCTTGCAATTCAATGAGTAATCAAGCTATCTTTTGCAAGACAAAGTAAGCCATTTTATCAATGACTATTGCTACTGCCTAAAACAAAATTTCAATGAATTGATTAAATCAGAAATCAGAATTCAGAATTCAGCAATCAATTTAGTGGGGGACTTAAACCCACTTATTCATCGGCCAGTCATACAGAATACCCAACTGAATTCTGACGACTGACTCCTGAATTCTTTCTTGTTAAATCTGCTCTCGTGTGATGCAGAAGTGTTATTCACCTGGTTGAAATAAGTTTACAGCCTTTAATGCCGAATTAGTTAACTATGAGTCGGCATTTATTAAATAAATATTAGATTGGATGTATAAGTAAAAATTTATCTATCTGCCTGAACTCTAGTAGTAATTCTTAATATATAAGGTCTAACTTATGAACACTATTAACTTGAGATTATGATTTACAAAAAAGGAAATCATAAGCGAAATCAATCGTAATCATAGTAAAAAAACTGAATGATTTAGAATACAAAATAAGAAGATAGAATTAAGAATATAGGACTTACGCACTGTACAAAAGAACTATTTTGTGTATCAACGTAAATACGTTGTTCCAGGCTTTTGGAGGTTGCTTTTGATTGCTGGCGATCGCCAAAATATGATTGAAAAACCCAGATAAAAGCTTTGAAAACTCTATCTGCCATTTTTGCTTTTATGTCAATGCGTAAGTCCTAGAATACTTCAATGCCAAAGTTAATAATCATGCTGCGTAGGTTGGGGAGCCAGTAAATGTAGGGTGTGTTATGCCGTAGGCTAAAGCACCGTCAACAATTGAAGGTGCGGCGCTTGGCGACAACGCACCCTACATCTACATCTATTAGCCTTGAACTTCAGTTCAACGCGGGTGACTCAATTCTGAATTCTGAATTCTGTATTCTGTGTTCTTCAAGTAGTATATTCTGCGTTAATCCTCACGTAGTCATAACTCAAATCACAACCCCAAGCTTTACCTATACCATGACCATTGCCAACACTAACGGAAATTAATACTGTATCTTCCTGGAGATAAGCACCCGTCGCTGCTTGTTTCAAATAGGCGCTGGCTGCTGCACGGTCAAATGGTAATGGTTGCCCGTTTTCTAACATTAAGAAATTCCCTAGTTTAATTTGCAGGTTTTCTTGCTCAAAAAGTACACCTGCCCGTCCAGCGGCGGCGGCGATACGTCCCCAGTTGGGATCACGTCCAAAGATTGCAGATTTAACTAAGGATGAACCAGCAATGGTTTTGGCTATTTGTCTGGCTGAGAGTTCATCATGGGCGCCAGTCACTTCCACTTCGATAAGGCAAGTTGCACCTTCACCATCACGAGCGATCGCTTTGGCTAAATGCTGGCAAACTGCTGTTAACATTGCTTCTAATCTCTCTGACTCTGCACCTACTTCCGTAATTGCTGGGGTGCGAGATTGACCGTTTGCCAAGGCGATTAAGCTATCGTTAGTACTCGTGTCACCATCCACGGTAATAGAATTAAAACTTCTATCAGCTGCCCTAGCTAACATCTGCTGCCAAAGACCTGGCGAAACAGCTGCATCACAAGTCACAAATGCCAGCATGGTTGCCATGTTGGGGTGAATCATGCCGGAACCTTTGGCAATACCGCCAATTCGGACGGGGCGATCGCCTATAGTTGTCTCTAAGGCTATGGATTTTGGTACCAAATCTGTGGTGATAATCGCCCCAGCGGCGGCATCTGAGCCTGTTTCGGATAGTGCTGCTACTAGCTTGGGAATCCCGCTTCGCAAAGCATCCATTTTAATTCTTTGACCAATCACGCCAGTAGATGCCAATAACACAGATTCAGAGGGAATATTCAGTGCTTGGGCTACTGCCATCCCAGATTCTAGGGCATCAAACCAGCCTTGATTCCCTGTAGCCGCGTTTGCTTGTCCAGCGTTACAAAGAATAGCACGAGCGCTATGTTTAGCCTGCAAGCGTTGGCGACAATAGTCTACACAAGCAGCTTTCACCTGACTGGTGGTAAATACACCAGCTGCGATCGCTTCTACATCTGAAAATATCAAAGCTAAATCTGGCAACCCCGAAGGCTTCAGTCCTGCGGTAATTCCCGCCGCCTGATACCCCCTTGGTGCTGTGATGCCACCTGTTATTTTTTGCCAATCTGCCATGATTATTCCTTACAACCTACTGAGTGCTGAATGCTGAGTGATGAGTTAGGAGTTTGGAGTTAAGAGTTATTCTCCTTAGCTTTGCGTCCGCTCGTCCCTACGTAAGAGCGTCTCCCCATCTCTCCATCTCCCCACTCCCTAGTTGCTTTGATTGTGAGTTTATTTGCTGATGGCAATAAATAATAATGCACCACTTGGCGATTAGCATAACTATTTTTACCTTTCTTATGACGAAAGACAAATGCGAAAAAGGAGAGCTACTTAAGTCGCTCTCCAGATCATCAGGGTGCATCTACTTACCAGAGCATACCATTTTAGGTATGAGGGTTGTCACCAGTTTTATTATGAAGATTCTATGAAGAATCACCGGGAAAATACTTAGGCAATCGGGCATGGGGAAGAGGAGACAAAGACAAGTCTGAAATAAGACTTGTTTAGATCGGACTATCAAAAATAAAAAAATGAGGATAGCACATACCATCCTCATTTTATTTCTTACTTATTTGCTCATTTCTTATTAATCCAGAAATGATCTCATGTCCGCTTCAAGACTTATGATTTAGACTGACGCTCTGATGCGGAGAAATTTTAATTAGAAGTGATTAGCTGGACTTGATAGGAGTCAGCTTTTACAGTTGGGGTACGTACTGTTGCTTATCTGGCACCTGGGCGTACTCAGCCACAATCTGGCGGAATTCTTCGCCGTCAATGGTTTCTTTTTCGATGAGCAGATCTACTAAGCGATCGGTGACGGTGCGATGGTCACGGATGATCTTCTTAGCATTTTCGTAGCAATCTTCGACGATCGCTCTCACTTGAGCATCAATCCGAGAGGCGATGGATTCAGAATACTCCGATCTGGTTGTCCAGTCACGACCCAAGAACACTTCTCCCTGTTGGCTTTCCAGCGACAGAGGTCCTAAATCTGACATCCCAAACCGGGTTACCATTTGCCGCGCCATTCCTGACAACTGCTGCAAATCTCCACCAGCACCAGTGGTCACTTCCGCAGCGCCAAAAATCACCTCTTCAGCGGCGCGACCACCCAAAGCACCAGTAATTCGGGCTTTCAACTGGGAACGAGAAATTAACCCTTGTTCTTCATTGGGAGTAAACCAAGTTAAACCCTGTGCTTGTCCTCGTGGAATCAAGGTGACTTTCTGCACTGGGTCATGGTCTTTTAACAAAGTCCCCACCAAAGCATGTCCAATTTCATGGTAAGCAATTAAGCGCTTGCTCTTGCTGTCTACCAATGGAGTACCTTCCATCCCAGCGACTACCCGATCCACTGCATCATCAATTTCGCGGAGGGTGATAGCTTCTTTGCGTCTTCTGGCAGTGAGAATCGCCGCTTCGTTGAGTAAGTTGGCTAAATCAGCACCAGTGAATCCAGGAGTGCGGCGAGCGATCGCTTCTAAGGATACGCTAGGGTCTAGTTTCTTGTTCCGCGCGTGGACTTGTAAAATTTCCAAACGCCCTTTGATGTCGGGTGCATCAACTGTTACTTGGCGGTCAAATCGTCCGGGACGCAACAATGCTGAGTCTAATACGTCGGGACGGTTGGTGGCAGCAATAATAATGATGCCTGTGTTACCTTCAAACCCATCCATCTCAGTCAGCAGTTGGTTGAGAGTTTGCTCTCTTTCGTCGTTACCGCCACCAATACCAGCGCCCCGTTGTCTGCCCACAGCGTCGATTTCATCGATGAAGATGATACAGGGGGCATTGTCTTTGGCTTTCTTAAACAAATCGCGGACGCGGGATGCACCAACACCAACGAACATTTCCACGAATTCCGAACCAGAAATGCTGAAGAAAGGTACGCCTGCTTCACCAGCGATCGCTTTTGCTAGTAAAGTTTTACCAGTTCCAGGAGGCCCGACTAACAGCACTCCCTTGGGAATGCGTGCGCCCACAGCGGTAAATCTTTCTGGCTGTTTGAGGAAGGTAACAACTTCTTGCAATTCTTCCTTCGCTTCTTCGATACCGGCTACATCGTCAAATTTGATTCCGGTTTTTGCCTCCATTTGAAAGCGGGCGCGGGATTTGCCGAAGTTCATTGCTTGACCTGGCCCGCCGGGAAGGTTGCTAGAACGTCGGAACAAAAAGAACAACCCAGTAATCAATAAAACTGGAAACACCAGATTGCCCAACAATCCCCAAATTGCGCCATCATTTCTCATGGGATGAGCATCAAAACTAATTCCCTTTTCTTTAAGCTTGCTAATTAACTCAGGGGCGTTAACAGGCAGATCCACCCGCCACCTTTGAATGTGATTTTCAAGATCTGGATCGCGGGCTTCTAAAATTGCCGTCCTACCGCCTTCGTACAGATCAACACTGGTGACGCGATCGGCATCCAAATATTCTAGGAAGCGACCATAGGTCATGCGGGTGTTGGCTGCATTTTTACTCATATCAGCAGGCGCACCTGCAAAAGCTCCTTGCCAGAAGAAAAAGCCAATTACCAAAGCCGGCAAGGTCCAGAGTACCAGGACTTTCCAGGAGAATTTCATGTTAATTTGCCTCTAGATGCCTATACAATTCATTAGCCTGAGCAACCGAATGTTCTATCACTCTGTCACTTTGAGCCGTTAAACGGATGTTTATAAATCCATTTTGTTTAACTTGATTTCTTACATGCATTACCATAGAGGCTCTAGACCATTATGGCGATGCCAACAAGAATCTTAATTAAAGTTAACTTAATTTTAATACAATATTGCGCGAGAAAAGAAAGAGAAAGGGGAGTGGGGAGATGGGGAGATGGGGAGTGGGGAGTGGGGGGAGATACGGGGGATGCGGGGGATGAGGGAGTGTGGGGAGATTAGAAAAAATTTTCCCAATTCCCAGTCCCCCAGTCCCCCAGTCCCCACTCCCCAATCCCCTACTTCACTTCCGTAATTTGCAGAGTGTAAGGAAGATACTTACCTTTGTCGTAGGAACCAACCCAAATTCGGTAAGTTCCAGCCAGCCATTCACCAACAATGCCGGCATTTTTACCATCAAAATCGTCATTGCACCAAGTACCACCAGGTCCTTTAACAATCATGGTGGTGTCCTCAGGGCTTTGGACTTGTAGCTTTAGGTAATCAAATTTACTTGTTAATACTAATGTGTGGTCTGGTGTTTCATCAACAAAACCAGTACAAGGGCCAGTGGCCGTTTCACTTCTACCACCTACTTGATTTCCAGATACTGAGCCACCACTCATGCCGCGAACTGTTAGTGGGTCTGGGGAAAACTGGGGGCCAATGGTGACATCTCCAAATATCGTTGGCGCTTCTTGGGCATCAGCTATGGCATTAACTGAAGTGATGAAAAGCGTAACTATCATCAACGATAATCTCATCCCTCTATTGAGCGCTTTTGTCGGCATTGTAATTAAGTTTGCTTCTAAGTGCTTTTGAAGACATGTATTTTACATACCAAGTTCCCAATATGAGGAGAATTGACTACAAAGGGGAATGGGGAGTGGGGAGTGGGGAATGGGGAATAGGGCATGGGGCACAAGAGGCAAAGGGCAAAGGGGAAAACAAAGATCCCTCCTTTTCCCTTTAACCTTTCCCCTTTTCCCTTTGCGAAGCCATCTCCCTACTCCTTACTCTCGGTTATTGCTTTACTTAAGCGGGGCTGATCTAAACCAATCTGATTGAGCAGTAACCAAGATTGGATGAGGTCGGGGCCATGAACGTCTCCAGTTAAAGCTGCTCTGAGCGATCGCATTACTAAGCCTTTTTTGACTTTTTGCTCTTTGACAACTTGTTTAATAATATCCTGGGCAGATTCCTCAGAAAGTTGTGGCTGATTTTGCAAAGCTGTGACAATCCCCTCTAGGACGGCAGCAGAACCTTCTTGCTTGAGTTGTGTATTTGCTTCGTCGCTAAATTCAACTGTGTCGGTGAAAAACACTTGACTCATAGCTACAGCATCTAGCAGTCGAGTTAAGCTTTGGCTAATTAAAGCTACTAGCTGTTCTAACCACGGGCGAGTGCGTCCACCGTCAAATTTATACCCAGCTGCTTCCCAATAGGGTATGAGTAAATCTGTGAGTTGATCTACAGGGGTATTGTGGATATACTGACTGTTCAACCAATCCAGCTTGTCCCAGTCAAATTTTGCACCGGCTTTATTGACCCGCTCAAAGCTAAATTCCTTGGCTGCTGTTTCTAAGGTAAATATTTCTTGGGAATCTGGGGGCGACCAACCAAGCAATGTCATGTAATTTACTAAGCCTTCAGCGGTAAAGCCCATTTGCTGAAAGTCAGAAATGGAAGTGACGCCATCTCGCTTGGAAAGCTTACGCCCTTCCTTATTCAAAATCAGTGGCGAGTGGGCAAATTCTGGGATTTTTGCTCCTAAAGCTTCATACAGCAAAATTTGCTTGGCTGTGTTGGCGATGTGGTCTTCTCCCCGAATGACGTGGGTAATCTCCATATCGATGTCATCCACTACAACTACGAAGTTGTATAAAGGTTGACCGCTACCCTCTTCTGAGGCGCGGGCGATGACCATATCACCACCTAAATCGCTACCTCGCCAAGACATTTTTCCCCTGACTAAATCGTTCCAGACAATTTCGCGATCGTCTTCGATTTTGAACCGAATCACGGAAGAACGACCTTCTGCTTCAAAAGCGGCGCGTTGTTCTGGGGTGAGGTTGCGATGACGGTTGTCGTAGCGGGGAGCTTCGCCTCTGGCTTTTTGGGCTTCTCGTAGAGCTTCTAGTTCCTCAGAAGTGGTGTAGCAGCGATATGCTAGTCCTCGATCTAACAGTTTTTGTACTGCTTCTTTGTAAAGATCCAGGCGTTGGGATTGAAAAAATGGCCCTTCATCCCAGTTCAGACCCAGCCAGCGCAGTCCTTGAAAGATATTTTCAGTATATTCGGGACGCGATCGCTCTAGATCTGTGTCTTCTATTCTGAGGATGAACTTCCCGCCGTGGTGGCGGGCAAATAACCAGTTAAATACAGCCGTTCTCGCTGTACCAATATGTAAATTTCCAGTCGGACTCGGCGCAATACGGACTCTGACAGTCACAGTTAATTCTCTCTTTTGCAAAGCATGAATAAATGTACCTTATATTTGGACTCTAAGCCCTGAGTCCATAGAGATACGATTCCTCACGTTTTGAGTGAGTCTTGGAATAGGCTATAAATTTTATTTTTTTATGTAGAACTTACGCATCGTACATAAGTACTATACACAATTTGGTTATTTCTGCCATTTCTAGCATCCAGCGATCGCTTTCTATGCTAATAAATTAGGGTTATACGAAGCGCTTGAAACGACTATAAACCATAACACACATTATGGATAAATTGTACAGTGCGTAAGTCCTATTATAGCCGAATCAGTTGTTGGTTTTTAGAGGAAATGTTGATCGATTAATAGTTAACAAACTTCGGCGCTTTTTTGTCCCCGGCTACAAAAGAAGCCACAAGTTTTGTTGCGTGGTCTAAATCCCCGTTACAAAACTGTACTTTCGACTTCCGACTTCTTTAATTATTTCAAAGCCCGATCAGACATTATCCAATAATAATTGGCGATAATAACTATCCAAGAATTTTTTTAAGAAAGCTGCACTTACATAGCACGAGTAATCATGGTGAGTATCTCCTTTCAAACTATTTGCAAAATCCACAACACTTTTGACGATAAAAAATTCGACTCTTTTTGTTGTTGTTGTACTCAGACTCGTGGCTAAAGCAACTGCATAGGACTCCATATCAAGAGCCAATAGCTTTCTTTCTGTAAGTACTATTTCTTCAATCATTGCTGCATCTGCCACAACAGCAGAACCACAACCCATAGAACCCAAATGAGCGACCAAAGGACTGTCAGGACGACCATGATCTAAAGGATATTCCCGATCAATCTCTTCCATAATAGCTTCATCATTTCTAAATAACTCTAAAAGTTGCCACAGCCAAGCATCAATTTGAACTGGTTCAAAATTAGGTCGTAGTTTTCCATTAACAATTTTACCAGAGCCATAGTCAAAGACCTTATTAGCGATCACTATATCTCCCATAGTGACTTGACCTTCAACTCCTGCACAGATTCCTGTCATTACAACCACTGAAGGAGACCACAACATAATACTTCTAGTTGTTAAAACTGCTGCCTGAGGCATTCCCATATGTAGTTGTGAAACTGCGGCTATTTTGAATGTTTGATCGTCTATTTTGTACTCGGCTACTTGATAAACCACACCCCCTTTTTCAACATTTTTCCATTCACAATTAAAAACTTTTTGAACCCATTTTCTCTCTTTGTATAAAGCAGCTACAATGAGAATATCTGCTTTGGTTTCTTCGCAAGACTGTTCTATTTTGATCGAATTCTGACTTGAATAATCCATACTTTTTTGATTGTTTTCCTAATTGACAAGTATTTGAGCAAGTATTTTCATCATTATTGTGAAAGTAGGCGATCGCATCACCCTGGAAATACCATCAGCGCAACCCCCAGAACTGCAAGCCCAAGAGATACCCTTAGATATTCTGTAGGAAGACGAGCAATTACTCATTTTCAACAAATCGGCTGGTTTAGTTGTGCATCCTGCACCCGATCATGCAGATGGCACTTTAGTAAATGCTTTATTAGCACATTGTTCCAATTTACCAGGAATAGGGGGAGTTCAACTCCGGGAATTGTGCATTGATTGGATAAAGGTACAACAGGCGCCATCGCCATTGTCAAAACAGAGCTTGCCCAGGACTTACAAGCGCGACTCCAAGCAAAAACCGTACAACGGGAATATCTAGGTGTAGTTTACGATGCGCTAAAAGTGCAAAGCAGTATCATAGACTTGCCAATTGGTCACCGCAGTTGTTTCCATAGAACAAGGCGGACGGTGTGCCATCAATCATTGGCAAGCACTAGAACGCTTAGGAAGCTATACATTAATTTACTTTCAATTAAAAACTTGACGCACCAATCAAATATGCGTTTACACTTCTATAATAGGTGAGTTTAGAACGGGACTGACGGGGCTCGAACCCGCAACTTCCGCCGTGACAGGGCGGTGCTCTAACCAATTGAACTACAGTCCCTTGATGGCAACTTTGCTATTGTCGCTATTTTTTTTCTATTTGTCAAGTGTTTTTGGGTTGGAAGTTAAAAATTATTTTTCTGCGGTCATTAATCATTTGTCATTGGTCATTATTTATTCACCGTATCCCCGCGTCCCCGCGTCCCCGTGTCCCTGCGTCTCCATCTCCCCACTCCCCATTCTAGATAGAGCCTGATAATACAACCTGGGGTTTTGATTGTAGATGCTGCAATATCCGGGATTGCATTTGTTTATACTGCTGCTTTAATAGCTGTTTACTCAAGTGGGGTTGAGAAGCGGGTGGTAGGTTCTGACTCTGTTCCACCCAAGTTTTTAACATTTGCCGCTGAGTTGGGTCGATACGACTGCTGAGAATATGAGCGCAGGAATATGGTGGTTCCATAGTAAAGAAAATCAACGGGTAGCGTTCATTTTCAGCCAGTAAACTCACCATCTGACGATTTTGGGAATTTTGCATATCTAGGTAGCAGGGTAGCCATTTAGGAGCTAGTTCCCGATGGTAGAGTACAGTCACCCACAACAGCATTGGGTGGGGGGATGTCATGAAAATAAATTGATTGTAACGGGTAGAGAGAGCATAGTTTTTGATTTCTTTTTGAGGCAACATCAACCATAGTGCTGCTACAGATTTTTGTAAGGTGTCTAGAACATGGGGAAAAACAATTTCTTGAATTGGTTTATTTTTAGGCCAGGAAAGTTGCCGACAGGTTTGTTCTAATGTAATTGTTAACCCAGAATCTAAGGGACGGCTGAGGATCGTTCTAGAAGGTAAAGTTGTAGGTAAACTGGGACAATTAGATTGTTCTAAAGTGTTGAAAATTTGTAAAATTTGAGAGATGTTTTGTGGGCGATCGCTTGCTTTTTTTGCAAGGCAAGTCATGATTAAATTATTCAGTTTTTGAGGTAATTTTAAAGTGGGTTTTACATCTGCGATCGCCTTTGGTGCTTCAAAGTGGTGTGCTTTATACCAAGCGCCGAAAAAATCGGTTTCTGGTTGCCAAGGTTTTTTGGCTGTGAGCATCTCAAACATCATCACACCCAGACTATAAATATCAGAGCGACCATCTAATTTTTCCCCATCTAGCTGTTCTGGAGAACAATAGGGCAAAGTGCCGTTAAACCCTGTACTTGTACTAGCTGTTGATGCATAATTTAAAAATCTAGCAATACCAAAGTCTAAAATTTTTACTAACTGACCCAATATCGGATCGGGAATAACTAATATATTTGCAGGTTTTATATCTCTATGAACTAACGGACAAATTTTGCCGTCAATGTTAATGCCTTCATGGGCACACTGTAAACCCAAACAAATTTGTCGGGAGATAGTCAAAAACATCGGCAGGGATAGCGGAATTAAATCTTTTAAACTCTTCCCAGATAGATATTCCATGACATAGTATGGTTTTCCTTTTTCACTGACGCCATAATCATACGCCCGCACAATATGTACACTCTTTTGACTCAAAGCTGCACTCATTAAAGCTTCACGAGCGAAGTCTTGTTGCATTTTGCTATCGACAACAGTCCGAGTCAAAAACTTGATCGCAACTGGTGTTCCCCCTAACAAAATATCATTTGCTAAAAAAACTTCCCCCATGCCACCGCTGCCAATTAATTGCTTGAGTTGATAACGATTGGCAAGCAAGCCCGTACTACTTGGAGATGCAAATGGGCTTTGATTCACTTTGATAACCTCTGCTCCTTAGTCTATTTACAGTTCGTAATACACACTATAGAAATTTCATTAGCTAAACGTGGGAAAGTTTTTGAATTCGATAGCCAAGTTTTAACGAATTGATAAAAATTTAAAAATCATCTCCCAAAATTTAACCATTCTATTTTTGAAACTTTCATTTTCAATTTTTTTGTCTGCAACTAACTTTCGTAAAACATCTAATTTTAGCTTTTCATATTCTATCTTTAAAATACTTTTTGCTTCCTGAGGTAAAATAGATTCATTTAATTTTTGATTCATATTTAACCAATCTATAAGTTGCTGACGTTGGCTAGCGGTGAGACTTAAAGTTGTGACATGAGAGCAACGATTTGGATCTTCTAGGGGAAAAAATAATAGATGATAGTAACCTACTTCCGCTAAACTACGCGCTATATTCTGCCCTTTCTGATCTTTCAAGTCCAAAAAATAAGGTAGCCATTTCGTTAGAGAAGGTTCGGCATCGTATAGCACTGTTACCCACAAAAACATTGGGTATACATTCATTTTAGTGATAAATTCTGTGCCATGTACTTTATCCAGGAATTTTACAATTTCTTGCTTGGGCAACATTGCCCAAAAAGTCGGTATAAGTCTTTGAGGAGTATGTAATAAATGGGGAAATCCAATTGGTGCAACTGGTTTATTTTTAGGCCAATTTTTCTGCAAACACTCTTTCTCTGATAAAAATGTTGCTGGGACTAATTGCAGAGGTATTGATATTTCAATACTATCACTACTACTAGGAATAGTATCTTCAATCTGACTTTTTACCTTTGCTAATTCGTCTAATACTTGGCTGATATTTTGAGGGCGATCGCTTACTTCTTTAGCTAAACAACTCATTAATATTTTTTGTAATCCTTGGGGTATTTTTACTTGGGGATTTACTTCCTCAACTGTAGGCGGCATTTGAAAACGATGTGCTTGATACCAATTACCAAAGGAATTACTTTTTGTTTGAAATGGATGCTTACCTGTGAGCATTTCAAACATTAACACTCCCAAACTGTAGATATCAGAGCGTACATCCAACAGTTTGCGTCCTTCCATATGTTCTGGAGAACAATAAGGCAAACTACCGATAAAAGAATCTGTCAGAGTCATCCCACTCCGCTCTGTTAAAAACTTGGCAATGCCAAAATCCAGTATTTTGACAATTTCTCCTTGTTTAGCATCTTCACTCAGAAATATATTTTCTGGTTTGATATCTCTGTGAACAATGGGATAAATTTCTCCTTTCAGGCTAATACCTTGGTGGGCACATTGTAAACCTAAACAAATTTGCGTAGAAATCTCTAAAAACTTCGATATTGTTAAAGGCTGAATTTTGAGAAGTTGTTTGAGATTTTTACCTTTGAGATATTCCATTACATAAAAGGGAATTTTATCCTCAGTCACACCGTAACTTAAAATCCGAACAATATGTTTACTTTTGCGACCTAATTGAGCGCCAATAAAAATCTCTCTGGCAAAGCGTTGAGACATGTGTTGGTTGGCTAAACTAAGTGATAAAATTTTGATGGCGATCGCCATTCCACCTTTCGCAGTATCTTCTGCTAGGTAAACTCTACCCATCCCTCCTTTACCAATCAAATCTCTGATTAAGTAGCGATTATTTAAAAATTGTCCAATGTAGTTGTCTAATTCTACTTTTTGCCCTACCATATTCTCAATTTTTTTTTGTGTCATAAAAATCAATTATGAAAAATATTGTTGGCAAAATACTTGAATAAGTTTAGTCAATTGTTAATTTTTATTCCCAAAAACTTCAGAGTTTTTAGAGTAATTGAGCAATATAAATTGAAAAACTACTGTAAGAAAGATTTATTTTCTTAATCATCGGTTGTCTCTCTGCAAAAGCTCTTACACATTGTGTAACATATTTATTAAGGAATACGGTTGAGAAATTACACTGAAAGTACAAATAGGCTAGATAAATTTACCTGGTAGATTCCGTGAATACACAGTAAAAACCAGAAAAACTAAATAGCAGTAAAACAAATTTATTAAAATATATACTGTTAAGGATTGAGATTCGGCAGTAAACGGCGTAATAATCTGATTAGTGGTGTTTCGATTTTGATTTTAAAAGCTAGTATCTGGGTACGTTGCAGGGAGTTAAAATTGTTGTCGCTAATGAGAATTAATGAGCGCTGTCCATCAGATAATTTAGGGCCAAGAGTTAAGCCTTCAATATTGTCGAGGACTACATCTAAAGTTCTTAAATCTAACAACAGTTTTTTCTTAACTGGTTGAATATTCTTGGAGTCAACTGCTAAAAGGCTATCAATCTTGTGAATATCATCGGCTCCTTCTAAAGAAACCTGAAATAGAGAAACAGCAAATCCTAAACCTGTAAAAGATCGTTCTAAACTTAGAAAGTTTCCGTGATTATCCAGAGCAAGTAAATCAGGTAATCCGCTAGCGAACTTACCCGTGATATTCAAAAACTGTGCTACTGGTTCAGTTTGGTAAATAAATTCCTGTTCTGGCTGGTTGCTGGGCAAGTTATATTGCAAAATCCGACAAGGACTGCCGATTTTAGGTTGAGCGGCTGAACCATCTTGAATTAAAGCATTTTCTGTGGCTGTGAATAGATACTTTTCATCAGGTGTGATGGTTAAGCTTTCAAAAGCTAAATTGTTGCGGATACCTTGTTGACCATTTTTATCTGGCAAAAATTTGTTTGGTATGGGGAGTGTTGAAATTTCTTTACCAGAAGATAGTGAAAATTCTTTAATAAAAGGATTAATGAATTTACCAACATCGCCTTCAGAAGAAATAAAGACACTGCCTTTATTAGTTAAAGCAATGCCTTCTGTATCAGTTTCACTAGGAGGAAATTTTTCTCCGGTTTCATTTAATAAGGTGGTGACATTAGCAACAACAACTCCACCTTTTTGTAAAGAACCCTTGCTTAAATCGATTTTCAAAGTGTAGAAACGGGTATTACTTTTTTGCCCACGGTCATCCGAAATAGCGTAATAAAGGTTATTTTTTGCATCATAAGTAATTCCAGATAAACCTCCAACTTCAGTTTTTTGAAATATTAATTTTTTCGGTAAAGTAACTTCTCCGATAAATTTTATGCTAATGATTTCAACAGCGCTTGATGGTAAGTTGATGAAGAAGAGACTGATAATTAGAATCGGGATGAAAAAATAAATAATTCGTGGAAATACGAAGATTTTTTTAATGAACCGCATGGAAAGCTACAAGAGTGACTGGGGACTAGGGACTGGGGACTGGGTAATCAGCTCCAAAATTATGTTCGGGACTATTACCCACAGACAAATTTTGTCATAATTTCCTAGTATCGAGTACTTTGTCAGGATTAATAGCCGAAAAGAGTGATTTTCAGGTAGGGGCAATTCATGAATTGCCCCTACAGCGTGTACTAATTAAGCAAGTCGCAAACCATATTCATCCTCGAAAAATTTAACCAGCCAGTCTTTGACTAGGTGGGTGGCGCGACAGTCATCTTCGTTGTAGCGTTGGATACTTTCTAACAAAGTGCGATCGCCTGTTTCTAGCCATTGCTCATACCAGTAAATACACTTAGCACCACTGGCTTCTTTATCGCGCCACTCAAATCCTAACCAACGAGCGATCGCTTTGAGGGCATAACTTTCTACAGGCAATGCTACGCTTTGAGTTAATTGTTCATATATATCGACAAATCGATTCAGTACAGGACGCACGGAGGAATTGGGAGTATTATAAAGCTTTGCTAGCCGTTTGACTGTATCAAATTCATACACACAAAAATGATAAATTGGGGCTTGGGGATATTGCCAAACCAAATTCAAAAATTGCTGCCAAACTAATTCTTCGTCTTCTGGTTTATCTGCTAAAAAAGAATAAAATTGTTCTGTGTTGGCAAGTCTATCTACTACCAAAACTCCCAACAAATAATTTAAATCCAAGTCTGGTTGCGCCTCAATATCAAAGTAAAGCTCTATGGGCGCTGTGAATGTAATATTTTCTTTTGGTAGCGGATACGGTAAGATTAAAGGCCGTTTTTGGAGTACAGATTGAGCTTGTACTACTAGCTTCGGCGCTATTTCGCGATCGAAACCAACCAGATTTTCGAGAATGCTGGGACTAGTGTTAGCCAGAGATTCCAGTGAAGTTATGTCTAAGGCTTGGAGTTGAGTGTAGCGAATGGGTGTTACGCCTGGTAACAGCGAGAGATGTTGCTGAGTTTGAGCGATCGCATAACATTGACTATACCAATGGCAAAGATTACACTTTTGCCGAGAAATAAACACTTCTGGCGGATTTGAAAACTCTAAAACTTCAAGAAATTCCTGTAGAATTTGCTGCATCTGTGGTGTCCATTTGAACAAGTCCACTGCATAACTTGTATCTTTGGTTCGCAAGATCAGCAAAGCTGTTTCGGGTATAACTCCTTGGACTGTTGCTAATACTTGGGCATGAAATGCGGCGACGACTTGATATTCTTGTTTGGGACGCTTACCGAGTTCAATACTAGCCGGCACATACATCCAATCACCAAAATGGGATTTTCCTGGCTGTTTAACGAGTAAATCTGGACGACTTACTAAGGTGTATTTTTCCGAATAACTTGCTAACAGCGCTCCTTTATAGATGTACTCAACCCCACGCTGCATCAATTCTAAAGTTGCCTTCTCTCCCCTTTCCCAGTTTCCGTATGAATAATCTGGCTGGTGATAAGTCAGCTGAGCCAAATTACTCAGCTGATGAGTGATTTTGTCCTGTTGTAGTTTCCCCAACAACTCACTGGGAGCATCCCGCCGACTTTTGTCACCGTGAATATCTAAAAAAGGTCGGCGTTTACAGCGTTGGTATTGCAGTAGGAGTTCAGCATTAATTAGCATTTCTTTAAGTTAACAAGAATTAGCGCTCTGTGGGGGGTGACTCAGACAATTAAAGTTTTGAAGTGGCGATCGCCTCTACACCTCATTTGCGGTTTATTCTATACTGTCAACAGCTAGCTCGTGAGTAAACACATAGGTGTTCACATTTCTCCTCAGTTACAGATGAGGGAGAATCATACAAGCACGTTTTATCCATCATTACAAGGGTACATGACAGAACAACATGAACCGTGCCTCATCTGTGAGCGTGTCAGAGTTTGGAGAAGTGGTGAAAATCCCTACTTCATCCATGAATTTGAGCATTCAATCTTTGTGATTGGCGATCATCAGTTTCATCACGGATACTCCCTCATTCTTCTAAAAACACATATTAGAGAGTTGCATGAACTTCCCCCACCTATCCAGTCTGCCTTATTTCAAGAGGTGATGTTGGCAGGACAAGCGATCGTTAACGCTTTTAGTCCTTGGAAAATGAATTATGCATGTTATGGAAATAGTGAGCCACATATTCATTGGCATCTCTTCCCACGCTACGAGTCCGATCGCGATCGCCAAGGTGTCCCGTGGCTTCACGCATCAGAGTTCAAACACCATCTAATTACTCCTCAAACAGCCAAGAATCTAGGGCAAAAAGTCAGAGAGCATTTATCGTTACTGATTACCAGATAAGATTTAGCAGCGAGTACTTAAATTAATCTCATCCCTATTTTTAGCGTTGCTCCTAGCACAAAGTACAAATACCTCTTAATATCAATACCTTGTAAATTATGACGAGTATTTCTGTCGCACAAACCAAGTTACATACCCATCGAGAGCAATTTCCGGCTTTAGCGAATAAGACTTATTTTAATTATGGGGGGCAAGGGCCGATGCCCCAAAAAGCAATGGATGCTATCAGCCAAACTCAAACTCATATTCAGCACATAGGCCCCTTTGGTAATGAGGCGTATGGCTGGATTAGGCCACAAGTGCAAGCTGCTAGAGTTGCGATCGCTTCCGAGTTCCAAATACCAACTGATACAATAACTCTGACTCAGAATGTCACTGTTGGCTGTAATATCGCTATGTGGGGTATAGAATGGCGTCCTGGCGACCATATACTGCTCTCAGATTGCGAACACCCAGGCGTAATTGCCACAGCCCAAGAAATCAGCAGGCGATTCTCTGTAGAAGTTACTACCTGTCCCCTAAAGGCGACTTTAAATGAAGGTGATCCCGTAGAAGTCATTACCCAGCACTTGCGCCCCAATACTCGCCTAGTAATATTGAGTCACGTTTTCTGGAATACAGGGCAAGTTTTACCTCTCGATAAAATTGCTGAAGTATGCAGAAATAATCATTCTGCACTCTTAATAGACGCTGCCCAATCTGCTGGTTTGTTGCCTTTAAACTTGACTGAATTGGGTGTAGATTTTTATGCTTTTACTGGTCATAAATGGTTATGTGGCCCTGCTGGTGCCGGTGGTTTGTATGTGCGCCCAGAAGCACGAGAAAGCCTCAAACCTACATTTATTGGCTTGAATGGCATTGTTGTCGATAGCCAATCTCAGCCTGTGGATTGGCTTCCAGATGGGCGACGATATGAAGTGTCTACAGTAGCTTATCCTTTGTATGTGGGGTTACGGGAGGCGATCGCTATTCATCAGCAATGGGGAACCCCACAGCAACGTTACGAACAAATTTGCCACAACAGCGAGTACCTCTGGCGACAATTGACAGCGTTACCCGATATTAAATGTCTGCAAACTTCCACACCTGAAAGCGGTATAGTCTCTTTTCAACTGACAAATAATCAGCCCCAAACTCATCTCAAATTAGTGCAATTTTTAGAATTACAAAAAATATTAACTCGCACAATTGCCGACCCTAGCTGTATCCGTGCCACCGTCCATTACTTGACTTTAGAATCGGAAATTGACCAATTAATTGAGGTAATTCAAACTTTTTTCAAAAGTAATTAAAAGTTAAAAGGTAAGAGTTAGGAGTTAAGAGATAAAAATTACTAACTTCCCACTCCCACTCGCCACTCCCTACTCCCCATTCCCCATTCCCCAATTAAAAATGCAACGCCCAATTTTATATTTAGCCATAACTAATCACGGCTTTGGTCATGCTACCCGCATGGCTTCTGTCGCTGCGACAATTCAAAAGTTATGTCCAGAAGTGCTGCTAATTATGGTGACCACTGCGCCACGCTGGTTGTTAGAGTGCTATATAGAAGGCGATTTTATCTATCGTCCTCGTGCATTTGATTTGGGTGTGGTGCAAGCTGATAGTTTGACAATGGATAAAGCAGCGACTTTAGAAAAGTTGCTCGATATTAAAAAGCATCAAAATTCGTTAATTGCCTCAGAAGTAAATTTTATCCGTCAAAATCGCGTTAATCTCATCTTGGCAGATGTTCCTTTTCTTGCTCCTGGATTTGCCAAAGCTGCAAATATTCCCTGCTGGATGATGAGTAACTTTGGCTGGGATTTGATCTATCGAGATTGGGGAGGTGAATTTATAGCAGTTGCAGACTGGATTAGTGATTGGTATTCAAAGTGCGATCGCCTGTTTCGTCTCCCTTTCCATGAAAGAATGCAGGCTTTTAACAATATCACAGATATTGGCTTAACAGGGGGTTCTCCCCGCTATTCTCTTGATGATTTACGTTCTATTTGGGGGATAACTGCACCAATCGAAAAAACTATTTTATTGACTTTTGGTGGTTTGGGTTTACAGCAAATTCCCTATGATAACGTGCGAGAATTTTCAGATTGGCAATTCATCATCTTCGATCAATCTGCCCCTGATTTACCAAATTTAATAAAAATTAATGACCGGAAATATCGCCCTGTAGATTTTATGCCCATTTGTCAGCGAGTGGTTTCTAAACCTGGTTACAGTACTTTTGCTGAAGCCACAAAATTACAAGTACCGATTGTTACTATTCCCCGTGAAGATTTTGCCGAGGCAAGTTTTCTTTTAGAAGGTGTAATTAATTACAACCAACATCAAATTGTCACCCCCGCTGAGTTTTTTGAAGGAACTTGGAATTTTCTGTATGAGTTACCCCAAGCACCAAAGCAATCCCAACCAATTGCTAAGGATGGTAATGAAGCGATCGCTCAGGCTGTGATTAATTATTTCCAATCAAGTTAAAATTGATTAAGAAGAATTCAGCAATTCCTGAGTCAGAATTCAGAATAAATTCTGTACGACTGGGTGATAGCGACGCGCAAAGCGAGTCTTCTCCCAAAGGGAGACGATACCGCGCAACGAGCGTCGCGTCTGAATATTGGTTTAAAACTAATTAGCTTTTACTGTCATAAATATTACTGTTTTACATGAGTCACTACCAAAAGTTATTAAGAATTACTACCACTGGCAAATCTTTTTACAATATCACTAATAAAATTGAAGCGATCGTTGCAGAGTCGGGAGTAGAAACTGGCCTTTGTACTTTATTTTTACGCCACACTTCAGCTAGTTTAGTCATCCAAGAAAATGCCGATCCTGATGTTCTTGTGGATCTAGCTAATTTTATGTCAAAACTCGTACCAGAATCAGCTAAATACATCCACGATGCTGAAGGCGCGGATGATATGCCAGCACACATTCGTACAGCCCTCACCCACACTTCTGAACATATCCCCATTAATCGCAGTCATTTGGTACTGGGAACTTGGCAAGGAATTTACATTTGGGAACACCGCCAGCGCAGTCATTCAAGGGAATTAGTCGTTCACATTTCTGCATAGCAATTTCTCAAATTTAATTTATAAGAAGAATTCAGAACTCAGGAGTCAGAATTCAGTATGAATTCTGTACGACTCGGTAATGAATATTGGTTTAAAACCTTGCCCGCAAGTGGCGCGAAACTAGTATTAAACCAGAATTCAGAATTCAGAAATCTTTTTAGTGGGGGACTTAAACCCACTTATTCAGACGCGACTCGAAAATACTCACTAATGCTGCGCTATCCGCCAGTCATACAGAAAACATTGCTGAATTCTGACGACTGACTCCTGAATTCTTTCTTGTTAAATTTTTTTCACTCATTTAAAATTCTATCCCTTGCCTACGGGATGCTGCGCGTAGCTTGCTTCCCTGTAAGGGTACATGGGTAGAGTATTCTGAATTCTGAATTATGACTCCTTTTTATTTCAGGTGTAGCTTTATAGAGTTTAAATACTCTGTTTTTCCTGCCTACCTTTTGGCTAGAATATTGAAAACTTCCATGTAATGCGTTTTTGGGGAAAAATTTTCATGGAAAATAAACCATATACACACTGAAAAAAATATATGTATCACTTTGTAAATGGAAAATTAAGTTTGTTTATATTTTTTTAATAATTTAGGCATTTCAATATAAACTCATAGTTAGTGTCAGCTGGCTGGGCTATTTCAATTACTATGAAGCAAGAACTAACACCAACTCATACTTTCCAATTTATTGATGAAATACTTGCTCAGCACTCTGTTAATCTTTTGTCACTTAATCCCGAAAAAAAAATAATTACCAGTTTTGCAGAATTGGGGAATTTGATTGCCCAACAAAACACGGACATCCAAATCATCACAACTCTTCAGGAAACTTTGGAATGTATAGTTGATAGTCAGTTGCAAAATTTCCCAGAAAACATATTCTGGGATTTTGATTTCCTCGTAAGTAGTATGCTGAGACAAGCTTTAGTAGCAGATGAAGGTGCTGTTTCTTTTTTAAAGACTTTTGGTGAAAAGATGGTTTTGCTGACAGAGATGTTCGGAATTAATACAGAAATTCGTTTCCGTTATGTTCACGATTTTATGTATGGATTTGATTGGGCTAGATGGGTACAAAAAGACCCAGAAAATCGCGCAAATATAGAGCCTTTTAGCTTAGTTTTTTTTGATTATTTACTCACTAAAGGTAAGGAATTGATACAACGTATTAGCCACGGACAAATCACTTGTTATAAATTATGTGACACAGGCTACCGGAATCCCTTCGCCTTTTCTCGTGAACCAGAAGATGAATACCGTCTGCTAAGTTATCTTGCCCAAGAAGAACTGATTCCAGTGGCAGTGTGGAACTGGAAAGCTAACCCTGTATGGAATAAACCTTTCCAAGAAATGCGTCAGCAAATAGCATTAAAATTAGATATTCAACCACAGAAACATTGAAGAAGAATTCAGAATTCAGAATTCAGAATTCTGAATTGAGTTTACTGATGATAGACTACCAAATTTTCAATTTGCTGGGCGAGTGAAATTCGTTGATTCATTCACCAAAAGCTACAAATGAAATTGCAGAATTATAGCTACTGATTCCTGAATTCTTTGTTGTTAAAAATTAGAAATGAAAAATTAATTATGAAAATTGTTGATTTAATTACTTGGTTTGAAGCATGGGCGAATCCCGCTTGGTGTGAAAGCTGGGATAATTGTGGCTGGCAGATTGAACCAGGAGTGTTGCAGGAAAGAGTACGAGTATTGGTGTGTTTGACACCAACTCTAGCAGTGATGCACGAAGCGATCGCTCTTAATGCTAATCTAATTTTTGCCCATCATCCTCTCATTTTTACACCTCCCAAGTCTTTACGCACTGGTGAGGCGATCGCCGAAATGGTACGCTTAGCTTTTACCCACAATATTGGTATTTACAGCGCCCATACAAATTTCGACCAAGTACAGGATGGTACTGCTGATGTGTTGGCTCAAATTTTAGAACTGAAACAAGTTACTCCCATAGTACCCACACAACCAGGATTAGGATATGGTCGTGTTGGTTGGCTAGAGCCATCGATGACACTACAGGAATTACTCACAGCCATTCAAACCCGACTTGCTTCCCCAAATTTAATTTTTTCCCCAACAGATAATTTACAGCAAACAATTACACAAGTTGCCGTTTTGGGTGGTTCGGGAGCTAGTTTTATTTCAGCAGTTAGCAAAACTGGTGCCCAAGCCTACCTAACTTCTGACTGCAAATTTCATCAGTTTCAAGAAAGCCGCGATCGCAATCTCATTTTAATCGACGCAGGACACTATGCTACCGAACGTCCTGCTTGCGATCGCTTGGTGCAAAAATTCCAGTCCTTGAACCTAGACTGGGTGCAACTGAGCCAAAAAGATGAGGATTTCCGCCAGTTTTTTGCTTGATTGCTTATACCTCACTATTTATTTGGATGGTTGCCTAAAAGTTTTACTATATTTTAATATTCTTAAATAACCTGATTTCTCAATATAAATACTAAAAACTATTGTATTCATATATCTGCGTATAGCAATAGATAAATCTACCAAAAACTTATATTATCAATCATCCTTGTGACATAAATCACTAAATACGTGTAATGATAATCACATATTATTAATGTTCCATATCAACTAGTGAGAGAAGGAAATATTCCACACTGGACATAATAAATTGCTCACTCTGCCCTAATCATGATGATTCGCACAATTGTTGAATCTGCTTTCCAAACTGGATATCTTAGTGTTGAATCTGAAGGTTTACTCCATCAAATGCTGGCTACTAAATGCTATCAGTCACAGGATTTGTTAGCCCTCACAGCCCTATACGATGCAGTTCGCACAGGTCAAATTAAACGAGAAGCATCCTCATCGAATGTGCTAATGGAATTACCCCTACAGTAAAAATATTGTTGATACTGACACAAGCGGCTTAGGGAGATGAGGAAGACGCAAAGAGGGGGAAACGCGGGGACACTGAGAATTCTTTCTCCGCGTCCCCGCGTCTCCGTGTCCCCCTGTCTCCCCCATCTTCAAGCAAAAACCTGAAAAACTCAAAACTCTTTGTGTGTTGTTTTTGAAAATCATCAAGGTCAGCAAGAGAATGAGTTAAGATCAAATACACAGGGGTAAAAGTAAAGCCAAGTCCCCGGACTTCCTAATAATGCCAATGACTACAAGTAGGCAAATTAAACAACCGCAATCAACGCTTGTTTCTCAGTATTATTTATTACATAATGGTAGAAAGGACTCACCAGCAAATATTAACCTTGTGAGGAGAAATCCCGACTTGTTCGACTTCTATGAAGCAAACATTCCCTAAAATCAGCTCGAAAGGGATTGATTTCATTGGTAAAGCAACCATTGGTTGATCGCCCAAAATCTCGATAGATGCTCACAACTACAAGCAAATCTTGAGATTGGGTCATAAGGCGTACTCGTCCTCGACCGTGAAATTAACCTCCTAAGGGTGTAATGTAATGGGGTAGAACCCAGATTTTGACAGGTTTAACTACGTTGTTTAAAAAGGCAGAAGCAGTACATGCTACACCGCAAGATTTATCAACTGTGTTGCGACGGGCGGGAGGTATGTGTTTTCTTGCGGGACCAGCAACGCTGGATTGAACGCGCCCGCATCATAGACATAGAGGGAGATTTAGTAACCCTACGCTATGAAACAGAAGAAGAGGATGAAGTTTGTTCTTGGGAAGAAATGGTTCGCCTCGAGAGCATTGGTGCTGTAACGCAAAAATTGGCTTCAGTGCCACGCGGAAATGTGGAACCTCTCCTGACAGAGGATTGTCCCGAAGCCGAACGCATCCGCAATCATTACACTGACTCAAATCCGGAATAATTTAGTCATTAGTCATTGGTTATTGGTCATTAGTCATTGGTCATTGGTCATTGGTCAAAAATGACAAAGGACAAAGGACAAAAGACAAAACAGCTAATGACTATTGACTATCATTCAAACGTTCAAAGGCAGGACAGTAACCTTCTAAGGTTACTTTAAAGTTATACAATGGGGAAGCTGGATTCCAACACCGCTGCCCCCTTTGATGTCGGCAAGTACCGCAACAATCTACGTCTGTCCATGTATAGCGATCGCTATTTTGATTGAGCAGTTCTCGCTGAGACAATCCCCTTAATACTAGTTCCTCCCCTTGCCAACGAGCCTCGATTAAACCAGTATCCGCAAACTGTTGCCAACGAGGATCGGCCGTGATTGCATCGGGTAAGGTGATTGTGACTACTGTTCCTAACTCCGTCAGTTCACCTTCATAATTCGTCTCTGGGGCTGCCGGTTGCAAAAATGTATCGCCAATAGGCAATTCCACCAAAGTCTCAGCCGCCGGAGAATGTATATGATAGCGGTTTTGTAACTCCTCTAAGCTTGTGAGATCGGCTAAGTAGGCAGGAGAACCGTGGACAAAAATCACGTGCTGGGGTCGCAAATTATGAATGAGTTGGGTAGTACCAGGACCATCACTATGCTGAGCTAAGAGATAGCTTTCCACTGTGGTGGGTGCTAAATATTTTTTGTTAAGTTTTATATCAATTTTTTCCGGCACGAGGATCAGCCAAGGACCGGTATCGGGTTGGCAGTGTTCGCCTAAATTAGCTGTGGAGTCAGTCAGGACAATACAGGGTGACTTGCCCACAGTGGCACGTTCTTCTGCTTTTAAACGACGCACGCGGGGACGCACCCGTTCGTCCCAAAACAAAGGTTGGTGGCGGGCAAAATTCTGTACCGATGGGGGGAGGTGGGGTAGCAGTTCTAGGTAGGCGTCGCAGCCTGTGGCGACGGCACCATCTACCCAGATATCTAAATCTCGTCCAGTGAAGTGGTGATGAGAGCGCAAAAGCATCAACAGTTCTTGACCCAGCCCTAAAGCAGGTGTGGGCAGGATTACAGAACAATGGTCAGCGATCGCCCGATTAATTCGCTCTGCTAATTGATTTTCTTGGTTGCGGCGGTGGGGATGGCGGGATGTACCATAGGTGCCTTCAATAATCAGTACATCCAAGTCTAAGCCCCGTAGTTCCTCTAAACGCAGACCTTCTACTAACCGAGAGTTGGATAAAAAAAAGTCCCCTGTATACAGTAGCTTGTAAGTACGGTGTTGGGTGGTGTAGGTGAGAAGAATTGCCACTGCCCCTGGTAGATGTCCTGCGGGAAATAATTCTGCTACCAGGCCTTCTTGGAATTCCACTGGCGATCGCAGCGGCAAAGCATGACAAAATTCAGAGATTTTCTGGGGATCTTGGTCTTGCCAATTCAGTGGCAGTAACTTGCTGGTGACTTCGCTGCCATAAATAGGTAACTTGGGAAAAGCTTTGTGCAGTGCCAGTAAGCCTCTGGCGTGATCTGGGTGGGCGTGACTAATTAAAACCAAATCTGCTGGTAGAGGGGAACTATTTTCACGTACCGACTTGCTAAGCCCCCTCCCCAGTGATGAGATATCCTCCAAACCACAGTCCAACAGGATGCGGTGTGGCCCCATTTTTACTAATAAACACACGCCCTCGTCGTCATGCTGGACGCTATAGGGCAAACATTCTAATTCACTACCCGCTTCCCCAGCATCTACGCGAGAGGATGCCGACAGATTATCCCTCATGCTCTCCTCCCCTCAAACCTCATCGTCATGGACATATCCCAAAAGCCAAAAATTGCACAAATTTTGGTTTTGTGACTTAGGGGTAAGTTTTATTATGCGCCCCTACACCCTGAGAATACGGATTTTTGATTGGGGAGGAGGCCTCTACCGAACCCGCACTAGTTCGGAAAAGTTGGATAACGAGAGAGCTATCAAACTAGGAGCTAAAGGAGTCTTGCCTCTTGCCTGTTTTCCCTGTGAAAGTTATGAGCGCTCTTAGCCAACCTACCCTAAGGAAAGTTGCCTCAGCGTCTACAAATTTCTCTCAATGTGCCGAACCATTGCCGTGATAATTATCTGAATCATAGAATCCATTTTTCGTGCCAAAAAATAAACACGAAACCGTAAATATAACCGTTAAGCCGGCTAAAATCAGCTTTACATCCATTTGTTTGCTGTCCCCTATTCAAGACTTTCCTATATTAATTTAGTGTTTCCACAATGAAATGGAATCACTAGAAAATCTTTACTATGGTTATGTGGATTGAGCAATAGGTAAAATTACCACAATCAGTTCAGATTGTAGAACTTTTCGGTTCCCCTGTCTATCCATACTAAAAAATGATCCCGCGTCCAGATTAAGACTTAGTATAAAGACCGTAAAAGGTAGAAGAGAAGGTTTTAAAGCCTTATCGTCATATCACTGCTTGCGGTGTACGTAGCTAACTCCATCGACCCAGATGACACTCTTGGGATCTTTCGGATCGGTGATTAGAATACGACGCTCGCTTGAGCCATCTTCGTAAGTTATATACGGAGTCAGTCCTTCAATGCGATAGCGACCGCGCTAATTTGGTGCTGTGTTGCTAGTGGCGATCGATGTGTCGCCAGACTCTGCGCTTCCACCAGCACCGTTACCACGCACGACTCGGCCATCAGCCCAGAAGCGATAGTCCTGCCAAGCGGCGATCGACTGGTTGCCTCCGATCGCAACCGTTCCCGTACCAGAGAGTGAGCGGAAGAGTCCGCTGAGCCTGAAGTCATTGGGCAATTTTGGATATGTCGTTTGGAAAGGTAACGCCTTCCAGCCGTCCTTTTGTGCAAGTTGCAGTTTGCCATATAAGGGGAGGGTTAGGGTGGGGTAAAAATATTTGATACATCAATCATGACTTTTAAAACATCCTCTAAGCGTATTTTTCTTTCAGTAGATTCAATATTTACGATTAAATTAATGATAATCATTGATTTATTCAATGATAAATCAATGGAAATGAACAATAAATCTTTTTGATAGTTAACTTTAGAAATTAGCATTTTACTAATCAAATATTTCAGGTAAATATAAGAAGTAAGGATACTTGCTCTAGATAATCTCTTGATTGGAGAAAACCAATGGTCGCACTCACACAGCCTACTCAAGTTATTCCCAACGCCGGACGTTTAACAATTGAACCTGTTGAAATTGCTCCTGAAACAACTGCTATTCGTTGCCTTGATTGGGATAGAGAACGTTTTGATGTCGAGTTTGGTTTACGGAATGGTACGACCTATAATTCTTTCTTAATTCAGGGAGAAAAAGTAGCTTTAGTTGATACTTCTCATAGCAAGTTTGAGCAGTTATATCTGGAGATAGTGGCAGGATTAATTGATCCAACTAAGATAGATTACTTGATTATTAGTCACACCGAACCAGACCATAGTGGCTTAGTAAAAAATATTTTACAACTAGCTCCTTCCATTACCGTTGTTGGTGCGAAGATAGCTATTCAATTTTTGGAAAATATGATTCACCAGCCTTTTAAATTCAAGCTGGTAAAAAGTGGCGAGTTATTAGATTTAGGCAATGGACATCAATTAGAATTTATCTCCGCTCCTAACTTACACTGGCCTGATACAATCTTGACTTATGACCACAAAACTGGCACTCTTTACACCTGTGATGTGTTTGGAATGCACTACTGTGATGACCATACTTATGATGAAAATTTCGACATCATCGAAGAAGATTTTAAATATTACTATGATTGTTTGATGGCTCCCAATGCTCGGTCTGTATTGGCAGCTTTAAAGCGAATCGAAAAATTAGAAATAAAAACGGTTGCCACAGGACACGGGCCTTTACTAAAAGAGTATATTTCCGAATGGTTGGGACGCTATCAAAATTGGAGTTTGGAACAAGCAAAAACTGAGACATTAGTGGCTTTATTTTACATTGAAGATTACGGATATAGCGAGAATTTAGTGAGAGCGATCGCACATGGAATTGCAAAGACAGGTGTGGCGGTAGAATTAGTAGCTTTGAATAACTCTGAACCTCAAGAAGTGCGAGAATTAGTTGACCAAGCCGCTGGTTTAGTTATTGGAATGCCTCCGCAATCATCAGATGTGGCTCAGGCAGCTTTTAATATTATTTTAGCTGCTGCTCATAATAAACAAGCAATTGGTTTATTAGAGTCGGGAGGAGGAGAAGATGAGCCTGTTTTTCCCTTACGCAATAAGTTTCAAGAACTGGGATTAATTGAGGCCTTTTCCCCAATTTTAGTTAAGGAAATTCCCTCTAAGGTACTAGAACAACTTTGTGATGAAGCGGGGACAGATATGGGTCAATGGTTAAACCGCGATCGCACCATCAAACAAATCAAATCAATTAATAGCGAATTAGAGAAATCCTTGGGGCGGATTAGCACAGGATTGTATATTCTCACCGCCAAAAAAGGAGAAGTTCAAAGTGCAATGCTCGCCTCTTGGGTAACACAAGCAAGTTTGAATCCCTTAGGCGTAGCGATCGCCGTAGCCAAAGACCGCGCCATAGAATCATTGATGCAAATTGGCGATCGCTTTGTCTTAAATATTTTAGAAGAAGGCAGATATCAAGGATTAATGAAACATTTCCTCAAGCGTTTTGCTCCCGGTGCAGATCGCTTTGCGGGAATCAAAACATACCCTGCTGCTACCAACGAATCCCCGATTTTAGCTGAAGCCCTGGCTTATCTCGAATGTGAAATCACCAGCCGCATGGATTGTGGAGATCATTGGGTGATTTATAGCACCGTCCAAACCGGCCGAGTTGCCAAAGTCAACGGACTCACCGCAGTACATCACCGCAAAATTGGCAATCATTACTAAATTTGTCATTAGTCATTGGTCATTAGTCATTAGTTTTTCTTTGCGTGCCTGCGTTCCCCCCACTCGCCACACACAAAAAGCCATGTATAAGTCTGCTGAAGATAACCCAGTTCCCACTTATGAAATACATCGGAAACGCATCGTCCAAACCTTGGAATTGATTCAAGATTTGATTGTGATTTCTTTGTGTCTCGGTTTATTTTGCTTCATGGTAATTCAGGTGAGAGATATGTTTTTCTCCCTGCTTCCTCCACTGGATTTTCATATTGTTACTGCCGATATTCTCTTTTTGCTCATCTTAGTTGAATTATTTCGACTGTTGATTATTTACTTACAAGAACAACGAATATCTATTGGTGTAGCTGTAGAAGTCTCCATTGTTTCCGCCTTGCGAGAAGTCATTGTTAAAGGAGTTTTAGAAACTAATTGGAGTCAAATTTTAGCCACTTGTGCCTTCTTATTAGTTTTAGGAGTAATACTCGTTGTTCGAGTTTGGCTACCCCCCACCTTTGAAGGCATCGATCCCGAACAAGCAATTTCTAAACGCTATAAAAATCGAGTCAAATCGGAATTAGTCGAAAGTAATGGGAGTTAGCAGTAGAGACGTGATTAATCGCGTCTGTACAAGAGTTTTATCTCCTTCATGCCCCATGCCCCATTCCCAATGCCCCATGCCCAATTCCCAGAGAGAGGTTACTATGTCTGCTAATACTGTAACTGCCAGCCGTCCGAGAGATGTGCAGGTTGCTGAAATTGGTAAAGATACACTGGTTTTGCGATCGCGGACTTGGGAACGACTAAAATTTGAAGTTGAGTATTCCCGCCAACGGGGAACTACGGCAAATTCTTATCTCATTCAAGCTGATAAAAAGGCTTTAATCGATCCTCCCGGTGAATCTTTTACCGAAATTTATCTCGAAGAACTGGCACAACATTTAGATTTCACTACCCTAGATTACATTGTTCTCGGTCATGTCAACCCGAACCGCAGAGCCACCCTACAAGTATTACTTTCTCAAGCTATTCAAGCTACTTTAATTTGTTCTCGCCCTGCTGCTAATGCTTTGAAAACTGCTTTTGGGGAATGGGAATCACGCATTCAAGCTGTGCGTTCAGAGGATACTCTGGATTTAGGACAAGGACATCATCTCACATTTGTTAGCGTACCGACTCCTCGCTGGGCAGATGGATTATGTACCTATGATTCTGCTACCAAAATTCTCTATACAGACAAATTTTTTGGCGCTCATATTTGCGAAGATACCCTCTTCGATGAAGATTGGAAAAGTTTAGATGCAGAACGTCATTACTATTTTGATTGTCTCCACGCATCCCAAGCCAAACAAGTCGAAGTTGCCTTAGAAAAGCTTTCGGTTTTCCCAGCAAAATGTTACGCTCCTGCTCATGGCCCTGTTGTTCGTTACAGCCTCAGCCGGTTTAATTTTGATTATCGTCAATGGTGCCAAGGACAAAAATTACAAGAATTGAGTGTTGCTTTACTTTATGCCTCTGCTTATGGAAATACAGCAATTTTGGCTAATGCGATCGCTCAAGGTTTAATTCAAAATGGAGTTAATGTAGAATCGATCAATTGTGAACTAGCAGAACCAGCAGAAATTACCCGTATTGTCGAAACTTGCGACGGATTTATTATTGGCTCACCCACCTTAGGCGGCCATGCACCAACCCAAATTCAAACTGCTTTAGGAATAGTTCTAGCCACAGCAGCTAAAACAAAATTAGCAGGAGTATTTGGTTCATTTGGTTGGAGTGGAGAAGCAATTGATTTACTTGAAAGTAAGCTCAAAGATGCCAATTATCGTCTAGGATTTGAAACAATTCGAGTCCGCTTTACGCCTACACCTGAAATTCTCCAACAGTGTCAAGAAGCAGGTGCTTCCTTTGCTCAAAACTTAAAGAAAACTAAGAAATTGCGGAGTGCGCGTCAAGTTGTCACCGAAACCCAAGTAGATCGCACTGAACAAGCCGTGGGGCGAATTATCGGTTCTTTGTGTGTTTTAACAACTCGTGATGAAGAAACCCATAAAGGCGTTTTAACCTCTTGGGTATCCCAAGCAACATTTAATCCGCCGGGAATTATGATTGCCATTGCTGATGAACAAAATGCAGATTTAATGTGTCATCCCGGCGATAAATTTGTGTTGAATATTCTCAAAGAAGGTAGAAATGTCCGCCGCTATTTTTATCGGAATAGCGTTTTAGGAAATAATCCCTTTGTCAATCTTTCTACACAAACTGCTGTGAATGGTTGCCTGATTTTGAATGAGGCATTGTCCTATTTAGAATGTACTGTACAAAATCAAATGAAATGTGGTGACAGATGGTTAATTTATGCCGTAATCGATAAAGGCGAAGTCTTAGAAAACGATGGTTTAACTGCCCTCGAATACCGCAAATCCGGCAGCTATTATTAATTGGGCATGGGGCATTGGGTATGGGGCATTGGTAATTACCCATCTCCCCATCTTCCTCATACCCCTACTCCCTACTCCCCACTCCCCACTCCCTCCCCCTTCTAAATTTTCTAACCAAATTACCAATAGCAAGTTATGTCTACATTTGTTGCTGTCGATCGCATTGACAAAGTTTTTGAATTAACCGGCGGTGGTAAATATATTGCCCTCAAAGGAATTGACCTCCAAATTAAAAAAGGAGAATTCATTTCCTTAATTGGTCACTCCGGCTGCGGCAAATCTACCTTATTAAATATGATTGCAGGTTTGGATTTGCCCAGTGAAGGTATTGTCACCTTAGAAGGACAAAAAATCAATAAACCAGGCCCAGACAGGATGGTGGTTTTTCAAAATTATTCCCTATTACCTTGGCGGACAGTCAGAGAAAATATTGCCTTGGCGGTAGACTCAGTAATGAAGGGCGTACCCGCAGACGAACGCCAAGCCATCATCGAAAAACATATCGATATGGTGGGTTTGCGTCCCCATGCTGACAAACAGCCGGGAATGTTATCTGGGGGACAAAAGCAGCGTGTGGCGATCGCCCGCGCTTTAGCAATTCGCCCCAAATTATTACTGCTAGACGAACCCTTTGGCGCCTTGGATGCACTGACTCGCGGGAATTTGCAAGAACAACTCATGCAAATTTGCGAAGAAAATGAAGTCACTGCTGTCATGGTTACCCATGATGTAGACGAAGCGGTGCTGTTATCTGACAGAATTGTGATGCTGACCAACGGCCCCGAATCGAAAATTGGGGACATTCTCGAAGTGGATATTCCCAGACCCCGCAAGCGCATGGAAGTTGTAGAACATCCCAGCTACTACAGCTTGCGGAGTGAGATGATTTACTTCCTCAATCAGCAAAAACGCATTAAGAAACTTCGCGCCAGAAAAACAGCCGACATTGCCCGTCATGGGTTAGAAAAAGTTAACTTAGAAATTGGCTTTTTACCTCTAACCGCTTGCGCCCCCTTAGCAGTTGCTAAAGAAAAAGGCTTCTTTGTCAAGCATGGTTTAGATGAAGTTCACCTCGTGCGGGAAAGTAGCTGGCGGGGTATAGTTGATGGCATGACAGGCGGTTATTTGGATGCGGCTCAAATGCCTTCAGGAATGCCCATGTGGCTAACTTTGGGAGGAAACAACAACCAACCTTTGCCCGTTGTCACCGCCCTTACCATGACCCGCAACGGTAACGCCATCACCTTAGCAAAACGCTTTTACGACCAAGGCGTGCAAAGCTTATCAGACTTCAGAAATCATCTGATTCTCACCCGCAACCAAAGACACACAATGGGAGTAGTGCATCCCGCATCTATGCACAACTTACTACTGCGTTACTGGCTAGCCGCTGGTGGCATAGACCCCGACAGCGATGTAGACATGAAGACCATTCCCCCAGCCCAGATGGTAGCCGACTTGCAAGCCGGAAGCATTGATGGTTACTGCGTCGGCGAACCTTGGAACTACCGCGCCGCCGCCGAAAATGTTGGCTTTACCATCGCCACCGACTTAGAAGTTTGGCTAGGACACCCCGGTAAAGTTCTGGGAGTGCGGGAAGAGTGGGCAGAAACTTATCCAAATACCCACATCGCCTTGACTAAAGCGTTACTAGAAGCTTGTCAATACTGTGCAAATTCCGACAATGCCGAAGAGATTCGGCAAATTTTAGCAGGGCGAGAGTATGTCAGCACTGATTTAGAATACATCCAACTCGAAGATCCAGATAGTCTCACCTGTGACTTGAACCATCCCCTGCGAGACTACGCCCATCACCAGTTTTATTCCGAGTCTGCCATTAATCGCCCCAGTCGCACCGAACAAATTTGGATTATGAGTCAACTAGCGCGTTGGGGTGACACTCCCTTTCCCAGAAATTGGGTCGAAGTTGTCGAACGCGTGTGTCGAGTCCGCGTTTTCAGCACCGCCGCACGAGAATTAGGCTTAGATATCAGCTACATTCGCCAACCCATCAAACTGTTCGATGGTACTCCCTTTAACGCCGACGATCCAATTGCCTATCTCAACAGTTTGAAAATTAAACGTGATTTTTCAGTCGCCGAAGTTGTTCTTGATGCACCGAGAAGAAAACTCGCCTCATAAAAGAATCGTGAGAGAAAGAGGAAGTGGAAGAAATAGGACATCACCTATGAATCTTTTTACTCGAACGTTGAGCCTTTAAACTCCATTAACGAGCTTTTAAACTTTAACAGTTCGCCGCGAGGAGTCCCCAGTCCCCAGTCCCCAATACCCAATCCCCAATACCCAAATCACCATGCAAAACCGTAACTCAACAATTACCGACATCAGAAACCCACTAGAAAATACAGCCCGCACCCGCCAACCCTTCCTACAAATCAAAGACGTTACCAAAGTCTATCCCACAAAAAAAGGCCCCTTCACCGTACTCGATGGCGTTAACCTCAACGTCGAACAAGGCGAGTTTATTTGTGTCATCGGTCACTCTGGCTGTGGTAAATCCACGCTGTTAAATATGGTATCCGGTTTTAACTTTCCCACCTCCGGGCAAGTATTACTAGAAGGACAGCCCATTACCAAACCAGGCCCAGACAGAATGGTTGTCTTCCAAAACTATGCCTTGCTACCGTGGCGGACTGCTTTTGAAAATATTTACTTAGCTGTGAACGCCGTTTATCCTAATAAACCACAAGCTGAAAAAAGAGCGATCGTGCGCGACCATTTAGCAATGGTGGGGCTGGCTGATGCAATGGAAAAGAAACCAATGCAAATGTCCGGGGGTATGAGACAAAGAGTTTCCATCGCCCGCGCCTTAGCAATTCGTCCCAAAGTCTTAATTTTGGATGAACCATTTGGGGCGCTGGATGCAATTACCAAAGAAGAGTTACAAGAAGAACTGCTGAAAATTTGGAATGAAAATCGCTGCACAGTGTTGATGATTACCCACGACATCGACGAAGCGCTATTTTTAGCAGATAAATTGGTGATGATGACTAATGGCCCACATGCAAAGATTGGCGAAGTCATGGAAATTCCTTTTTCTCGTCCCCGCGATCGCGCCCGCATCATGGAAGATCCACAATATTATCAACTGCGTAACTATGCCCTAGACTTCCTCTTTAACCGTTTCGCCCATGATGACGTAGGTTAACTTGAATTCCACAGACGCCTCCCTCCTCTGAAACCTACAGTGTCCAATCCTCAATCAGTAACCCTGCAACTTTACTAAAATCTTGATGATTGCGGGTTAACAACACCAATCCACGGAACAGAGCAATTGCAGCGATCCGCGCATCCATCTTTGCCAGTTGAATCCGTTGTGATTGTAATTGATCGTATGCTGTAGCTGCACCTGCATCAAATGAGATAAGAGGCAACACTTTAAAGTCGCTGACGAGCCGCGCCATCATTTCGTATCCTTTCACTACCTCATTCAAGGTGCGAGCGCGATTAATATAAGCGTGGCTACCAAGCATCTGTTCATGAAATGTCACAGTTGATACAGCAAAATCTGATGACGGATGCAAAGCCATGCGCGTTGCAAGGTTGCTGTAATCCTTTCCTGCTTGGCGCTGAAGAATGCTCAAATGATCTGTATCTAATAAATATTTCATGACTCGTCTTGCGCTTCGAGGATCGATTCATCGCCTTGACGAATCGCTCGACCATAAGCAAGCACCTCCTCAAAAGCAGGTTCATCCTTAAAAGACCCTGTAATTTGTTGCAGCCAATTGGTCGGTTGAGGAGTCGCAACTTGCTTCTGCAATTGAGCGATGGCTGCTTCCACTACTGCAAGCCGTTCCTCTAGAGAACTGTTGATTGCCATTTGAGCCTCCTCTAATTAATCACTTCTGTCTGAAGGATAACGAGTCAGAGGAGGTTTGACAATCTTTCAGAATTTTACAGAATTGGTATGGCAAGCACTGGCTAAACCCCGCCCTACCGCTAACAGCACTCCCCACTCATTACACTTTAATAAACCACCGTTGGCGATACATCACAACACCAACAGCCCACCACAACAAGACGGTGACTATGGCAAAGAATAGGGAACCATTCAGCGCCCCCGCCCAAGATGCAAAAAAATTCTGGTAAATCCAATTGTAGGTACTAGGAGCGTTTTCTCCTGTACCGATAGTGGTTCTGACTAAGATTTTAATCAATAAAACAGACGCAACAAAAAGAGCGATCGCATTTAAACCCATAATTTCAAAAGGCTTACCCCAGCGACGTATCAACCGGACTTCGATGAGTTCATAACAAGCTGCTAGTAACAGTAATGCCCAACCTGTTGTAAAAACCACATAAGAACTAGTCCACAATTTTTTATTAATGGGGAATGTCCACCCCCACGCCCAACCGAGAATTAAACAACCAATTCCAAATAATCCTAGCCCGATACTTGTGCGCGACTGTACGGACTGGCTGCGTATCCATTGGCCACTGAAGTAACCAGCCAGGACACTTACTATTGCAGGAATACTACTAAACAATCCTTCTGGATCTCCTAGAAACTTGAAACCATCACCTTTATATAAATGTGCTTTGGGAATAATCAAACGGTCAACATAAGCACCGAAATTACCTTCTTGCGTTAGAACTCCCGCCCCATAATCGGGTACTGCTACATACATCATTGTTAGCCAGTAGCCTATGAGTAGCACTGCTGCTAATATCCATTGCCCTTTGCGCGGCAGGTTGAAAACTATTAAAGAAGCCAGCAAATAGGTAATGCTGATGCGTTGTAATACTCCCATGATGCGGATGCTACTGAAATCAAAAGTCCAAACACCTTGATTCCAAAAACCATTTAGTAGCAATCCCAAAACAAAGAGAATAGCGGCACGGCGTAATATCCGCCAGTAAACAGCTGAGTTTGGTTTATTACCTTCGGTGTACTTCGACAGAGAAAAAGTCATCGCTACACCGATAATGAAGAGAAAAAAAGGAAATACCAAGTCAGCTGGTGTACAGCCGTGCCAATTAGCGTGGGCGAAGGGAGGATACACATCGTCTGCAACTCCCATCATATTGACGAGAATCATCGCAGCGATGGTAATACCGCGAAAAACATCCAGTGAAGTCAGGCGCATAAGCGGAATTTTGTCTTTGATGAGTATCTTAAGCTAACCCGCTTGATGTAGCTAATCAAGGAAAATTTATAGACCTTGATACAAAGTAAAATTAGCCAGTTATCACCCTATTCGTTTAGAGTTGGCTTAATTTTAATACATGCGTATTATTGAATAATTAGAATATAATTTAAATTAGGCATAAATTTTTTTTACCATATAGAAAAACTTCCTGAAGAATTAGGAAATCTACCACCAGAAATCAGGAAGCAAATCACAACGGTTCTTTCTATGGGTCGCTTCTCTGCATCTTCTATTTCACCGATATTAAATAAAATTAATCAACAACACATAACAAAAATACTTGAAAGCGTAGAAAAAGATAGTGAAAGGGCATATTTAGACACACAAGAAGCAAGAAAATATAATTTAGCTGCTATTTTTATTTTTGTGGGTGTTTTCGTGTTTTTAACGGTTTTTCTCGTCAATAAAGACGTGGCTGTTTATCAAGATATTCTGAAAATACTTATCATATTTGGTGGCGGATTTGGCAGTGGTTTGGGCTTCAAAATATATTTAGACCGAAAAAAATAAATTTTGAACCTACAATTTAAAAAGCCTATTTGTATAAAAAATGTTAAAAATATATGAATTATGATAAATATTTATTTAGAGAACACAAATTTGAAATTTTTTAATAACTATGTCAGTCAAAGTTGGAGATACCGCTCCTAATTTCAGTCTACCTGCTCAAAATGGCTCAACGGTTAGCCTACAAGATTTTCGGGGCAAAAAAGCTGTTGTTTTATATTTTTACCCCAAAGATGACACACCAGGTTGTACAGCTGAATCCTGCGCTTTCCGCGATCAGTATGAAGTTTTTAAAAGCGCTGGTGCTGAAGTTCTCGGCGTGAGTGGTGACTCCACCGAATCCCACCAGCGATTTGCTGCCAAATACAATCTACCTTTTACTCTGTTAACCGACAAAGGCGACCAAGTACGAAAGCTATATGGCGCAACAGCAGCCTTTGGCTTATTCCCTGGTCGCGTTACTTACGTCATTGACCAACAAGGAGTTGTGCAATACGTATTTGATTCAATGTTTAACTTTAAAGGTCACGTTGAGGAAGCCCTCAAAACGCTGCAACAGTTCGCTGTAAAATAGGGAATGGGCAATGGGCATTGGGCATTGGGCATCGGGCATCCGGCATTGGGCATTGGGCATTGGGCATTTCTCCCCCTGCCTCCCCTGCCTCCCCTGCTTCCCTTGCCTCTCGTACTCCCTCATGTCCCTATGCCCTATGCCCCATGCCCCATGCCCTATTTAATATGCGACTTTTCCGCCATCACAACGTTCGCCTGGGCTGACTTGCCATTCTTGCCGTTGGTATGACCGTTACCATTGCGGGGTTGAATTACGCCATAACCGCCGTGGTTACGTTCGTAAATGACATTTATTTCGCCTGTTTCAGCATTGCGGAACATATAAAAGTCATGTCCTACGAGTTGCAGTTGTTCCAAGGCTTCTGCAAGGGTCATGGGAGGCATGGAAAAATATTTGGTGCGGACGACTTCGCTGGGTAGTTCGGGAGTGCGATCGCCAATTAAATCTGTGACTACTGACTCTGCAACAACTTCTTCTGTTGGTTGGGCATGAGTTTTCTGATCTTGACGCCGTTCTTTGTATTTCCGCAGTTGACGGGCGATTTTATCTGCCACTAAGTCAATGCTGGCGTATAAGTTTTCGCTGCTTTCCTCCGCACGGATCACGCTGCCATTGGCATAAATAGTTACTTCAGCCGCTTGTCTAGGATTAATTCGGGGATTACGGGCTACGCTAAGATGCACATCCACTTCATTTGTAATGCTCTGAAAGTGATTAACTGCTTTTTCAATTTTTTGATGTACATACTCACGAATTGCATCGGTAATTTCAATATTTTTGCCGTGGATGACAAGCTTCATGTAAACTCTCCCGCTGAATATTTGGATGTGTGAATTTGCTTTGTATGAAAAGAAGTTGCGGTAAGGTCTATCACTCCCGCCAAAACAAATTGTGAACTTTTATCATTTACTGCTGCTGTCCTGTCTCTGAGCTAGCTGCACCTGAGTTTTTCCCAAGTATATCCTTGATTTACCTCCCCATCTCTGCGCTGATATCCAATTAGATATCGACTTAGAACTCTTTGATGAAGATATCTTAACAGTAGCATCTGTGACTACTTTCTCTTTTAAAGCAAGGCTTACAGAACTTTTGATAGTTGCTCCTTGTACGTCCGGTTGAGGTTTGCTTGCTGTTGATCGAGAACACAAGTTTTGTGGAAGTCGATTTTGTTTGAAATGCAAACAATGTTATTAGAGTCATCAGCCAGTAAATTTATTTCTATTCTCTTGGCTTGATGCTGATTGTAGAGAATTCCTCCCAACACCTATTAAGGTTATATATTCAAGCTAGCACTTTGTATTTTCTAATGCATGTTCCCTTGACTTTCCTTTAAATTCCTTTGCAAAGCTTGACATTTTTTGACTCCAGTCCTCTAACTTGAAATATATTTCGTTCGTTTTACAGTTGATTTTTGGCATGATCCATAGTAATAAACCACACAAAAACCGTTGTTTGCTGTATAACCAAGGATTAATGCCTTACTTAGACGCTCATGCATGGCAGCGATCGCTCCTGACTCAACGCATCCATGACCCCAGTCTAGATGACGTGTTAATTCTCCTAGAGCATCCACCCGTCTACACTTTGGGACAAGGAGCCAACTCAGAGTTTCTCAAATTTGAGATTGACAAAAGTCAGTATAATGTGCGTAGAGTTGAACGGGGCGGCGAAGTGACTTACCATTGTCCCGATCAACTGGTGGGGTATCCAATTTTAAATCTGCAACGTTATCAAAAAGACCTCCATTGGTACTTACGGCAACTCGAAGAAGTCATAATTCGTGTATTAGCAGTTTATGGATTGCAGGGAGAAAGAATTCCGGCTTTTACTGGTGTTTGGTTACAAGGGCGAAAAGTTGCGGCTATTGGCATTAAAGTTAGCCGTTGGATTACCATGCATGGCTTTGCATTAAATGTTTGTCCAGACATGACAGGCTTTGAGCGGATTGTACCCTGTGGTATCTCTGATAAACCTGTAGGCAGTTTAGCCGAATGGATTCCAAATATTACCTGCCAAGAAGTGCGTTTTCATGTAGCAGAGTGCTTTGCAGAAGTGTTTGGGGTAGAAATAGTAGAGTCCCAACCCGAAGGATTTTTCAGGTATGAGAGGTTGTTTGAAAAGTGATTGACTGTGATTTTAATTGCGTTGTTACCCCCCTTAGTCCCCCCTTATAAAGGGGGAAACAAGAAAATCCGGTTCCCTCACGCCACTTGCTTCAAGCCGGGGAACCCGTCCAACGCAGTGGCTCCCCTTTATAAGGGGAGGGTTAGGGTGGGGTAAAAAAATATTTGATACATCAATCATGACTTTTCAAACATCCTCTGAGTAAATTTAAGTTTGTAATTATGTAAGAAATACTATAGTAGTCTCATTTAAGTTGTGAGACACTCATAATAATGGCCATAGTTCATCGTATCAATGTAACTCTTAAATTGCGCTTATAAAAGCTAATAATTATTTATAAACTATAAAGCTATTTTTTTACAGCACTAAATTCAAAATTTGCCCGTGAATTACTCAGATAATTTCCAGGTATATACCCCATCTTTAACATCACTGAGAGAGCGTGATTGGACAGCTTTAATAGAATTATTTGACAGAGATGATGGTGATGAAATTGAAGACGACATCCACACTAATTTGTTTTGGCTGATACCTGAACCTTGTTGGGAGGATGATCCCTTTGATTTCTTACGTGAATATTTATAAAATTCTTCATGTAGAGACGCGATTCATCGCGTCTAAAAGACCAAGTATTACGAATGAGGAATTATTTGAAGGCGACTGAGGAAACTACGTAGGCGATCGCTACTCGTTGCTTTTGTCCGCCAGAAAGTTGTTCGGGATAAGCAGAGGCTTTGTCAAATAAACCAACTTTTTCCAGATATAACCCCGCTAGTTGGGCGCTTTCTTTCGGTGTTTTACCCAGTACTTTACGCGGTGCAAGTGTCATGTTCTCCAGGACACTGAGATGGGGAAATAAATTGAATTGCTGGAAAACCATACCTACTTGTGTTCGCAGTTGCCGTAGTTGGCTATAGTTGACAGTGGGTTGGGATAAGTTGATACCGTTGACTATCAAGCTTCCGTTGTTGATGGTTTCCAAACGGTTAAAGCAGCGCAGGAGAGTACTTTTACCACAGCCGGAAGAACCGATAACTGCAACAACTTCTCCCCGCTTGATTTCGCCTGTGATTCCTTTGAGGACTTTGAGGGAACCAAAGCTTTTTTCGATATTGTCAAAAATAATTGCAGGGGTGGAATTGTTCATTTTTGATGCCAAGCTGCTCTAAAGTTGATTTTGACCAAAGAAAAAAGGATACAAGCCCCTGAATTTATTTATGGGGATTGTAATTTTGAATGCGTGAATTTTGAATTTTGAATTCGAGCGAAGCGAGTGACACTCCCCACGCGTGAACGCGGGAGATTCTTGGTTCAACCAGCCGACTTATCTATACTTGTTTCCAAGTTTAGACAGAGATCGTTCTGTCCCCAAGCGTAGATCCCGGTGTGCCCCACCGTTCTTAATGATTTAGCCAAAATATTCAGTGCTGCGTTCTTATCCGTTTAACAAATATGCCTAAATTTGGTTTTCTGCGTTGGCTGCGGTTATCGGTAATTATAGGTTTTAGCTGTTTTTTATTGGCTGGCTGTGCTGTAAACCCTAGTGGAGGGAAAACTCTGCGGGTTGCTACTGAACCTGCGTTTCCACCTTTTGAGTTTCAAGGAAAAGGTGGTGAATTGCAAGGTTTTTCTATTGATTTGATGAATGCACTCGCCACTGCTGCTAACTTTAAAGTAAATTTTCAAAGTCTGCCTTTTGATGGCATGATCCCAGCCCTCCAAGCTAAAACGGTAGATGCGGCTATTAGTTCCATCACGATTACAGAGGAGAGGGCGAAGACGATTTCTTTTTCCCGTCCTTATTTTAAAGCGGGATTGGCGATCGCAATTCGCGCCGATAATCAAAATATTACTGGCTTTGATAGTCTCAAAAATCAAAAAATCGCAGTCCAAATTGGCACAACTGGTGCCGAAAAGGCTAAGAGTGTTCCTGGGGTACAAATTCGCAGTTTTGATTCAGCACCTCTAGCTTTACAAGAATTAGTCAATGGTAATGTAGATGCGGTAATTAATGACGCACCTGTAACTTTATATGCCATTAATACAGGCAATCTCAAGGGAATTAAAGTTGTACAGCAATTGCTGACAGAGGAGTTTTATGGAATTGCTACTGCTAAAAATTCGCCTTATTTAGCATTAATCAATGATGGTTTGGATAAGGTTTTGAAAAATGGCACTTATTCGCAAATTTACCAAAAATGGTTTCAAGCCGAACCGCCATCATTACCAGCTAAATCACCGTTTGAGAATCAAAGTAGCACCGATGTTCCGAGAAGATTTACGTCAATTAATGTGATTTTACAGGCTGTCCCAACTCTATTACAGGGAGCTTTGGTAACGTTGCAATTGACGATCCTTTCGGTAGTATTTGGTTTAATTGGCGGTTCTTTGATTGGAATTATCCGCCTTTCTCATATTGCACCTTTGCGTTGGTTAGCGAGGGCATATGTAGATTTTTTCCGGGGAACGCCTTTGCTAGTGCAAATTTTTATGATTTACTTTGGGTTACCGGCAATTTTGCAAGAACTTGGTTTGACATTTAGTTTCGATCGCCTAGTCGCTGGAGTTATTGCTTTAAGTTTGAATAGCGCCGCCTATATTGCAGAAGTTGTGCGTGCTGGAATTCAATCGATTGAAGTAGGACAAAGTGAAGCAGCACAATCACTAGGTTTGAGTTCTGTGCAAACCATGAGTTATGTGATTTTTCCCCAAGCTTTCCGGCGGATGATTCCACCATTGGGTAATGAGTTTATCAGTTTGTTGAAAGATACGAGCTTAGTTTCTGTAATTGGATTTGAAGAATTGCTACGTAAAGGACAGCTAATTGTTGCTGATAGCTATCGCGCCTTACTTAGGAGTGGTCAATATTATATATCATGAAGTTCTGTTGCAATTAGTGCGGTGTGGCGCTAGCGTAAAGTGGACAATTTGACAATCTTTAATCCTGAATCTACTTGGCGTATAGTCATAATCTGTTCGCACGCAACAAGACTTGATTTATGGTTCAGAAGCTTGAAAGAAAACGCCAGAGCGCTGGGTTCCCAGAGACTGCTCCCGCTGCTAATCCTGTATTTTTTAGAACTTATAGCCGCCGTACAAAGGCAGGGTTGAGGGAAACATGGGATGAGGTATGCGATCGCACTTTACAGGGCTTAATCGAGTTAGGAAAACTCCGTCCAGAAGAAGTTGCCATCTTAGAACGGATGCAACGCAACCTGAAAGCTATGCCCAGTGGGCGCTGGTTATGGGTTGGCGGTACAGACTGGATAACCAAACCAAAGAATTTTTCCGGGGCTTATAATTGCACCTCCACCAATCTAGAAGACTGGACTGCCTTCGGATTAATGATGGATTTGGCAATGATGGGCTGTGTGCGATTCGTTGGCTAGAAACCAAACCTGATAAGGGTTTTGGAGGATTAGCCGCAAGGTAAATCTACCCAAAAGGTAAGAACCTTGACAACTTGATAGTCATGTTGGTGACATCGAAATTAACAAAGGTTAAATCATAGGAAAATCCAATGGTTAACCCGAAATTAATAAACAAACTCGATAAAGTCCAACCCCCTCAGTGCAAGGGTGAAAGCACTTTCCCCACGGTAGCGACTAGTCATCAATCCGTGAAGCGGGAATGAACGGTGGTAAGAAGCCAGTCCAGGCTTCGACTCCAACTAGCAGGAGAATATGGTTAGCGAAAGCGAATCTACGTCTGAATCATCGTGAGCATATAAAACAGCCTAGTGGACTAACAGGCTGTGCCAAAAGGCAAGGGTAGAGTGACCGGAATCACAACCGTTCGGTCTGCACCACTCGTAACCCCGGTGAACAGTAGAAACCTAAACTCTCGACCAATGACTATCAGGAACGAAGTAACCACATAGATTCTCTCAGGCAGGTCGATACCTGAGTAGGTGCTAACCGGATGAACTATGTGGCGAGATTGAGTCAGAAGCTAACGCCTGCGGTAATGCGTAGGATACGCTGACGGACTCACGGAAAACAGATATATGTAGGTACAAGTAGTAATGAAGACGACTAAAACGAGTTTTAAGACTACGGTGGTATGGAACAAAATCAACTGGAAGAAAATCCAGAGGATGGTGTTTAAGTTGCAAAAGCGCATACATAAAGCTGCTCAACGTGGGGATGTCAAAGCAATGCGACGACTCCAGAAAACCTTAATGAAATCCTGGTACGCCAAGCTACTAGCAACGCGAACAGTGACCCAAGACAATAAAGGTAAGAACACAGCAGGGGTAGACGGAGTAAAATCACTCGGATACACTCAACGTCTGACACTAGCTAGAAATCTAGGAACTGCGTCTAAGGTTAAACCAACCCGTAGAATCTGGATTCCGAAGCCAGGAACAAACGAAAAACGACCCCTGGGAATTCCCACAATGGCAGATAGAGCATTACAGGCACTAGCCAAGCTAGCTCTAGAGCCAGAATGGGAAGCAAAATTCGAGCCGAACAGTTACGGGTTCAGACCAGGAAGGGCGGTAGACGATGCCATCGAAGCTATATACTTAGCAATACACTGTAAAGCTAAGTACGTCCTAGATGCTGATATATCCAAGTGCTTTGACAACATTGACCATCGAAAGCTACTGGACAAACTAAACACATACCCATCCATAAAACGGTTAATCCGCGACTGGTTAAAAGTAGGCTTTATGGATGAACGCGATATGTTCCCGACTGAAATGGGTACACCACAGGGCGGAGTCATTTCTCCACTATTGGCAAATATCGCACTTCACGGTATGGAAGAGGCAATTAAGGAATATGCCAACACCCTACCTACTTATAGGAATCATGGGAGAAAGCAAAACCGTAATGCCCTCAGTTTGATTCGTTACGCCGACGATTTTGTAATTATCCACGAAGACATCAATGTTGTATTAGGGGCAAAAGCTGTAATCGAAGGTTTCTTAAAAGACATCGGTTTGGAACTCAAACCAAGCAAGACCAGAATTTGTCACACTTTTGAAGAATATGAAGGAAAACAACCCGGATTTGACTTCTTAGGCTTTAATATCCGACAATTCCCGGTTAATGATGGGATGAGCGCAAAAGCACCAAGATCAAGTGAAATTTTGGGATTCCAAACAATCATCCAACCTAGCAAGAAAGCAGTACAGCGCCACTATCAGGTTATATCTAAAATCATCAACTCCCATAAGGCAGCACCACAAAAGGTGATTATCCAGAGACTCAACCTCATTATTCAAGGATGGGCAAACTACTACTCATCCGTTTGCTCCACTGATGTTTTCCGCGATTTAAATCACATGATTCATACCAAATTAATATCATGGGCAAGGTACAGACACCCTAACAAAGGTGCTAAATGGGTAGTTGATAAATACTGGATAACAGTAGATGGGGATAACTGGGTGTTTGGCTACATTAACCCAGACACAGAAGAAAGATATATCCTTTCAAAGCATACATGGACAAAAATCGTCCGCCACACTAAGGTTAAAGGCGATGCTTCACCATTTAACGGTGATTTCGTCTACTGGGGAACAAGAACTGGAAAAAGTAAAGAAATTCCTTCTTTACTTGCAAAAATCCTTCACAAGCAGAAAGGTAAATGTGCTTATTGCGGTCTAACTTTTACACTAGAAGACCAAATTGAACTTGACCACATTATACCAATCAGCTTAGGCGGGAAAAGAAAGTTCGATAATATTCAAGCATTGCATAGACATTGCCGTGACCAAAAGACTGCCAAAGATGGTAGTCTGAGTAGTTCCCATGATAAGGGTATGTTTCCTGAGGAGCCGGATGAGATGAAAGTCTCATGTCCGGTTCTGGAGACGAGTAGCACTCGTGAGGGTGTTGCTTAGTTTAATGGTACTGGAGCTATGCTAGAACCACAATATATTAATCAGTTGCCCCCCATCCGTAATCAACTGAATGTCACTGTACAAGGTGAAATTGGTAGTACTGTTAAAATTGCACGTCGTGAATATACCCAAACACATATAGAAGGCAACAAGGTTACTATCCACGTTGGAGATAGCCGTGAAGGCTGGGTTGAATCCTATCAAACTCTGTTGGAACTCTCCACAGATGAACGTTTTTCAACAGATGTTGAAGTATTAGTTGATATCAGCGATGTCCGGAAAGCAGGAGAAACTCTCAATGGCTTTGGAGGAGTTGCTAATCCTGTGAAATTGCCAGGACTTTATCAGCGTTGTGCATCCATCTTGAATAAAGCTAAAGGGCGACAATTAAATTCAGTTGAATGCTGTCTATTAATCGATCAAGCGGCTGTAACAATTGTTGCAGGTAATATTAGGCGTTCAGCTGGTATGAGGCAAGGTTCTAGCGAAGATAGTTTGTTCGCGGATGCCAAAGATAACTTATGGCAACAGGATCGAGATGGCAACTGGCGAATCGATCCAGAACGTGATGCTTTGAGAATGGCCAACCATACCAGAGTTTTTCACCGTAAGCCGACATTAGAAGAATGTATCGGCGCTGTCCGCAAACAATATTATAGTGGCGAAGGCGCGATTCAATGGGCTGGTGAAGCTGTCGCCAGAGCAAACATAGATTTGTTGCCAACACAGGCTTTAAAAGTTGATTTTTTGAAAGCTTATAACCAAGGAACAGCAAAACAATGGCTACAAGAACGCTATCCTCAGCTTGATGCTAATGAGCTAGAACATCGTTTGGCTCGCTATGGGCTAAATCCGTGTGGTAATTGATTTTGCCTCACGTTAAAAACCTCGCAAAAACGGGGAAAGCTGAGATGCTAATCCCGTGGTAATCAAAGGAAGTAAAAAGCCTTTGACACCGTACAGCGTAGAGAGTGAAACTAGATACCAATTCGTAATTCGTAATTAGGAATTAATAAATTAAGATTTTAAAGAATTGGTATTACACCTAAGATAGGCGTCTAGAATATAATCTCTCCAAGAGTGCGGGGGCAGATGTAAAAAGTAGTTTGATTATCTGAAACATCTGTAAAAGGTACGCGGAGCTACTGCAAATTATCAAGCAGTAGAACTAGAGGATAAAAAGCCTCTAGGGTAACAAAGAAAGGAAATCATCGGTAGTAACTTCCACTGCAACTTGTCTGAGGTTCACCTCAATCAAATCGATCCATATAACTACAAAGAACAAAAGGAGGCTTTCACCGCTGGAGCGCTATCTGTAGCAGCACTTTTAAATCATCAATTCCTCGAACCACGCTATCAATACAGTCGTGAATTAGACCCAATTGTTGGAGTTTCTTTTACAGGTTTATTTGATTTCTTTGTTCATGCTTTTGGTGTTGATTGGCTGCGCTGGTGGGAAGCAGGAAGGCCTGCAACTTCCCAAGGATTAGCTTTTAAGCGCGAAGAAGAGAAATATTTAAGTTTTTGGAAAGATACTGTGCATCGAGTTGTTTGGGATTATTGCGATCGCCACAATCTCAAACGTCCAAATCGTTGCACTACAGTCCAACCCAGCGGCACTAAGGCTTTATTAACTAATGCTAGTTCGGGATGGCATCCCCCCAAAGCCCAAAGATTTATCCGCCGTATCACCTTCGGCAAAAATGACCCCGTAGCTTTAGCCTGTATTGACTATGGTTACAACGTTATTCCCTCGCAATCAGACAAAGACGAACAAGGCAATTTACTCAACGATCCCTTCGATCCACGCGTCAGTGAATGGCTGGTGGAAATCCCCGTTTCCGTATCTTGGGCCGATTTACCTGGGGCAGATGAAATTGATGTTTCTAAGTTTTCAGTCTCAGCCCAATTCGATTTTGTCCTCCAAGTTCAGCGCTCTTATGTGAGTCACAACACATCAGCAACTTTAGAACTCCGCTCTGATGAAGTCGAAAGCCTTGGACAGCGGATCTATGAAAGTATCCAGAACGATGAAGGATATATTTCCGCAGCACTTTTAGCCCGCTTTGACGATTTGCAATCATTCCCCCGTTTACCGTTTGAACCAATAGATAAAGCAACCTGCGATCGCTTAACTCAAGAAGTCAAAGCACGCCGCAAAACAGATGATTTCTGTGCAGTGCTAAGCCGCTACGATTTAGGTGAAATGACAGAAGCTGGCCCTAGTGGTTGTGACTCTGATAAGTGTATGTTTCCCGATCGGCAACCAAGTTCATAAGGGGAGTGGGGACTAGGGACTGGGGACTGGGAACTAAGGAAGAGTTTTTCTAATACCCAATACCCAGTACCCAATACCTCATGCCCTGACACGTTACGATTAATTAAAAAGTAATAATTTTTTACGGTAGAGCCAGGAGACTTTTAATGTTCATTGATGAATTGTCACCTATATTCAGAGAATTTACTCAGCACCCAGTCTCATTTCTTGGTGGGCTATTCTCCGGTGTGCTTCGACTCAACCTTGCAGACGATCCCGTTAAAAGCTGGCTGGATCAACAAACCTACTCAAATAGCTACACTGCCAATTCAACGGAGGCACATAACGGTAAAGCTAGTGGCCCTCAGCGGATTGCGATTGACTAAATTTTTGGGGAATCGCAAATCCAGTTAATCATTTTGCCAAAGCGAACCATCTCACCCCATCTGGCAGTCTCCCTTTGTGTCTTTACCTACAGGGGAATCAAAGACTGTGGGGGGTGAGAAATATTGATTTTATGTAATAAGAGTTTGTAAAATCTCGTACTTTGAAAAACGTCACAATCAGTTATTATATGAGCGTATGTGTAAGTTCAGCCAATGCTACCTGATTTACTGCTCCCCTTAAACATTCACCAAAGTACTGGTGAATCAGAGAGGAATATGCAATATTTGCAACTTTGTTAAATCTGTTTTTCAGCTGAACTAATTGCTCTTTGTTGAAAATTACCCGATCTCACATGACTATTTACGTTGGAAATCTCTCCTACCGCGCTACTGAAGCAGACTTAAGAGCAGTGTTTGCAGACTACGGCGAGGTCAAAAGAGTTGTCTTGCCTACTGACCGCGAAACAGGGCGACTGCGGGGCTTTGCCTTTGTTGATATGAATGAAGATGCTCAAGAAGACGCAGCCATCACAGAGTTAGATGGTGCAGAATGGATGGGTCGTCAACTGAGAGTTAACAAAGCCAAACCACGAGAGGATAACCCACGAGGTAGCTGGTCGAAAAAACAAGATTTTTAATAACAACGAGTTTCTAGTGTAGCAAATTATTTCTGAGTCATGCAAGACCAAGTGGCTGAAATTGACTAGAAACAATTAGGCAAGAAACAACTTGATAGAACTATGTCCGACTAGTTGCGATCGGTTAAATAAGTATCACGACTAGTCGGTTCTTCTCCAGCTAAAGATCCTATAGCCAACTCAATCAACATGGAAACATGGAATCCCTAACCTCTCGTATGCAAGCGATACAATCGCCGATTATTCCTGTGGTTGGGGAACTAATAAAAAATTCTCCTGGGACAATATCTTTAGGACAAGGCGTTGTTTATTACAGTCCACCACCTGAAGTAGCAGATTTTTTACCGAAATTCTTCGCCGAACCTGGTAATCATCTATATAAATCAGTTGAAGGAATTCCCCCATTGGTGACAGCACTTGCAGGAAAATTGCAAGACTTCAACAGTATTGAAATCAATGGGGAAAACTGCATCGTGGTGACAGCCGGAAGCAATATGGGATTTATGAATGCCATTCTTGTAATCACCAACCCAGGCGATGAAATTATTTTGAATACACCCTACTATTTCAACCACGAAATGGCGATTGCAATGGCTGGTTGTCGTCCCGTGTTAGTAGAAACGGATGAAAATTACCAACTGCGAAACGAAGCGATCGCTCAAGCAATTACTCCCAAAACAAGGGCTGTGGTAACCATTTCACCCAATAATCCCACTGGGGTTGTCTATAGTGAAGCAACATTGCGTCAGATAAATGAAATCTGTAGGACTCACAGCATTTATCACATCAGCGATGAAGCTTATGAATACTTCACCTATGACGGTGCAAAACACATCTCACCTGCTGGATTTGCTGGTAGTAACAAGTACACCATTTCTCTGTATAGCCTTTCCAAAGCCTACGGTTTTGCAAGTTGGCGGATTGGCTACATGGTGATTCCTCAACACTTACTTGTCGCCGTCAAAAAAGTCCAGGATACAATTTTAATTTGTCCACCAGTAATTTCCCAATATGCAGCCTTAGGAGCATTGCAGGCAAAAGAAGAGTATTTGAAGGAAAATATTGCAGTAATTACCCAAGTACGACAACTAGTAATAGACTCCCTAAATCGTCTCCAAGGTTTATGTACCATCACACCTGCCAATGGTGCTTTTTATTTTTTCCTGAAAGTTCATACCCAAATGAATGCTTTTGAATTAGTTAAAAGACTCATCCAAGAATATAAAGTAGCAGTTATTCCAGGTACAACCTTTGGTATAGAGAATGGATGCTATCTACGCGTTGCTTATGGTGCGCTACAACAAGAAACGGCAAAGGAAGGTATACAAAGATTAGTACTAGGTTTGCAAAATATAGTTAGTAGTTAATCAATTTTTGGATTTTAAATTTGAAATTTTTCCGGCAATCAAAAATTAAAAGTTATGCAATTTTAGTCGATATTAAAATTATGAAGGCGTTAAACTGTGTTAATATACCGATTTACATTCACATGAAGTAGAAAAATTTGTAGGGGCGCACAGCTATGCATTGGTGTCAACTTAAGCTCAAATGCTTGTCCCACAAACGTTCTACCCCCCTTAATCCCCCCTTATCAAGCAGGGCTGTTTCATTCCCCAAAGAGCTTTAAAAATCAAGGGTTCTAGCAATGAAAAATTAGTTATTTTGTTACCAGTGTGCCGAGAAAATGAACTATTTTACTGATATTTAAGTGCTTAAATGTTCATCTCATCGTCACCCTTACTTACAATTTTCTCTTCTTACATCTTGACAAATCTTGTTTGAAATGGAATGAAACAGCCCTGCCCTTATAAAGGGGGGAAAAAAGAAATCTAGTTCCCTCCCCTTTACAACTACGGTGTACACACAAGTCTTAAAATCCAACCTAAAACTTGGTTTCGTAGCCCTAGCCCTAAAAATTAGCGGGATAAATAGAGTTTCCAGTTGCCTAAAATTTAGGGATTTATGGGGCTGGAAGCGTTGGAACCCTTGCGGCATATACTTGTGTGTACACCGTAGCTTATAAAGGGGGGAAAAAAGAAATCTAGTTCCCTCCCCAATACATCGGGGAGGGTTAGGGTGGGGTAACACGGTGAGTAAATGAACTCAATATCCTTTCTGGACAAAAGTTTCACGTTAAGTTGACACCAATGATAGCTATGCGCCCCTACTGTGTACCTCATTCAAATGAAAATCGCTATATCTATTTTTAAATCTAAAATTTAACATTGAAAATATGCCAATTATTAATAAATTAATTGAAATTCAAACTGAACCAAAAATTAATATCCATAACATAACACCGCAAATTAAAGAGTTGATTGCTTCAACATCAATCAAGAATGGACAAGTTTTAGTATTCTCTCGACACACTACAACAGCTTTGGCTATCAACGAAAATGAAGTCAGATTGCTAGAAGATATAAAAGTTTTCTTGCAGAAATTAGCCCCTGAGTCAGACAGCTATTTACATAATGACTTGCATTTGAGAGATGTTCCAGAGGATGAACCGATTAATGCTCACTCCCACTTAATGGCAATGATGCTCACCACTAGTGAAATAATTCCTATTGTGGATGGTAAATTAGCCTTGGGAACCTGGCAATCTGTATTATTTTTTGAGTTGGATGGCCCGCGTAAAAGAACAGTATTTGTACAAATTTCTGGTGAATAATGCAAGCTGATACCTAAAATGCTCGCAGACGATCTCAAATCTGAGAGGATAAGGAACATGATTAACAATTCAAAATTCAAAATTCACGCATTCAAAATTAAATACAGTTGGAGTTGGGAATTTAAAATCCAACTTAACTGATACTACGTGTTTTGGTTGGGGTCTTAAACTCTTGATGTGACGATAATAAATTCATCAGTTAAATAGGGTTTTTCAACATATCTTCTATAAAATTTAATGGATATTTATCAAGTAGCAATTCGTCCATTGTTGTTCAATTTGCTAAAAGCAGACCCAGAGTGGTTACACCAGCAGACAATTCGCAGTTTTAATTGGCTATCAGAAACAGGGACTTATCCCCCTGCTAGCTGGGTAAATGACCGCTTACAAAAATCTTTGTGTTTGTACGATTCACGTCTAGAACAAAATTTATTTGGGGTAAAGTTTCCAAATCCTGTAGGTTTAGCCGCTGGGTTTGACAAAGATGGTGTTGCTGCTAGGATTTGGCCTAGTCTAGGTTTCGGTTTTGCGGAATTGGGAACTGTAACTTTTCATCCGCAGCCAGGAAATCCCCGTCCCCGGTTGTTTCGCTTGCCGTTGGATAAAGCTGCTCTCAATCGGATGGGCTTTAATAATAATGGTGCTCCGGCAATGGCGGCAAGATTGGCACTAGAAAAACAGGAGTTAACTCGGTCAATACCCATAGGGATAAACCTGGGTAAATCTAAGTTAACTCCCCTAGAAGCAGCTGCACAGGATTATCTTGATAGTTTTCGCTTACTCAAGGATTTGGGAGATTATTTTGTTGTTAATGTCTCTTCGCCAAATACACCAGGGTTACGATCGCTCCAAGATGCTGCCATGCTCAGTGCCATCTTAGAATTATTACAAACAGAAAATACTGCACAAAAACCTATTTTTGTCAAAATAGCGCCAGATTTAGAATGGGAAGCGATCGCTGACATCATAACTCTTGCTCAAACATACCAGCTGGCGGGAATTATCGCCACTAACACCACTATCCGCCGTGATGGACTCAAAACCCAGGTGATTGAGCAAACTGGCAAATCACCCCAGTTAGAGGCTGGCGGAATTAGTGGTGAACCATTGCGCGATCGCTCCACTGAGGTAATTCGTTTTATTTGGCAGCAAACTCAAGGACAAATCCCCATTATCGGCGTTGGTGGCATTTTTTCCGCAGAAGATGCTTGGGAAAAAATTATTGCTGGTGCTAGTTTGATCCAGGTTTATACAGGCTGGATTTATGAAGGTCCGTTGATGGTACGCCGGATTCTTAAAGGTTTGCTTTCGCATTTAGAACAAAGCGGATTAAATTCCATCAGCGAAGCTGTAGGTTTAGAAGTAAAAAGTAAAAACTAAACCTTTAAAGTTCTTTCTTTTGCCTTTTGCCTTCTTATTCTTCGTCCAGTGGGAAAAATTCCTTAGTTTTTTCTGAGTATGACCAGGCGATACCATCGGGGTCTCTGCTGCGACTCCACTCAGGAAATTCTGGGTCATTTCGACGTTTATAAACCGTGCTGGAATAGACATTTAGCCGCTTAGCTAATTCAGATTGAATCAGCGAGCCAAAAACTAATTGTTTTTCCAGTGTTCGTGTTACTTCGTTATGGGCTGGCTGTGGGAGTGATTCAGTTTCTAGTTCTTCCTCCTGTGGGGTTGGTGGCGGTGGTGCTAAAAGCGAACGCGCAGTTTTTGTAACTGCTTGAGCAGGAAGTTGTTTGACAGGCTCACTACTGTCAAGAATGCTGCCCAGAATACTGCCAGTTATAAAGTAATAATACTGAGTCTCGTCTTCAGAATTTACTATACTAGCGCCAAATTCCTGAGCTTTACTATCTAAGTAGCGTTTTGCGGTTGTTCCAGGAAAATTACCCCTGATTGCCAAGTCCATTGGCGTCAGTTTGCCCTGATTTTCCCGAACTAACTGATGAAAAAGTGGGTTAACTCGTCGAGTCCACTGTTGCCATTGATATTCCTGCCAAAGCTTGAAGCCAATTACCAGCACAATTGCTGCCAGTAAAATTCTCCAGGTGGCAACTAGGAAAATAATCAAAAACGAGAGGGGCAAAAGTATAACGAGAAAAGCCTTACCGTTACCTTCTATGGATTTTTCACTCATGCCGATTTTTGCCAAGTGAATTTTTAAAAATAGTATTATTATCTTGGCAAAAATTTGGACGTTTTTTTGTATAGTTTGGCAAATTTGCCGGCAAAAAGTTTCTTTGCTAGGTGTTATAGCCCCTCAAACCCGGCAAATTGAACGCTGGAAGTGAAAAATCCGGCAAAAATTGTTTGTTAGATGAGGTGGGGGGTGGCGATCGCACTTGCACACACTAATACAAATAAATTAGCTTGCCAAAGACTTGACACTTTGTATTATATATACTACAATAAGAATACAAGCGATGTTTATCAAGGAGTTAGCTTTCATCATTAGCGGATAGCTCAAATAATAGAGCGCCCACCTTGCCTGCAAAGGCCGATATATTGAGGGTTATCGCCTGCCAAGCGAGAGGTCGCGGGTTCAAATCCTGCTTCACTACACCAAATTGAGCAAAGAGTTACCCTTATCAGTGCCTGTATTTAATTTTGAATTTTGAATTTTGAATTGATTTATATGTGGTGGATAGCTCAGTGGATAGAGCGCCTAAATATCCTTATTCACCCCTTGCCTGCAAAGGCCGACGAATAGAGGGTTATTGCCTGCCAAGCGGGAGGTCGCGGGTTCAAATCCCGCTCCACTACACCAAATTGAGCAAAGAGTTACCCTTATCAGTGCCTGTATTTAATTTTGAATTTTGAATTGATTTATATGTGGCGGGTAGCTCAGTGGTAGAGCGCTAAACATCCTTGTTCACCCCTTGCCTGCAAAGGCCGACGAATTAGGGTTATCGATTAGGGTTCGAGAGGCCGCGGGTTCAAATCCCGCCCCGCCACCTTTCATTTTTGCCTGCAAAGGCCGGGAGATGAAGCAATGAATTACAATTTTTTCACTAAAAAGAAAACAACTACACCACAAAATCAGCCTATCCCCGGACGGGAAGCCGAGATGATTCAAGGACGTTCCGGTGGTTGGATGTTTGATGCTGGTATTTGGAAAATGCTGCGCCGTTGTCTTTTGGTTGGCACGGCAAAAAGCACTTACTACGCTGGTAAACAAGAATTAACTGAAGATTTTGTGGCAGTTGTCAGACAAGCTGTTGCTGAAAATCCCAGCCGTGTGGCGGAAGAAATTTTATACGCTAGCGATGGACGCGCCATCAATAATAGTGCGCCAATCTTGGCTTTAGTTTTGCTGTCAATGGGCGAAGCACCAGAAGCAAAACAAGCGTTTGGTGAAATTTTTCCCCAAGTCGTCCGCACTGGTAGCCACTTCTACGAATGGCTAAACTACACGAAATCTCTGCGGGGATTTGGCAAAGTGGTGCGGGAAGCTGGTAAAACTTGGCTCTCACGGGAAGATGTCAAAGGCTTAGCTTATCAACTGTTGAAATATCAACAGCGTCAAGGCTTTACCCACCGAGATGCATTACGGTTGTTCCATGTGAAACCGCCTACAGAAAATCACCGTCAACTATTTGAGTGGGTAGTTAGAGGCTGGGAAGAATTGCCAGCAGATATTCCCTCAGAAGCGTTGGCGCAGATTTGGTGGTATGAGTGGCTCAAGCGGAATCCTACCCAAACCCATGAAGCTATTTTGCAAGGACGCCTAACCCATGAAATGGCGGCACCTGTGGGCAAAATGGACAAAGCTGCTTGGCAGTTGCTATTTCAGGAAATGCCAATCGGGGCAATGCTGCGTAACCTGGGTTCTTTGACTGAACTGGGTGTATTGCGAGCTGACGAGGGCGCCAATTTGCTGCGAGTGGAAGGAGTTCTCAACAACAAAGAACATCTGCGTAAAGCTCGTATTCATCCGATTGATGTTTTGAAAGCACTCAAGACATATCAATCTGGTGGTAGATTAGGACGCAGCCAGAAGACTTGGAACCCAGTTTCTCGGATTGTGGACATTTTAGAAAAGGCGGTTGAACTGTCTTTTGATGTTGTGCAACCTACTGGTAAAGTGTTCATGCACGCAGTAGACGTTTCTGGTTCTATGGGTAGCTTGGTTGCAGATATGGGACTGACTTGTTGTGAAATTGCCACCACAATGGCATTAGTAACAGCAAAAGCAGAGAAGAACTATATGATTCGCGGCTTTGCTACGGAATTCCGGGAATTGAATATCACAGCCAAGGATAGTTTTAGTTCTGCTGTAGCGAAAGCTAGGAATCAAAACTTCGGCGGAACAGATGCGTCTGTGGCTTACGACTGGATGATTAAAAACAAGTTCAAGGCTGATGTTGTCTGCTTTTGGACTGACTCAGAAAGCTGGGCTGGGTACAAACATCCAAGTCAAGCGTTGAAGGAGTACCGCAAAAAGGTAAATCCTGAGGCTAAGGCGGTGTATGTCACCCTGACACCTTACCAAATTACCTTGGTAGATCCTGAAGATCCGCTGTCTTGGGATTTGGCAGGATTCGATCCGGGTACGCCTCGCATTATCCAGATGCTGGCTACGGGTGAGTTGTAGAGATTGTTGGAGGATAAAGTTTTCTTTTATCCTCCTTACTTCATGGCGGGTTACCCTTGTTCGCAACTTGCCTTTCGGGGACGAAGAATTTAGGGTTATCGGTTACGTCTCCACCATTGTGGGGATAGCGGGTTCAATTCCCGCACCCGCCTTTTTTATCTCACGCACGAGGCAAGAGAGGCGCAGAGAAGAAGGCGATTTAATTTTTGAATGATCGTTTTTCTATTTCAGCGATGGGTGAGAATAAAAAAAGAATCAAAAATCACATATACCTTGTTAGTTGAACTCGGTAACGGTCTTTTTTAGTAACAGCAATTTCTCCAACTTCTAAACGTCCTTTAGAGCGAATGGCGATTAAATCGCCTGATTTGACTTGGGAACTAGCTTGAGTTACTTCTTTCCAATTGACGCGGACATCACCAGAGTCGATTAAATCAACCATTTTACTGCGGGACATGCCAAAACCAGCAGAGGCGATCGCATCTAATCGCAAAGACGCTTCCACAGTAGTTAATTCTTTTTTCTTCGGTTCTCGAACTTTTAACTCGGTAATCTCAATTTGTTGAGTTTTCACAGGAACCGATCGCACCTGTTTCAGGCTCATTTCCAAAAATTCCACCAACTCTGGTGCAACAATGGCCTGCGCCCCCCGTTCTCCCAAAACAATAATATCTCCCGTCTTTTCACGGACAATTCCTGTCCCCAGCATTGCGCCTAAAAAGTCGCGGTGACTGGCGGTATCAAACAAGAAATTACCAGCAATTTCTACTGCAACAAGGCTGACTTGAGATCGATCTAAAGGTAATTCCGAACGAGCGATCGCTATTCTTTGGCGTTCAGCTTGGGGATATCCACCCCACACAACTAATTGCACCTCTGTTAATCGACTAAATACCCGTTGAATTTCCGCCAATTCTGGAGGAGATAAAAAATCCGTTACAACCACTTCCCAAGTTTTAATAGCTTGCTCTGCTTGGTCAATTACACGAGCTACACTATCTCGATTTTCAACACCTTTTAAAAGTTCTTCTCGTGGCAACATTCTAAAAAAATTATGAATTAGTCATTAGTCATTAGTCATTTGTCTTCATCAGTAAAACGTAACCCTAAGAGCCTTTCGACTTCGGATTTATTTTTTGTTACAGCGGCTTGCGCCACTTTCAAGGAACAAGGAAGCAACTCAAGCCGCTGTGTTGTAATGTGTAAACTATGATTCATTTACTACACGGTATTTGTGCCTGCATAACCCTGAATATTTTCTGGTTCAAATTGCCGTAATATTCTGGTTGCTTGTCGAGTCAGAGTTTCGGAACCTTCAACTGCAATTAAATATTTACCCGCATCCAAACGGTTGCGATAAGGTAAAGCATCACCACTACCTATGAGTAAACCAACTCCGCCACCGACAAACACACCACCCATAGCACCACTAGCAGCACCCAGCAGTCCTCCAACGATGTGATTGCCAACTTCACCCGCCCAGGCAAAAGTATGCAAATCAGTAATTAGGCTGAAGGTAAAACCTGCAAAAAAGCCGAATGGTATCAGCCAGGTTGCCATGAGCTGTGCTTGCTTTTTAGCTTGGTCTTTAGGGTCGATTAAGCCAAACTCGTCAGCGGTTTTATAGCCCTTCCCCAGAATAGTACTGCTTATGCCTTCTTTTTCTAAAGCTAAGTAAGCAGCTTCAGCCTGAATGCGGTCTGGTAATACAGCAACAAGGTAATTCATTGATTCTACAATAGTTATTTAATAAAAGTTTTGCCTTAATTAACAGCGTATCAGTCCTGTGGGCAGGAGTCAGGAGTCAGAATTCAGAATTCAGAATTCAGAATTCAGAATTCACGAGTCAAAATTTAGTATTACTTACGTATTGATATGCAATACCAAATATGTGTCACTGAAAAAATCAGATTTGTGGTAGAGGTTTAGTATTGCGCTTTACCTCTACAGTAATTTTTACCCTGGTTACCCAATCCCCAATCCCCAGTCCCCAGTCCCCAATCCCCAATCCCTTTTACCTTAATGAATCCAGTGGCTCACAAAAATTTTTCACGCCTTGCTTGAGGACATAAATTAAAACTGGCGTTGCCAAAATCTTCGGAAACGCCGGCGTTGTTTTGAGATGTTCCATCATCTTCTGAAGTGAACTATTGAGCAAATCTTCCCGATATTCTTGTTCACAAATAACCGCACGCCATTTTCTAGCCAAAGCATCCAACCATTCGGAATTTGCTCTTTCTGGTTCTTGTCCTGCGCGGATAGCTAGCGTCATCGCTGCATCCTCTAAATCTCCATCACAGTCTTCAATCAAGTCCAGCGCTTCCATATCGCTGGGATCATCTGCTAATTGAGAGCGAAACTGTGCAATTTCTTTTGATGTTACTTTAGTCATGGGTCTTTGACAAGGCGAGCGATGCCTACGGCGGTAAACTACGAACACTCAGTTATGTTAGTTCAATTTTGACACTTCACATGAAAATTGGGCATGGGGCATGGGGCATGGGGATAAGGGAGCAGGGGGGCAGAGGAGCAGAGGAGAAGTTGCTGCAATCTTTCCCCTCCGCCCCTCCGCCCCTCTGCCTCTTGTGCCCAATGCCCAATGCCCAATGCCCAATGCCCAATGCCCAATGCCCAATGCCCAATACCCAATTTTTAGTAAAAAGCCTCATTTTGCAGTTTAATCACTGAAAAATGAGGCTTTTGAGGTTTTTTCATTAGAAATGCTACTCATTTCTATGATAAAGTTTAATTTTGGGTAACTAGCGTAGCCCTCTGAGGGTAACAGAGCGTTGCAGTTGAGCTAAAGCACGGTTGTAATCCAAAATTGCTGTGACTCGATTACCTTCAGCTCTTGTTAAGTCGTTTTCAGAGTTAATTACATCAGTTTGAGTCCCTACACCAGCTTGGAATCGCAAACGCGCTAAACGTAGAGCTTCTCTTGCTTGTTCTAAGGCGGTATTAGCGGTTTGAACATTCTCCAAATTAGATCGCTGGGTAGAAAAAGCTTGTTCTACTTGAAAGCGAATTTGGTTACGCTGTTCAGCAAATTGAGTTTCTGCGATCGCAATATTAACTTTCTGCTGAGCTGCCCTTGCTCTTGATGCTCCCCCATCATACAAATTTAGAGTTGCCCTAACTCCAAATGAATAACCATCTGTAACACTGACGCTATCATCAAACTGATCTAGCAGGTCATAGCTGGCTACAAAACTAACTTGAGGGCCGAGTTCTGCAAGGGCTTGCCGACGCTGTTGCTCGTTAATATTACGTTGTGCCAACTGTTGTTGGAGTTCCGGGCGGTTTTGAAAAGCTCGCACGATACTGTCTTCTAGCGTCAGATCCCAAAGACCAGCTAATTGTACAGGGTCAGCAGCACTGATATTTATCGCCTGTGGCAAACTGATGCGAGTAGCCAACTGACGACGGGAAATTGTTTGCTGGGATCTAGCATTAGTTAGATCTTGTTGGGCATTTGCTAAATTCACCTGCGATCGCAGCACATCGAACCGCGTACCAACTCCAGCTCGCTCTAAAGCTTCTGCATCCCGCAAACTAGCCTCGGAGTTCTGTACAGCCGACTGGGCAATACGTACTTGTTCATCTGCTTGTTGTAAATTGTAGTAGTCAGTCGTCACATTCAAGCGAATTTCTTCGGACTGAGTTTCTACAGCCAACTCATTGAAACGTACCTGTTCCCTAGCGGCATTTCTACGGGCTTTACCTAACCCAGAGGTATATAGGTCATAAGACAGCTGTGCTTGCCCAGAAAAAGCTGTGTTAGGTTCATCTGTAGAGCTTAAGCTGTTTGGTCCGCTTAATTCCTGCTGAAGCTGGTTACTAGAAGATTGACTGCGAGTAAGATCCGCACTAATCCCAAGAGTCGGCAATAAACCAGCTTCCGCCTCTTTCAGGGCATATCGACTGCGTTGTAACTCCAATAACGCCACTTGTAAATCGTGATTGTTACGCCGTGCTAATTCTAAAGCCTGTCCCAAAGTAATCGGCTGATTTTCCTGGACTGTCACTTCCCCCGGTTTAGTAGGAAATTGTAGGGGATTTGCATTGGGAATCAGATTCTCAGGAATTTGCACTCCACCTGAGGGCACCGTGGAAGTTGGTGTCGAACCTGCTGGTGCAGGAGTTACGCTTCCTGGTAAAATAGGAGTCGGAGTCGAATCTGTGGGAACCGTGATATTACTCTGAGCTAGGCGTTTGTCAACAGCATTTTGTTGTAGGCAGGTGTTTGAGGTCACCAGCAAAGCAGCCAAAGAGTCAGTTTTAGTTTTTCTCAACTCCTGCTGTGGACACCTCTCGGCTGACAACAGTTTTGCTGCGCCTACACCTGTGGGTGAAGTTTGTAAAAATGTCTGCAACTGAGTAACAGTATTTATCTTTTGAACTGCTGGCTGCTGTGAAGCAGACAGGGACAAAATTTCTTTTTGGGCAGAAGCTGGTTTAGAAGTGTAGTCAGGAACTACTATCTTCTTTAATTTCTGCCAATAAGGGCTTGAATTACTCTGTTTTTGGTTGCTTTGAACAGAACGGTTGATATCTGGCTGTTGGGAAGAACCAGAGGTAGGTGTTAAATCAGGAAGTCTACCTTCATCTTTTTGACCTACTTGTTCTATTGACACATCAGTATTCCCAGCTATGAAAACTGGAATACTGTTATTACTTAAAGGCTTCACATTAAACTTAGTAAAACCAGGAGCAGGTAATAGGGTTGGAATACTAACATCTGCTGTTTTCGGCAATTGCGTATTCATGATGTCAACACCCAAGGTTTGACTATAGGTAGAAGTCAAAACACTCGGTGAAGACGCCAGCTGTACCCCACTTACTTTCACATTACCAGCCCACGCAGGCTGAGTTGTTAAGACCGCTGCTGTCACACCAGGCAAGAAGCTATGGAATAATTGCTGTCCTTTCACCGCATCCCCTCACACGAAAATCAATCTAGCGGCAGAAAACCTTTCTTCACCACAGAATATAGCACGATACTAAATTTAGGAAAGAATATACTACGATACTAAATTTAGGATTCGGAACTCTGTTTATCTTCAAAACGTCTGACGATGCGAGAAAGTTCCGCCTTTTCATCGATACTAACGCGAGTAGGAGCACCGCTAACAATCCGTTCGTAGTTCCGGAATGAATCTTTAATTTCTGGCCCATCGGCAGTGATATTATACTCTCGAATGCCTTTATCGTGCCAAGAACCTCTCATTTTAAATACGTTAATTGCCCGCGACATTTCTCCACGAATTTCTACGTACTGTAACATCAAAATTGTATCGGTAATCGTGGAAATATGAGAGTCGGTAATTGAATGCGATCCCATAAATTGGTCGGTTGTGTTAGTAAAGAAACCCGTAATTTCTTCTTGTTTGGCATAACCTGTAACACCAATCACAAACTGCCGAAATGCATTATTGCTTACTCCCCTAGCTAGTGCTGAGAGTGAGTCAATGGCGATGCGAGCTGGTTTAAAAATCGCAATTTCCGATTTAATAATTTGTAAGTGGTCTTCTAAGCCAGTAGATTCAGGATAGGTACAAATTATTTTGAGTAAACCCTGATGTTCTAATTCCTCAAAATCAATTCCCCAAGAAGAAGCGTTGCGAGAGAGTTGGGCGCGTGATTCTTCATAAGCAAATAAGATCGCCTGTTCACCATTGAGACAGCCATCTTGAATAAACTTACTAACTAATAGGGTTTTGCCAGTACCTGTGGCTCCTGTTGCTAAGATAATTGAATCTTTGAAGAAACCACCACCGCACATTTCATCTAATGTTTTGACACCAGAAGATACTCTGACATTAGAAGAACGTTGAGTTAAGCGCATTGCCCCCAATGGAAAGATGTTGACTCCTTCATTAGTAATTGTAAAGGGATACTCGCCTTTCATATGAGTTGTGCCGCGCAATTTGAGAATTTCAATTGTGCGACGGCGGCGTTCTCCTTCTAAAACGTTGCGAACAATTACAACATTATCGGAAACAAATTCTTCGACTCCAAAAGAGGCAACAGGACCATATTCTTCGCTGCGTTCAGTGGTAATAACAGTGGTGACACTCAGTTGTTTGAGACGTGCTACCAGGCGAAAAATTTCGCGCCGCACTACTCCCATTGCTTCATACTGTTGAAATACCGCTGTGATTGAGTCTATGGAAACTCGTTTGGCTTTATATTTACGAATGGCATATTGCAAGCGCTCAATCAGGGCAGAAAGGTCAAAATTCCCAACGATATCTTGTCCTTCTGGATCGGGAGATGCATCGAGAATAAATAACTTGCCTTCTTCAATTAAGCGTGGCAAATTCCACCCAAAAATATGAGCGTTTTTAATAATATCACTGGGCGATTCTTCAAAGGTGACAAATACTCCTGATTCGTCAAAGTAAGTAATACCGTTATAAAGAAATTGAAGAGATAATAAAGTTTTTCCCGTGCCTGAGGTGCCACTAATCAAGGTAGTTCTACTAATGGGTAATCCACCATGACTAATGTCGTCAAACCCCTCAATCATCGTGCGAATTTTTTCTACACCCCCAATTAACGGCGGTTTTTTTGGTTCTCTTTGCTCGTTTTGACTCATTGCTTGATAACAAATGGGTATAAAACCCTGTTTTTTATTAGTAACATTATTGGATGAAGAAGAATTCAGAATTCAGAATTCAGAATAACTTTTGTACGACTGTTCGATGGCAAAGCTTAGCTGTGTCCGCGTACTCCTCCAAAGAAGCAAGCTACGCGTAGCTTGTCGTAGAGAGCATCTGAATTTTTGTTTAAAACCCCACCCTTGGTGGGCAAAACTAGTATTAAAAATTTTCCTTCTTAAAACTCTATCCCTGTTTTGAAAAGTTCAGTTCGCCCTTGACGTTGCCCCAAGTATCGCCCGAAAACATCGCTCCAAGGGCAGTTGTTTTCCGATGTCAGGCCACAGGAACACACTGGCTCGACTTTTTGCTTTATGGGTAGAGTATTCTGAATTCTGGATTCTGAATTCTGTTAGCGCAGCGGGGCGTAGCCCATTCTGACTCCTGAATTCTGTTTTATTCTGTAAAGTCTTCTTCACTTAATTCCTCATAAAGTAAATCTAATCCAATCAATACTCGTTCTCTATCTGAAAGATCGCCGATAATTTTGCGAACTGGTGGGGGCAAAATTTTAGACAATGTTGGCGTTGCCAATATTTTATCTTCTTCGGCCAGTTGCGGGCTTTTCAGGACATCGATCACTTTTAACGCATAAACACCTTCAAACTCCTGCTCTAAAATATTTTTGAGTGTTTTTAATGCCCGTACTGAATTAGGCGTGTTCCCTGCTACATAAAGCTTGAGAACGTAGGTCTTTCTGGCTTTATTCATAAAGTTACAGGCTAATTATTACAAGAAAAATACAAGATGCGAACGCGCAATGGGGATAACTAACAGCCGTAGCTTGTGCCGATTTCAACATCGATAAATTTAATTTATTTAGAAATTGAAGATCTATAGACTTCACACAAGTGAGCGAGGATATCTATCAACGTCAGACGGTAATCGAGTAAAGTTTCATCACTCCTTCCTTCTAATTTTAGCTGTTTGGAAAATTCATCAATTACTTCCATGTGAATTTCGATAATTTGGGGCACAGGAATATTAGCATAAAATATAGTATTGATAAATTTATCAATTTTTTCTTTAAGGGTTTTATCTGTGGTAAAATAATCTATAAGAATATCACTGTAATCTAATTTCAATTGGTTTAATAATTCTTGACGTTCTCCCAGAGTCATCTGCTGGAAATGCTGTTGCCTTTTTTGCGAGTAACTAGCAAACACATAAAAATGCTTGTCATTATCTGGTTGACTTGGGTGGCGTTGCAACCAATGTTGTGAAGAGTTAATTATTCCAGAGGTAGTTACAGCAACAGGTAAATAGTAAAATTGGCCAATCATGGCGGAAATTAAATTACATATCCACGCAATTACACCATTTTGGTTGGCTAAATCATCTGGATTATTTAAATATTTGTTAACATTACGTTGCAAAATCAATATAGGTAATAACATTTATTGTCTATCTATCTCCTTGATCGACTTGACCAAGAAGCGTGGGCTGATAATGTGGCAAACGCTTCTAGGGTAATACTGGGTGTGCAGTAAAGTTGTGGTTCCACCCCAAAATAACGCTCTGTGTCAACAGATAGTTTTAGCCACTCAACAACCTGGTGCAGCGACTGAGTGGTAGAACTGAGTAGGTTTTAGATGAGGTATGTATCGCCAAAAAAATATTATTTGCATATGCATATCTATGTATACAGATAGATAGACTTTTTTATTTTGCTCCTTGATAAGATACTTAAACGAACTTAAAGGATTGTCGCATTCTAAATCATTATAATTCCTCAAGGTTCTAAAGCGAATCTTTGGAGCCATAATTGTTTTAGTCGTGGCTATCGATGAGGAGTTTAAATACCAGTAAGACACTGGTGAAGGTATTTGCTAGAAACGAGGAGCGGCCAAAAGAAACGTTGCCTCTCTGTTAAAGGTCGGACACCAGCAGGTGCCCGTGAGTGCAAGTCCCATTGTTTTAATGGCGTTGAATATCGTAACCAAAATTGCTTATATGAGTCTTCTTAGAGGATATGGCTTCAGGCGCAAAGAACATCGGCAGTTGGCAGATGGGAATGCCGGAGGTTTCCGCAGGAAGAATGACCCCCAAAGCCTTATGTCAATGCTAGATTACCCGCTTTATGACTTTCAAGCAACCGTACCTAGCTGCCCCCAAACAAGTACTCTGGCGGTGGTGCTGGAGATTTTTGAGAAAGAGCAGTGCGATCGCTTGGTAGTACTTAATCAACAGCAACAGCCCGTCGGATTGCTGTACTCTGCCCGTTTAATCCAAAAATTATTAGGCCATAGTGACGATAAAAATTTAAATTTACAGCAATCACTTTCCGTCTGGAATCAAGCTCTAATCGATCCAATACAGACAATACCAGTTTCTGAGCGTGTAGAGCAATTTAGCTGGCGTTTGTCTGAACAACTTGCCCAAAAACAGCAAAATTTGGATTGGGCGTTGATTGACTCCGACGGTAAATATTTGGGGCTAGTGGATACTTCAAGCCTGTTGCGATCGCTCGCTAAGGAGAAAATGGCCGACTCCCTCAATTCTGATGCTGTACAAACTCACTCCCAACCGCAGACGCCAAATCAACCCCAGCCATCGGTACAAAAGCCATTGGTGAAGTTGCTGGAAAGACTGCCTTGGCCTTTGATGTTGGAAACGGGTAATGGCGAGGTAGTAGCGCAAAACCCAGCTTGGTGGCAACAATTAGGAGTTTTAAAAGATCCAGAAGGAGTCAGACGACAGGTAGAGGCAATACTTACCCCCTTCCGAGTCAAAAAACCAGAATACCTTAAGCAACGAGGAATCAAAGTTCATCCCAATGGTGGTGAACAACAACCAAAGCCACGGTTGTTGGTTAAAAGTGAACCCATGACTCAACCTGGCTTGTCTAGTCTCAACGACCTAACAGAAGCAGAGACAGCCACAGAAACTACATCCAGTCGCTGCTTTTTGGATGCTCAACTAGGTACTTGTACTTGCGTTGTGGAAGTGCAAAATGGTCAAGAACGAATCTGGCAATTTGCCAAAATTCCATTAGATAGTCCAGAGTTGAAAGTCATCGGTGCTGAATCAGAGGTTCCACTCAGCACTGATTTGTGGTTAGTTTTAGCGACTGATGTCACTGAACAGCAGCAGCTTTGTAAAGAATTAGCAGCCAAGAATGCCGATTTAATTCAACTAAATCGCTTGAAAGATGAGTTTTTAGCTTGTATTAGTCATGAACTGAAAACTCCCCTCACTGCCGTTTTGGGATTATCACGATTGCTAGTAGATCAGCAGTTGGGAGAACTCAACGAGCGTCAAGCTCGTTATGCGGGACTGATTCATCAAAGCGGACGCCATCTGATGAGTGTGGTCAATGATATTTTAGATTTGACCAGGATGGAGACAGGACAAATGGATCTGACGCTAGCCCCAGTCAAAATTCGGGCTGTGTGCGATCGCGCTTTATCCGAAGTCAAAGCCATTCACACTCAAAGCAGCAAAGTCACAGTCGCGTCCCCGACTTCAAATACCCGTTCCTCTGCTCCCCAATTCAGCCTCTGCATTGAACCAGGTCTAGACCAAATTGTTGCAGATGAATTACGCCTGCGCCAGATGCTCATACATCTACTTTCCAACGCCTTCAAATTCACTGAAATATCAGGCGAAATTGGGCTGCGGGTGAGTCGTTGGGAAGGATGGATTGCCTTTACAGTTTGGGACACAGGCATTGGTATTCCTGAACACCAGCAACATTTAATATTTCAAAAATTCCAACAACTAGAAAATCCCCTCACCCGTCAGTTTGAAGGCACTGGTTTGGGGCTGGTATTAACTCGCGCCCTGGCTCGGCTGCACGGAGGAGATGTCAGCTTTTTATCTCGTGAAGGTAAAGGTAGCCAGTTCACACTGCTGCTACCGCCCAGTCCTCCAAAAGCAGGTTTTTCAGAGCCAGATATCGAAACCAGAGAAGACAGCCAAAAACTACACCAGCAAATCCGAGAAATTCTCCCAGCAGGTGGTCAGCATGTCACTAGTTCCATACAGTATCATGCCGCTAGTCCCCAACGGCTGGTCTTAGTAGTCGAAGCAGTAGCCCGATATATTGAAGATCTGACCGAACAACTCAAAAGTTTAGGATATCGCGTAGTGATTGCGCGATCGGGGACAGAAGCAGTAGAAAAAGCTCGACGCTTGCAACCAATAGCAATATTTCTCAATCCCTTGCTACCCTTGCTCTCTGGGTGGGATGTGCTGACTTTACTTAAATCTGACGCCGCAACTCGTCATATATCTGTAATTCTGACAGCAACGGCGGCCGAAAAAGAGCAAGCATTTGCCAACCGAGCCGATGGTTTCTTAAGCTTGCCAGTAGAACATCAGGTGTTAGCACCACTCCTAGAAAAATTATGTACTGCACAAGAAGTTTTGCCGCTAGGCTCAGACAATAACGCCAGTCTCCCAATTCAAATGCCACTGCGAATTCTCAGGCTGGTGAATCCTGAGTTTGAATCAGTTAGTCCCCACTCGTCGTTGCGAGAACATCGGGTGATTGAAGTCGATGACCTAGATCAGGCAGAACTCTTGGCGCGGGTGTGGCAATTTGACGTTATTTTGCTGGATGTAGAGACTAGCACCGCCCAAACTTATTTGCAACAACTCATTCAACACCCACGTTTAGCAGCCATACCTTTGGTTACTTGCGATGTTGCAACTACACTAAAAGCCTCACAAATACCGGGGTTATCTGTATTTCCTTACTTAACACCATTTGGAAAAGACGCCAGCAATCCCACTGAGAAAACAGATGCCTTACTATCAGTATTGCAAATTGCTTCTGGTGTTTGCTGCCCTCCCAACATTTTAGTAGTGGATTTGACTATGCTGCGCGATTTACCACAAGTTAGACGCAAGCAAGTCAAAGGCGATCGCACTGAAAACAATTGTTCAATTAGTAGTGAAACTGCCGAACGGGGGTCTGAGTGGTTCCAAGCTTTAATTCAGTACCTACAAACAGCAGGCTTCAAAGCAGCGATGAGTCCCTGTTGGGCAGAAGTGTTACAGCAAATTCGTCATCAAAGCGTTGACTTGTTATTAATTTGCTTAGGAGAATCAGCTATCCATAAAGACGTACTCAAAGCCTTGAAAAGCTTGGGAGATTCGCCTTTGAAGTTACCACCAATTTTAGTACTCAACCAGCCATTGAATCGCCCGGAAAGTATTTCCCAGCCTGGGGTAGCTGACAAGGGAATTCACAAGCCAAGAAAGAATGGGTTGGAATCGGTGGAAACTATTGTAAGTGCCATCGCAACTCAGATATTACCGCGATCGATATCAATGGAAGATTTGTTAAACCAGATTAATCAAGCTTTAGCTATCAACAGTCAAAATGATAAATGTTGATTGGGTCATTAGTCATTGGTCATTAGTCATTTGCAAAGGATAAATGACTAATGACCAATGACTAATGACAGTTTTATGATATGTCTATTTTTTCCTTTTTCTTTTTCAAAAAAGGAACGCGAATCAAATTATAAGCACCCCTAGTAGATAGATTCTTGTAATCATCTGGCTGTAAGTCCATTTGCAGAAGTTTTTTCTGTTCAGCCAACAGCAGTAGCGAAGGAGGTTTTAGCCCCTTGGCTGCTTGGTTTTGAAGATGTTCTAGAGTCTCTTGGGGAAATCTGAAATAATTTACGTGAGTTTGACTATAAAACACTAAGCTTGGCTTTTTAAACCCAAGCATAACCAGTTCTTCATTTGGTTTTTTAACCTGCTGTATAATTGCAGACAATTCTCTTAAGGGTAACTGACGTTCCTGATCGATAAAAAACAAAGCAGGCGTCAGGAAAAAAATTAAAAACGCTACAAATCCCAGTACATTCATGCTGATAACATAGTCCCAACGGCGACTCAGTAGTGAACCCCCAACCAAAACAGCACAAAAGAGCCAAATTACCCCACCAATGGCTGGTAAACCAGATTGTTTAATTAGTTCGTGGAAGTTAGTTATAGCTGGATCGCTACCTAATATATAGATGATGTTAAACAGTGCGGTTGCCAGAACTGATAAAAACACTACGTTTATCCAACCACTCCAGAGGAGGAAAGACGCGGGGAGGGGGAGACGCGGTGATGCGGGGATGGAAGAGGACGCGGTGAAGGGGAGACGCGGTGACGCGGGGAGTAATTTCTCCGTGTCTTCTTTCCCCGCGTCCCCGCGTCCCCGTGTCCCCGCGTCTTCTTTGCGCGTACCCAAAAAAAGGTCGCTCCACAACAGCGCTACTAGAATTGCTGCTGCTGGCATTAGAGGCAATACATAGCTAGGGAGTTTGGTGACAGCAATGCTAAAAAAGCCAAAGATACCAGCAAACCAGAACCAGGCAAATAAACTCAATTGCTGAAAACGTTCAAGGGATCGCCAGTGCGATCGCTGCCAAAATTTCAGTCTGAATATTGCCACTGGTAAATACACTGAGTACGGCGCAAAGCCCAGTAACACTATTATAAAGTAAAAATACCAAGGTGCTGAGTGACCATTAACTACTTCTGTAAACCGTTCTAGGTTGTGATAACCAAAAAAGGCATTAATATAATTCCAGCCATTGCGCCAAATCACTAATGCATACCAGGGCACAGATAACCCAAAAATTATCAGTATACCCACGAGAGGACGCATTTCCCGCAATACCTCCCGCAGTTTTCCCACATATAGCAAAAAGGCGAAAATAATTAGCCCTGGCAAGACTATTCCCACCGGTCCTTTAGTCAAAATTCCAGCAGCAATCAGGACATAACAACCTAAGTACCAGTTATTGGGGAATGGGGCATTAGTTATTCTTTCTCCCCCTGTTCCCCCTGCTCCCCCTGCTTCCCCTGCTCTCTTCCTCCCTCCCTTTGCGTACCCCAGAAAGAAACATAACAAAGCTGATGCCATGCAGCCGGTAAGCAACATATCAGAGACACCGGTTCTCGCCCAAATAATTGTTTCGCCATTGAGCGCCATGAGGGCTGCTGCTAAAAAAGATATTAAGTAGCGGCGAGTGGGACGTGAAACTTGCTCTAATTCGTCTTGTTTAGCCAAATACCACTGTACAGTGTAAAAAGCTAAGCAAATTAAGCCAAATGCAGCGATCGCAGAAGGAAGGCGTACTGCCCACTCATTGACTCCAATAATTGCATAAGCGATCGCCTGACACCAGTAAATTAAAGCAGGTTTATCGAAACGAGTGTCACCATTGAAAAAGGGCGTGATCCAATCACCTGTAATGAACATCTGGCGGGAAGCTTCAGCAAACAACGGCTCTGTCTCATCAATTAAGCCAATGCTGCCCAAATTCCACCCAAAAGCTATCCAGCCAATCACCATCAACCACAAAATCGACGCCGTTAGACCAAGGGTTGAATTCCTTCCCATTTTGTTGAACCACTGATTAACAGTGCCCTTAACACTCAATTTCATTCTCATTAGTCAATAGTCAACAATTACTAGTCAATAGTCGTTGGTTATCTATATTTTGTTCTTGTTCAAAAAAACAAGTGCTGAATAAGTGATTGAGCAAGATTAATTATACGTGCTTAAGGGGAACTTTGAAGGTGAGATGAGGGGGATGAGGGAGCAGGGGAGGCAGGGGAGGCAGGGGAGGCAGGGGGAGAAATAACCAATGCCCCATGCCCAGTGCCCAATGCCCAATGCCCCATTCCCCATTCCCTATCAATTATGGACTCAGTACTAGTCGCCATTCTTTGCTTTGAGAATTCCACTTAGGTAGCTGAGTTTCTCCGACAACATAAGGACCCCAGTAACGACGGGAACCATCTTGTGCAAAGGCAACTAAAATATCTCCCTTCTCCAGTTTCAAATTATTTTGAGGTAAAGATAAGATTAGTCCTTTGTCACTGCCTTCTTGGGGAGCAAAATCCCAATGCGCCGGGACATCATAGTTAGTTTGTTTACCACCAGAGCCTTTTGCTACAGACTGTCGCGCCAGTAAGGCTAGCCGCACAGGTTGATCGGTTTGATTGCTCATCCGCAAAGTTCCTCGATCTTTGGCTTTGGTAGCTGATTTATCACGATTTGCCAAGACAGGATAAGTATTCTCTCTAGTGGTATGTTCTACTTCTTTGCTTGGATTCGTTGCTACAGTCGATAGATTACTAGGGGAGATACTTTTTTCAGGTGAAATAGGTGTAGATGAAGTTGTGTCCCACTCGTAAGTATCAGGTGGTAGTTGTGAAGATGTATCTGGGTTTGTGGATTCAAAGGATACACTAACTCCCAAGCAACCCACTAAAGCAACAAGCAGTCCCAAGCAACAAGCTGTAACTCCAAGGTTAAGATACACTGAAGATTTCATATTGATTAATAGTTATTAGAAATAAATATTTGTCTGGGCTTGAGCAAATAGTAGCCCATTATCATAAAAGGCGATCGCAGAAAGTAGCCTAATATAGATTTTCCTCAATTTATTGTGAGCAATGTATGATAAATATCATTTGAACTGACAAAAATTTGAAGGAAATAATTCATTTGATGTTTGATTAACAAGGGGTGTAGAGACCGATTGCTTGGTATTTTGTCCGTAAGTTCACATAAAATAAAGAAAATTAGATACTTAATCAGGAAATACATTTCTACAAAACAATAAAAGTTTAGTGAAACCGCTAGCTGTATCAACAAAGCGTCCATTGCCAAACCTGAGATAAATCTAGGCGGTATATTTCATCTTAGATATGGAAAATTAGCCTTTTAAGAGGCTCTGTAGTTCCCTGAAGATGATAAAATGTGCGAAAAGTTTGAATAAACACTGGCGACCCAGTAGATATCTATAATATTAACAAACAAGCTGATGCTAAAACCAATTTTCTCGATTTGAATATTGATATATTTCAAGATATGTTGACTTTTTTCCAAAAGTCCCTTTAATGCAAAACACACGTCTTAATAACTTGTTCGATGCCATTGCTAGACAGTTGGGGCAATGGTTCCTAAATCCTTGGCGGCGACTATCGTTGCTGATAATTAGTTTTTTGTTCGGTTTTTTTCTGGGAAACGCAGTTTCTACCACAGCCGGTCAACGCGCAGAATTAGATATTCTGGCAGCTGGTTTTTTAGTACTGTTGACGGAAATTACTAGCAGAATATTTTACAGCCAGAGTTTTTTCACGAGGCGATCGCTCTTGGTAGACTCATTAAATCTTCTGAAAGTTGGCTTCACCTACAGCCTGTTTCTTGAAGCCTTTAAGTTGGGATCGTAGGATGGGGATAAGGGAGATGGGGAGATGGCAAAAGTTTTTGGGATTACGCCGGAAAATGTAGACGATGCGATCGCTTTTCGATCGCATTTACTACAATCTGTCTTGCCAGCTTTTAACGAGTTCTGCCAAACTACCCTCCAAATCGAACCTCAGGAAATGTTACAAGTTTTGTGGGACTTGTGGCTGCCTTTGGGGATTAAACTTGCATCCCACCGCCAACAGTTGGGACGCCCTTTGATTCAGGGAATTTTGGGAGGACAAGGGACTGGGAAAACCACAATGTGCAAAGTTCTCAGTTTGATTCTCCATCAATTGGGATATCGGACTGTGAGTTTGTCTTTGGATGACTTATATAAAACTTACACCGATCGCTTGCTTTTAACACAACAAGATCCCCGCTTGATTTGGCGCGGTCCCCCAGGAACCCACGATATAGATTTGGGCTTAAATTTACTAGATCAAATCCGCGAATTGCAAAGCCCAGTGATGGTTCCGCGCTTTGATAAATCAGCTTATGGGGGTGCTGGCGATCGCACTAATCCAGAAATCGTTACAAACATAGATATTGTACTATTTGAAGGTTGGTTTGTCGGTGTCCGACCAATTAACGCAGATTTATTTGATACTGCACCGCCGCCAATTCTCACAGATGAAGATAAAGCATTTGCTCGTGATATGAATCTTCGCCTCCACGATTATCTACCACTGTGGGAGCGATTAGACAGTTTAATTGTGCTGTATCCCACCGATTACCGCTGTTCTTTGGAGTGGCGCAAACAAGCGGAACAACAAATGATTGCTGCGGGTAAATCGGGGATGAGCAATGCAGAGATAGAGCAATTTGTCAATTATTTTTGGCGATCGCTTCACCCGGAATTATTCATCAAGCCATTGGTAAAAAATGCAACAGCGGTTGATTTAGTGATTGAGATTCATGGCGATCGTAGTATTGGTAAACTTTATGGCGATCGGACTTAGGGAGTTAGTTCTCAAGGAAATCAGCTAGAAACAAAAACTATAAATTGTGTCAATTAGAACTAAACTTTGTTGTGGCGATTCGGAGGAATTATGGAGTTTTAATTGATAAATCTTTTACAATCCAAAATCTAAAATCTAAAATCTAAAATTTACAATGGTATAGTCTGTATTCACTGTAATCAAATTTTACAATGTCTCTTGCTCCTTGGCGAGGTGCGATCGCCCATGCCCTTCATCGCAACCGCAGTCTTGTTTATGCCCGTTACCTGCAACTAGCAACGGTACAGGCCAATGGTCGCCCCGCTAATCGGACTCTAGTCTTTCGTGGCTTTCTAGAAGATACCAACCAGCTAAAATTTATCACAGATAACCGTAGCGCCAAAGCCGACCAAATACAGCAACAACCTTGGGCAGAGGTTTGCTGGTACTTTCCCAATACACGAGAACAATTCCGTATTACTGGCTGTTTGACTCTGGTAGATAATGATGATTCGCACCAGCATTTAAAGCCAGCACGGATTTCTACTTGGCAAGAACTCAGTGATGCGGCACGTTTACAGTTTGCTTGGCCTCATCCTGGTAAAACTAGAGTTAAAGAAGCACAAGCCTTTGAGCCACCAGCACCCGACCCTGTGCAACCGTTACCTAATTTTTGTCTACTCCTACTCGACCCAGTAGAAGTAGATCATTTAGAATTGCGCGGTGAACCACAGAATAGAAAATTTTATCGCCGCGATGAAAATCAGGAATGGTTTTGTGAAGAAATCAATCCTTAATTTTCTCATTTAGGAGTTATGGAGTTAGAAGGTGCGAAGTTGGCATTTATGATTTTTATTGCTCACTCCTCACTCTTAACTCCTAACTTTATTTAAATACCAGCACCATCTAGAAACTGCTGTATTGCTTTATCTCTAAGGCTACACACAGGAGCATTTTGTGATAAATCAGCTTCCTTAGAAGCTACAGAACCTACTAGTACAGGGGTTTTTCCATTTGAAGAACGGGTGTGCTGAAGATTTTGTATTTGTTCTTCGAGTAACTCAATTCGGTTGACTAAAGCTCGAATTACTTCGGCTTCCGAGTCTGGTAGGTTATTGTGTTCCAATGGGGCAACTCTGACTCCAGAACGATAGACAATACGACCAGGTATCCCTACCACAGTGCAGTCAGAAGGGACATCCCTGAGGACAACTGACCCAGCGCCAATGCGGACATTATTGCCAATTTGGATATTTCCCAAGACTTTTGCTCCAGCACCGACTACAACATTTTCACCCAAAGTAGGATGGCGCTTGCCGCATTGTTTACCCGTCCCTCCAAGGGTGACACCTTGATAAATTAGCGCATAGTCTCCGACGATCGCAGTTTCACCAATTACGACACCCATCCCGTGGTCAATGAACACACCATGTCCAATTGTTGCGCCTGGGTGAATTTCAATTCCAGTCAAAAACCGAGCCAAGTGAGAAATCAGACGCGGGATAAAGGGAAGACCAAGACTATGGAGCCAGTGAGCCAGCCTATGCAATAACAAGGCTTGCAAACCAGGGTAACAAAATAAAACTTCCAGCCAGTTACGGGCAGCCGGGTCACGTTCAAATATGATACGGAAGTCAGCACGCAGTGTAGATAACACGAGATAGCACCCTCGGAAAGCACAACAAGCTACTATCTCATATTATCGTCTCAGGTGTTGCACATAAAAAATAGGGCATTGGGAGTGTGGGGTGATGGGGTGTAATTCTCTCCCCATCTCCCCATCTCCCTATCTCCCCATCTCCCTCATCTCCCCATCACTCCTGCTCCACTGTCAGAGTATAATCCCGCTTCATTCCAGGATTAAATGTCCCTACCCAAATTCGATAAGTGCCTTTTTTCCAGTCGCGATCGTCAACGCTAGCATCTTTAATTTTGCCAGTGTCATCGCCGCAGCGAATCGTCTTTTTATCTGGGCCTTGGATGAGTAAAGTGGTATCGTTGTTATTGCTATCAATCTGTACTTTCAACTGGGAAAAGTCATTTTCCAACACCATAATGTGGTCTGGAGTAGGATCTGCAAAACCGATACAAGCTTTTTGCTCGCGATCGCGGTTACTAATAGCAGACAAGGAATAAGAACCACCTGTAAATCCCTCCACTGTTCCTTGTACTGGTTTAAAGTTGGATGAGAGATTGAGAGTACCAAAATTCGCTGTTTCTGCTATTGCTGAGGTAGCTGTTAAGACGGTCAGTATAGCTAACAGCCAACCGCCACAATACTGAGGTCGGGGGCGACAGTATTTCATAGTAGCCCTCCAACAGGCTTTAAAAATAGTAATGATATATACATATTGTAGTTAAAAAATTACAGTACAATTTCAGTTGGATGTGCCACATTCAAATGTGCCACAATTGTAGATTTTGTAGTTGGTATGGGGGATTGGGTACTGGGTACTGGGAAAACTCTTCCCTAGCCCCAGTCTCTAGCCCCAGCTAACAGGGGTAGGTTTTTTAGATTTCGCGTTTTAACCGACGCAGGGACGCAAAGACGCGGGAAAATATTTCGGAACGGAAAAATCGGCTTTTTCAGACTGAATGTAAAAAACCTGCCCTTGAAAGCTAGCCCCCAGTCCCTTTAGCCTCTAACTCAGGAATTCTTGAGATGGAAGAAAACGCCGCCTTTGAGCGCTCCTGTGTTAGTTCCGTAACTACTGACTGTGAGCGATCGCAGGTTGTTAAAAAACGGTTTCCCTAAGACTTCCGCTAACTTGAGAATTGGGATTTGACGCTCTAACAAATTCTGGCTTTTTGTCCAGTCAAGATAGATGTAACCTTGATTTGGTCGAGGAATCGCAGTCATACTATCTTGGAAGTTAGGATTATTAATTAAGGAATTACCCTTGGTTGTGAGGATTTCATCCATTGTCTCAAGGTCAGAGGTGAAAATTTCGTAATTTCCTAAGGTTGTATGCGCCCCCCGTACTTTTGTCTCAATGCTGAACGAGCCTCCCTCTTTGGTGTTGGTTTTTTTAGTAGCTGTGGTTAACTCTGTCCAAGCGTAAATTTTTTGGTTGTCTATGGTGAGAGGACTGATGGTTAGTCCATTAGATAAAGCGATCGCATCTAAACGCCCTACCCCTTGTTCTACACCCCCAGATTTTTCCGCTACAAAAATCCAATGGGGGGTTGTTTGCTCTTCAGGTAACAATGCTATGGCATATTCTCCCTGTACCCAACTGAAAATATCCTCTGGCAAATTTATCCCCCAGCGTTTTTGAGTATCGCCCAAAGGTTTTAGGAACCGGGAAACCACATCTTCCTGGGAACCATATATAGTTGCTGTTGTTTGTTTCCAGAGTTGAGCTACATCACTGTTACCCAAATTACTCAAATTTGAGCCGGAAATTGCCAAACCTGCTGATGCTGGAACATATTGCAATGCTCCTACAGGTTTAGTTAGTGGGGGAGATGGAGAAACCATTTCTGATGAAGTTATAAAGGCGGTTTCTGCTAGCAATCCTTTGGGATTCAACAACAGAGAAATGATTTCACTGTTATATGTTTGTTCTGGTAGTTCTAATCCTTGCCATTTTGCTACCATAGGAAGATTCAAGAAAGCTACAGCTATACTGCCTTTGGCTAGTTCTTTGGTAGCTTTTTGGTATTCTGGGGAGCTAGTCAAATTTAAATCCGGAGCTTGGACGTTGTTGATAGCCTCTCGTAGCACTTTGGGATCGTTAGCAAACAACACAAAACCTTCACCCACAACAGCACCGGCTAAATTATTTTGGATTTTGGATTGTGGAATTTGGATTTTATTTTCTGCGATCGCTTCCTGATTGTCAGAAATCAGCTTTACGCCTTTGTATTCTTCAACATTTAAGTTTGCCCCAGCTAGCGCTCGTTTGGAAAATAACAACTCGACAAATTCGCGGCTTTTTTCCGGTTGCTTGGTTGCAAGTGCTAAAAGATACCCTGACTGCTGTCCATTTTCTGGGTCGCGATCGATATCTAGGGTGGTGACAGCCAGCGTAATTTCGTTACCTAACCAGGGTTTAATATCTTGTTGGTAATCTATGGTGGTCTTAGCCAAGAAACTAGTTTTGAGTTTAGATAGTTCCCCTTCACGCTCCAAAGCTTGTAAACTGTCAGGATTTGCCAGTAATGAAACCATCACAGGAGCAAGTTTCGATACAAATATTGTTGCACCAGGCTGGGAGGTAGGGGCGATCGAGTTAACCTGACTTTTAGGGAAAAACCAGTAAAAGCCAGCGATCGCAATCACTAGCACTGCGATCGCCCCAGCTACGATCGAACCAATGAATGAGCGTTGTCTATTCACATTAAACCTATGAAAAAAGATAGTTCACAGCCATTTAAGCAGAAACCCTAGCCCATTGATGAAGAGGAGGCGGGGAAGACAGGGGTGGGACGTAAAGAACTAAAAAGGTAAGAATGCAAATTTCCCTATCTTCCAGCGTCCTTGGTTGCATTTTCTTGAGAATCAATGCTCATGCCAAGGTAGATTTTTTCTGTCAACATAAATAAATTGCAATCGTCCACAAAAAAATCATGACAGAGAACTCTTTTAGTCAATCCATTGCCCATATTAGTGTAGAGGAACTGGCACAACGTATTGCTTCAGGTGATGGAAGCATCCAGCTAGTAGATGTGCGAGAACCACAAGAATTGGCGATCGCTAGCATTGAGGGTTTTGTCAATCTACCCTTGAGTGAATTTGCCGAATGGGGAGATCAAGTACCTACACTCTTCAATCCCCAAGCTGAAACCCTTGTGCTGTGTCATCACGGTATCCGTTCTGCCCAGATGTGTCAGTGGTTAATTGCTCAAGGGTTCACTAATGTGCAAAATATTTCAGGTGGTATTGATGCCTACTCTAAATTAGTAGATCCTTCAATTCCCCAGTATTAATTTTTGAGCTTATGGATTACTTGAGATGGGACTTACCGAAAAATTGGGTAAAAGCCCCGTCCTGGAAGAACGGCAATATAATTGTATTTTATTCTTCCATCTGGCTTTTGCTATTGTGAAAATATAGGTCAATCAATTTGGGGGTTTTCTGGGAAAGCTTGTAACTTTAGAGATTAGGTGGACATTTATGGAATTTTTTAGCCCCAATATAGCAGACATAGCCAGATAAATACGTATTGCATCATACTGTTCACAATATATAGTTGTGCAAAAATACGGTTATGAAGTTATGAACTTGTAGATTAAGATCGTCAGTCTTTCTAGGGAAAAACGAGGTTATATTTGCGCCGGAGCTTCAACCGTGTTACACGCAAAGTTTAAAATTAATTATCACAATATAATTGTATAATCTACTAAATTAATTAATTATTAATAATCTCTGTTTAGCATCAAATCCCCAAGTTTTTCCAAAGTTTGATTAAAATTTGCATTCAGCAAAGCATACCCTATGGAAGTTCAGTTGACAAATCGACAACAGCATATACTTTGGGCAACGGTACGTCACTACATTGCTACGGCAGAGCCTGTTGGCTCAAAGGCTTTGGTCGATGAGTACGATCTGGGGGTCAGCTCAGCCACGATTCGCAATGTCATGGGTGTTTTGGAAAAGTCTGGCTTACTTTACCAACCACACACCTCCGCCGGACGAGTGCCTTCAGACTCAGGCTATCGTATTTATGTTGACCAGCTAATTACACCATCGGAAATTTTAGCAAAAGAAGTGGAGGTGACACTGCAAAAGCGCCTCCACTGGGAAGATTGGAGCTTAGAAACTTTACTCCAAGGAGCTGCACAAATTTTAGCAACCTTGAGTGGCTGCATTGGCTTGATTACCATGCCCCAAACTACTACAGCACTGGTGCGACATCTGCAATTAGTGCAAATTGAAGGGGGAAAGATCGTGCTGATTGTGGTGACTGATGGTTATGAGACACATTCTAAGTTGATGGATTTGTCGCCAGCACCAGAGGAAACACAACGAGAAGCAGAGGTAATAGATCGGGAGTTGCAAATTGTTTCTAACTTTTTGAATAGCCACCTGCGCGGGCGGAGTCTTTTGGAATTAGCCTATCTCGACTGGAGTCAATTAGATCGAGAATTTCAACGCTACGGGGAATTTCTGAAAAATTCAGTTGCAGAATTGACTCGTCGTACTCTTGCACCGACTGCAACACAAATTATGGTTCGGGGCGTTGCAGAAGTTTTGCGTCAGCCAGAATTTTCGCAGTTACAGCAAGTGCAAACAATTATCCATCTGCTGGAAGAAGAACAAGACCAACTGTGGCGATTAATATTTGAGGAACCAGATTCGGAAGATGTAGGTAAACCAAAGGTAACGGTTCGCATTGGTGCAGAAAATCCCCTAGAACCGATACGCACCTGTAGCTTGATTTCTTCCACCTATCGCCGAGGCTCAATACCAGTAGGAAGCGTAGGAGTTTTGGGACCAACGCGGTTGGATTATGAAAGTGCGATCGCTGTTGTGGCGGCTGCTGCTGGTTATCTCTCAGAAGCTTTCAGTTAGGTTCCAGAGATTTATGGTGAGAAAAATCGCCTTTGGGTTACTGTGGCTGGGATTCATTGTCTATGCATTTTTCCTCTCGCCTCCTGAACAACCCGACACATTCGAGTTGATTAAAAAGCTTTCTATTATTCAATGGCAAGGTATTAATCCATTGGTAATAGCACTATTCAACCTCATGGGCATTTGGCCTGTCATCTACAGCGCAATAGTCTCGATCGATGGTAGAGGGCAAAAAATACCTGGTTGGCTATTTGCGATCGCTTCTTTTGCAGTTGGTGCTTTTGCCCTATTGCCCTACTTAGCTCTTAGGGAACCCAATCAGAAGTTTGTTGGTAAAAAAAATACTTTGCTCAAGCTCCTAGATTCCCGCGTAACTGGTTTTGTTCTAAGTGTAGCTAGCGTTATTCTAGTTGCTTATGGTTTAACAGGAGGAGATTGGGTAAATTTTGTGCAACAGTGGCAAACCAACCGCTTCATCCATGTAATGAGTTTAGATTTTTGTCTACTTTGCCTATTATTTCCCACATTAGTAGGGGATGACATGGCGCGTCGTGGTTGGAAAAATCCCCAGGTACTGTGGATAACAGCCCTAATACCCCTATTCGGTGCATTGATTTATTTGTGCGTGCGTCCGCCTTTACCAGAAGTTGGTGCAGAGAACATACCCACTGAACAACCAGCGCTAAATTAAATAATTGATAATCCGAATTTAAGTAAGTCGGCGCAATAAAACCAAACTCTGTAAAGAAAAGTAAATAAGGCTCAAACTCTTTCTCCCCCTGCTCCCTGCCCCCTGCGTTACCCCAACAATAATTATTTACGCCGACCTACTTAAGGCTTTTTCCTCGTGGAGCTTCAACCAGTCCATCATCGACTCTCAAGGTCGCGTCATCAACACCTGGGCTGACATCATCAACCGCGCTAACCTGGGTATGGAAGTAATGCACGAGCGTAACGCTCACAACTTCCCCTTAGACTTGGCTGCTGCTGATGAAGCTAGAGTGGCTCTAACCGCTCCTGCTATCAACGGTTAATCATCAAGTTTAATTGAATAAAAAACGCTCTCTGGAAACAGGGAGCGTTTTTGTTTTTGTAGATTTTGACCAGTCAAAAAGTTTCTTTTGCAAAAACTCTGTAGAATACATAAGCCTCACCCTTTTTCCTCAATATCATGGGTAACACTTTTGGTCATCTATTTCGGATCACTACTTTTGGCGAGTCTCACGGCGGTGGTGTAGGAGTTGTAATTGATGGTTGTCCTCCACAACTAGAAATTTCGGCAGAAGAAATTCAAGTAGAACTAGATAGAAGGCGGCCGGGACAAAGTAAAATTACGACACCTCGGAAAGAAGCGGATACCTGCGAGATTTTATCAGGGGTATTTGAGGGCAAAACTCTGGGAACGCCGATATCAATTTTGGTGCGGAATAAAGATACTCGTCCCCAAGACTATGATGAGATGGCCGAAAAGTATCGTCCTTCGCACGCGGATGCAACTTATGATGCAAAATATGGGATTCGTAATTGGCAGGGTGGTGGTAGGTCGTCAGCGCGTGAGACAATTGGGAGAGTAGCAGCAGGTGCGATCGCTAAAAAAATTCTCCGCCAAGTTGCCAATGTAGAAGTTATCGCTTATGTCAAGCGCATCAAGGATTTGGAAGGCGTAGTCGATCCGAATATTGTTACTTTAGAACAAGTGGAAAGCAACATTGTCCGCTGTCCTGATGCAGAATGCGCTGAACGCATGATTGAATTAATCGAGCAAACTGGTAGACAAGGTGATTCTATCGGCGGTGTAGTAGAATGTGTGGCACGAAATGTACCCAAAGGTTTAGGCGAACCAGTATTTGATAAATTGGAAGCTGATATCGCAAAGGGTGTGATGTCTCTCCCTGCTAGCAAAGGTTTTGAAATTGGTTCCGGTTTTGGCGGGACGCTATTAACGGGAATTGAGCATAACGACGAATTTTATATTGATGAAAATGGCGAAATTCGCACCGTAACAAACCGTTCTGGTGGTATTCAAGGGGGAATTTCCAACGGAGAAAATATTATTTTACGAGTTGCTTTTAAGCCGACAGCAACAATTAGAAAAGAGCAAAAAACGGTAACTCGTGAAGGCGAAGAAACACTGTTAGCCGCAAAAGGACGACACGATCCTTGTGTGTTACCGCGTGCAGTTCCAATGGTGGAGGCGATGGTGGCGTTAGTGTTGTGCGACCATTTACTGCGGCATCACGGTCAATGTAAGGTGTTGTAGAGTACCCTGTGACTACGATAAAATTTTTATTTTTCTGGGGCGGGTATCTGAATCGCCCTTTTTTATTAGTGTTGCTATAGTAGCGAATAACACATTTAGTTAAGTGCGATCGTGTCTACTATCAACATGGACAAAGAATCTGAAAATCGGCTCAAACACTTCGCTGCACTAAAATCTAAATACCAAGCTAGTAATTATCAAGATTCATCACCCTCTAGTCTGCTATATCTGATTTTGCGAAAAGTTGATTTAGGAATTGAGCTAACTGAATTAGAGTTTGATTGGTTAAGAGAGCATCAACTTTTTGAAAGTATTAAAATTATTTCTCAACAGCAACAATATAAATTAGAAGAACTGAAAAAATTGGAAAATGAGTTTTCCGATCTCAAATCTCGATATCAAGTACCTAAAATTGGGGGAATTTTCAAAAATATTTCTATTATTTTGTATCCGATTCTTTGGAAGCTTAATTCAGAAAAAATACTTGCTGCTTCGGAGATTGAATGGCTAAAAAACAATCAACTCGGTGGAACAGTTGCTATTGCTAAAAGAATGGAATTAGAGAGTTATTTTTTTGCTTTAAAGGTAAAGTATCAAGCTACTGAATATCAAGGTTTGTCACTTAATAGTCCATTATATAAAATTCTCGTTCACCTGGAAAATAAACAAACAATAAGTGCTGTTCAATTGCAATGGCTGATTCAGCAAAAATTATTTGTAACAGCAGAGAATTTTCAACAACAAGAGTCAGTAAAAGAAGCTCAATTTTCTCATTTAAAAGATAAATATCAAGCAAATAAATACTTTGATTTATCATTATTGAGTCCACTATATGCGATATTGCAAAAAATTGATGCAGAAAAAAATTTGATTCAGTCAGAAATTAACTGGCTAGAACAGCAAGGACTTACCGAAACAATTACGATTGCTGAAGAATTGAAACAAACGCGAGAGTTTGTTGCTTTGAAAGTTAAGTATAAATCAATTGGCTATCAAGATTCATCGCCTAAGAGTCATCTATATAAAATTCTCAAAAACCTTGAGTTGTCCAATCAATTAGCTGAACAAGATATTAACTTCCTCAAAAAACGCAAGCTCACTGAGGTTATGAAAATTGCAAATCAAAAATATACCTCTACCCTAAAATATAAGATAGATTCTGGAGAAGTACTTAATGAATCGGAATTTGAGTGGTTAAAAAATAACGGACGTGAAGATATTATTATTTTAGCTCAACAAAAACATTTTGCTATTCTCAAGAGGAAATATGGATTGATAGATCCTACTCTCACAATGGAGCCATTTTACACAATTATGGTCAAGCTGGAGAAAAAAGAACGTTTAGACCCTATTTTAGTAGCTCAACTAATAGAACAAAATATGTTGTCTCGTGACGGCAAGATTGCTATTGCACATTATAGACTAGAAGCAGAATTTTATGAACAGGAAATTAAGCGTACTGGGCATAAATGGCATATACCTACTGCTAGTAGTTATTGGCGGAAAGCTGATGAACCCAAACAGGCATTAAAAATTACTAATTTGGACTTAGGAAGAATCAAAGAAAGTAATTTAAAATCAGCTATTTTAGTGACTAGAGGTGCAGCATTCAGAGATATGGAAAACTTAGCTGATGCTGAAAGTTGTGCGAGAAAAGCTATGGAATGTCAGCCTAATAGTTATCAACCCTATACTTTAATGGGAGCAATTTCTTATGACCGTGGCGAGTATTTTGAAGGTGACTATTGGTTTGAACAAGCTATACAACGTGGGGCTAAAACTGAAGATATAGATGATGAACTAAAACGAGTATTCCGAAGTACAAAAGATGAGAATAAACGACATGAAGCCGCAGAATATTTACTGAAAAAAGATCCAAAACGCTATTCTTGGGCTAAATCTTATCTGAAAAAATTGCAAGATAATAGTAAATAAACTGGGTTGCATCGCCAAAATATCAAGAAATGACCAGATTCATTCATGACCAATTTGCCAAAGACTACCTGGAACAATTACTCACCCCATACGGTGAAGTTCAAGCACCCCGGCGAGTCGCAGAAGAAGTTAGACAAATTGACGTTTATTTCATCCCCAAAGCACAACCAAGCACTATTCCAGACACACTAGGTTTATTAGGTCAGTTTGCCACTAACCCATCGTTATTTGAGCCTTTTCGTAACGCTGCATCCGCTACATAAATTTGCGATTGTATCTTAAAATTATTAGAGTTACGCGGCGATTTACAACGACAAGCAAATCGAAATAACACTCGCATTCTTGAATCGGATTTACCCAAATTATGGATTTTTACACCCACAGCATCAGCGCAACTATTATCAGGATTTGGTGCTAACCCAAAAGATGACTACTTGCCTGGAATACACTTCATGGCAGAATATTTGCGTACAGCTATAGTCGCAATTCATCAGTTACCCATCATTCCCGAAACTTTGTGGCTGAGAATTATTGGTAGAGGGAATGTTCAAAAGCAAGCAATTGATGAATTAGAAGCACTGACTCCTGATAATCCTTTCCGCAAAGCGGCGTTAGAATTGCTGTACAACTTGCAACAAAACTTACAAGTTACCCAAAATCAAGACGAAGAAGACAGGGAATTACTTATGCGATTAGCACCACTTTACCAACAAGATCGAGAACAGGCGATACAAGAAGGGGAACAACGGGGAATTCAGCAAGGGGAACGCTTGGTGGTGGAAAATTTGCTCAAGGTTCGCTTTACTGAAATAGATAACCAGCTTCAAGCCATTATTGAACCTTTATTGGCGTTACCACCAGAAGAGTTTACGCGTTTACTATTGCAGTTATCGCGTGAAGAATTAATTGATAGGTTTCGCTAGTGTCAAACCATTTTGGATTTTGGATTTTGGATTTGTTTTACCCATCAGGGTTAAGTATTCAAAAAAATCTTAGATCGGCTTTTATTCAATCTAAAAGAATTTTAGTTTATCACATATACTTTGATGTCAGGGGAAAAATTTAAAGTTTCCCCTTTTAATTTTTTCCAATTTTTACTTCACTGTAAAATGTAAACTCGAAGACATTAATACAGTACGATCAAAATCAGTTGTTAAGTTTTTCGACGAATAAACGCTTTATTTTATAGGTTTGCATGAATGGACTTTTTAACGATTCTAGGATTAGCTGCTGCCACACTAACCACGATCGCCTTTTTACCACAGATGTTTAAAATTTGGCAAACCAAATCAGCAAAAGACGTTTCTTTTGTGATGTTGGTTACATTTAACAGCGGTATTTTTTTGTGGTTAATATACGGAATTTATCTCCAAGCATTACCAATTATTCTTGCAAACAGCGTCACATTATTCTTTAATATGATAATTCTATGGCTTAAAATTAAATATGGATAACTCTGCTGGCAATCAACACCTGTGACATCATCTGTATTTGACTTGGAACGCCTTTTATTTACACCCATTACCGCAGAAACCAACGCTATTCCCCTGATATTCGCCTTTCCCAATGAATACAGCGTTGGTATCACTAGCCTTGGCTATCAGGTAGTTTGGGCAACTTTGGCAATGCGTGATGATGTGCAGGTAAGCCGCTTATTTACTGATACTCATGAACAACTCCCCAGAAAGCCGGAAATTGTTGGATTTTCTATTTCCTGGGAATTGGATTATGTGAATATTCTAAATTTGCTCGAATCTTTAGAAATTCCTATTTGGGCAACTTCTCGTGATGATTCTCATCCAATAATATTTGGTGGCGGCCCAGTTCTTACTGCTAATCCAGAACCGGTTGCAGATTTTTTTGATGTCATTCTACTGGGGGATGGCGAAAATTTACTGGGTAATTTCATTGAAACTTACAAAGAAGTCAGAAATGCTTCAAGACAAACTCAACTACAAAGATTGGCACAAGTACCAGGTATTTATGTTCCGAGTTTATATGAGGTGGAATATCACACAAAAGATGGTACAGTAAAATCTATTAAACCAATTTCCGCAGAAATTCCCGCAGTGGTGCAAAAACAAACTTACCGAGGAAATACTTTATCAGCCTCGACTGTAGTTACCCAAAAAGCAGCTTGGGAAAATATTTACATGGTGGAAGTGGTGAGAAGTTGTCCAGAAATGTGCCGTTTTTGTTTGGCAAGTTATCTGACATTACCTTTTAGAACTGCGAGTCTGGAAGGTTCATTAATCCCAGCTATTGAAAGAGGTTTAGAAGTTACAAATAGGCTCGGATTATTGGGGGCTTCTGTAACTCAACATCCAGAATTTGCAGCGTTACTAGATTATATTAGTCAGCCAAAGTATGATGATGTTCGTCTGAGTATTGCTTCAGTCCGTACCAATACTGTAACAGTCCAGTTAGCAAAAACTTTGGCGCAACGAGACACGCGATCGCTTACCATTGCTGTAGAAAGTGGTTCCGAGAAAATCCGGCAAATCGTCAACAAAAAGCTGCATAACGATGAAATTATCCAAGCAGCCATCAATGCCAAGGCTGGTGGACTCACAGGTTTAAAACTCTACGGTATGGCGGGAATTCCCGGTGAACAAGCAGAAGATTTAGAACAAACCGTGGCGATGATGCACAGTATCAAAAAAGCTGCACCGGGATTGCGGTTAACATTTGGATGTAGCACGTTTGTACCTAAGGCACATACACCGTTTCAATGGTTGGGAGTGAATCGTCAAGCAGAAAAGCGGTTGCAGCTTTTACAAAAACAACTGAAACCAAAAGGGATAGAATTTCGCCCAGAAAGCTATAATTGGTCGATTATACAGGCTTTGTTATCCAGGGGCGATCGCAGACTCTCCCAACTTCTGCAACTAACTCGTAACTTTGGTGATTCCTTGGGTAGCTACAAACGTGCTTTCAAACAACTCAAAGGACAAATCCCCGACTTAGATTTTTACGTCCACGCCGATTGGTCAACAGAGCAAATATTACCCTGGAGTCACTTGCAAGGACCTCTGCCACAGTCTACACTACTAAAGCATTTGGCTGAAGCTAAGAGTTATTTCGACTCAGCCCAAAAGGGGACTGGGAATTGGGGGAGATGAGGGAGATGAGGGAGTGAGAGATAAGAATTAATAACCAATGCCCCATGCCCCATGCCCCATGCCCAAAAATTCATACCTGAAAACTTGATGCAAACCACAGCTGAGTATTACTGCGCTTATTGCGGCGAACCAAACTTAACTTTTATTGATTTGAGTGCTGGGGGACAACAATCCTATGTAGAAGATTGTCAAGTTTGCTGTAACCCAAATATTTTGTATGTCCGAGTTGATGAAGACACCCTGGATATTGAGATTGATACTGAATCTGAAAGTTGAATTTTAGGTTTTTCTTTCCATGCTGCACTTTAAACATTCCTCAGTAATCAACGCACCAGCAGAAGTAGTTTGGAAATTTCACGAAAGACCAGACATTTTACAACTGCTGACTCCACCTTGGCAGCCACTCCAAGTAGTCCGCCGTGATGGAGGGCTTGATGTGGGTGCTATCACAGAATTTCGCTTGTTTCTGGGCCCATTACCCTTAACTTGGCTGGCACGTCATACTGAATACGAAAAATATCGCCTATTCACTGACGAACAGATATCTGGCCCTTTTGAGTCTTGGGTACATCGACATGAATTTGAACCAGAAGATGCTGATAAAACTAGGCTGACTGATGCTATTTCCTTTTCAATGCCTGGTGGAGGAACAGTTGAATTTATCAGCGGTTGGTTAGTCCAAGCACAGCTAGAAGCAATGTTTCGCTATCGCCACTATGTAACGAAGCGAGAATGCGAGTCACAATAATCAAATCAAGGATATTAGGAATTTGAGGTATTAATTATTGCCAGTTTTTGGTTATTTACTTAGTCTGACAAGCAAAAACAGTTTTTGGTATGGGGCTATTTGTGTAATAATAGTTAACGTATCTTAATATTTTTCAATAATTTCAGAGTCCTAGCACTCTCCAGTCCAAAACACTGACCACTAATAGAATTTTCTGGCTAGTGGTTAGTAATTTTGTCATAACTATATTTCAATATGGCTCAGTTAACGATTATTCGTGGAGAAATTGGCCTTTGAAGACGCGATTTATCGCGTCTCTACATGAGGGTTTTGGGTTTATCTGAACTGTATTGGACTAGATTTTAAGAATTTTTACCTGAATGCTAGGCGGAGTAAAGGCGTGATCCAGTTAGAACAACCACTAAATCATCAAACAAAACTAACCCCATTACTAAAAAATAAATCTACTTTTAGGGGACTTTTCATTGCTATTTTTATTATTGGCGTATGGGCTATAAGTCTAGTTTCCTTACTTTTAGTTGATATCTCGAAATTAAATTTTTGGATTTTATGCATTTTGATCCCTTGGCAAACATTTTTATATACGGGGTTATTTATTACATCTCACGATGCTATGCATGGGTTGGTATTTCCCCAAAAATCTAAGATTAATCACTTGATTGGGAAGTTGAGCCTATCTCTTTACGGGCTTTTACCATATCAGAAACTATTGACCAAACATTGGTTACATCACCGGAATCCCGCGAGTCAAATAGATCCAGATTTCCATGATGGAAAACACAAAAATTTCTGGGCTTGGTATTGTAATTTTATGATAAATTACTGGAGTTGGGGACAAATGATTGCCATAACTTTCAGCTATCAATTTGCTAATCGTATACTCCAGATACCCCATGAAAATTTAATTTTATTTTGGGTGTTACCCTCGCTTTTGAGTTCATTACAACTATTTTATTTTGGTACTTTTATACCCCACAGTGAGCCAATAATGGGTTATGTTCAACCTCATTGTGCCCAAACTATTGACTGTCCAACTTGGTTGTCATTTATTACGTGTTATCATTTTGGCTACCACAAAGAACATCACGAATATCCCCATGTTCCCTGGTGGCAACTACCAGGAATTTACAAAAAGAATAAATAATCCGGGAATAGCCATCAGAGGCTGTACGTTCGCTGATTGTTGCAGCAGAATTCAGAATGGGCTACGCCCCGCTGCGCTAACAGGAGTCAGAATTGAGAAGTCAGAACTCAGAATTCTGAATTACAGCAGTTTTCACGTATTTGAACCACATCTGTCGTAGGGGCACAGCAATGCTCATTGGTGTCAACTTAACGTGAAACCCTTGTCCAGACAGGATATTGAGTTCATTTACTCACCGCGTTACCCCACCCTAACCCTCCCCTTTACAAGGGGAGGGAACCGGATTTCTTTTTCCCCCCAATGCATCGGGGGGATTAAGGGGGGTAAAAGGTATGTGGGACACGCGTTTGAGCTTAAGTTGATACCAATGATAGCTATGCGCCCCTACCTTTTACATCACAAAAGCGAGACATGCAATATGCCAATTAATAATTCTCACGTTGTTACTTATAGCCCTGCTTATACGATTGTTCCTACTTATGAGTGCTTCAATCGCTGTAGTTACTGCAACTTTCGCACTGAACCAGGTAAAAATCCCTGGATGAATATCTCGGATGCAGAAGGTATTCTAAAACCACTTCAAAGTGAAAAAGTTTATGAAATTCTTATTCTTAGTGGTGAAGTTCATCCCCATTCACCAAAGCGTCAGGAGTGGTTTAGCCGGATTTATGATTTGTGTGAATTAGCACTTTCAATGGGGTTTCTACCTCATACTAATGCAGGACCATTGAGTTTTGCAGAGATGCAAAAGCTGAAGCGTGTAAATGTTTCGATGGGGTTGATGTTGGAACAGTTAACGCCGACATTGTTAAATACTGTACATCGACATGCACCGAGCAAATTACCAGAAGTAAGGCTGCAACAATTAGAATGGGCGGGAGAGTTACAGATTCCTTTTACAACAGGATTACTTTTAGGAATTGGCGAAACTGCTGATGATTGGTGGGAAACATTAGCAGCAATATCTGAATTTCATCAGCGTTACCACCATATCCAAGAAGTAATTCTACAACCTCATAGTCCAGGAAATCAGCAGAGTTTTAATGCACCGCCTTTTAACCCCCATAAATTACCAGAAGTCATTGCTAAAGCACGTGAAATTTTACCAGGGGATATTACGATTCAAATTCCGCCGAATTTAGTTAAGGATGACCGATGGTTAGTTGCTTGTATCGAAGCTGGTGCGCGGGATTTAGGCGGAATTAGCCCAAAAGATGAAGTTAACCCTGATTATCCTCATCTTCAGGAGCAGGTGTTGAGAGAAATTTTACAGCCTGTGGGGTGGGAGTTAATTGGGCGTTTACCAATTTATCCGCAATTTGATGGTTGGTTATCCCAGGAGTTGCAAACGTCGGTGAGATGTTGGCGAAATACTTTATGAATATCCTTTTGAGGTAGGAAAAAGAAACTATCTTCGTTAGGCTGTGATGATTTCTTGGACTAAAACGTAAGGTTGGACGATGAGAGTATTAAATCGCTTGGTGGCATCGGTATTCCATTCTCCCAGCTGTGCTGTGGTGGGTTTGGTAATCAATTGTTCATCAATCCATTGTTGCACTGATGGAGTATTATCATTTGCGATCGCTACCCCAACATCCACTAAGCTTAACTCAAGCGCCACCAAAATTACTGCATCTCGCTGCACATGAGGAATTAGCCACTCCCACTCTGCCTCATCCACAGTTTCTGTTAATTCTGCTCTTAAATCCGACATCATTCCTCAATTGTTATTTCTAGATAGCCATTTTTATATTATTCACTAGTTCGTAGTTTCTGACAAATGACCAAATTTTAGATTTTGGATTAAAAATTCAAACTCTAAAAATCTCTATTCGCGTAATGTCTAGTAGAGAAGCTACCAAATTTATTTGTGGAACAAATCAAAAATATACAATTTTTTACTCAAGCTAGGAAGAAGGTATGGGGTCAATCTAAAATCCAAAATCTCAAATCTAAAATTCTTTGACTAAACTTCAGATTTCATTTCCTCAATCTCAAATAAAGACACAATTACTCCAGCGATGGGAATAGATATAAAAACACCCAATAATCCTGCTACTCTGGCACCTACTAGTAAAGCAAAGAATACTACTACAGGATTCAGATTCAGCGCACCTTGCATAATTCTTGGTGCAATCAAGTTGTCTTGTATCTGTTGAAGCACAATGCAAGTTATCAATACTTTCAATGCCAACCAAAAGCCTTGAGATAATACAACTAAAGTTATAATGCTGATTCCTAATGTTGCGCCTATGCCAGGAATAATATCAATAATCCCAACGATTACTGATAATAATAAGGCAAAAGGTACTTGTAATATTAAGAAAACTAAGAAAGTGGTACTTGTCAGGAATAAACTTAATAAAAACTGACCTCGAAAAAATCCGAGAAAGGCACGTCTGATGACCTTAGTAAATCTGTCACGGCGTTGTTTTGGTACTATTTTTAATATAAAGTTCCATAGCTTTTCTCCGTCTAACAACATGAAAAAAGCTACAACTGCAATCAAGGTAAAAGTGACGAAATTTGTCAAAAAACTTTGTAATATAGCTAAAGTAGTGACAATACTTGAAATAGCTTGATTTCGCAATTGTTCTTGAACAAAACTTAAATCTATCTGAAGATTACGACTGCGTAAAAATTCTTCTAATTGGTCTAATAGGGGTAATAAAGAATTTAAAAATCCAGTTATAGTATCAATTAATTGTTGTCCTTGGGATAAAACCGTTAAACCTACGGTAATTATCAAACCGCCAATAATTACAATACTGAGTAAGAAAACTACGCCAACTGCTACGCCGTGGGGCAAAAAACGCCGTAACCATTCTACAGGATAGCTGAGCAAAAAAGCCAAAATCGCGGCGAATGTGAAAATAACGATGACTGCTTCAAAGTAAGCTAAAAGTTGTACAATTGCCCATCCTGAAGCAACTAAGAGCAAAAAGCGGACTAACGCCAGATTATTTAATCGTTGCCATAAGTTTTTGGCTTCAAAGCCGCTCATATTAATTTTGGATTTTAGATTTTGGATTTTGGATTTTGGATTATAAAGTCTTTAGAAAAAGCTGTTAGTGGAATTGTTAGACAAAACTACTGAGACTATTGAATTTAAGATTAGAGAAATGTGATAGCGATCGCCACCCCCCTAAAGTATATATTTGGACTGCTCTAACTCATCGTCCTAAATCATGCATTTGATTAATCACAGTGGTACACTTTTGTGCCAAAGCCTCCAATTCTTCTTTATTACTGGAACTGGGAGCATCAATTAAGTTACCAATTCTGACTGTCACGGGAACGGCGCGGGGTATTTTCGAGCCTTTTTCTAAAATTGCCTCAGTACCCCAAACACTTACTGGCAATATTGGGGCTTTGGCTTTCGCTGCTAACAGTAGCGCACCTCTTTTAGGGTCTGTAATTCGACCATCTGGTGTGCGAGTACCTTGCAAGAAAACACCGACAGCCCAACCGTTATTCAGGTATTCTAAGGCTGAACGGATGGCATTGCGATCGGCACTTCCCCGACTCACTGGGTAAGCACCATACAATTTAATCGCTTGCGCCAAAACTGGGATATTAAATAATTCTTCTTTAGCCATGTACGCTACTGGACGGCGTACACAATTAGAGACAATTGGTGGGTCAAAGTAACTGGCATGATTACTTACTACCACCAATGGCCCTGAATGAGGGACATTTTCCGCGCCATAAATCTTACCCCGAAAGTAAGCGTGAAGCATGGGGCTGACGACTGACCATTTAAAGGCGTGGTAAAGTGCCAGACTAATAAACGGTTCGCGGTTTTGGTCCACAGAAGATAATGCCAATTAGACTGACATTTAGCATAAGCGATCGCAATGCCCAAGGCAAATGAATCAGGGGGGGAGTGGGGAGTGGTGTAGCTGGTGAGTTAGTGAAAAGCGCTGTATATGTGGTCTGGGTGATTAGCGATCGCTAAAATCAAAGCCAAGGGTATTAGAGTATACAGATTAACACAATTCATTACTCAAAGTCATAATTGTTGTGATCGCTCATCAAATCACCAAAGAAAAACAACCAGAAAAATAGATTTTAAATTACCCATTTCCAGCGATAACTTAATTTATAATTGAGTCACCTTTCATCTGTTTGGGTTAAATGTCAAAACATCAATAATTTTTTTAATCATCGATGAATTGTTGTAACAATGTCTCAATACTAGCATTATGATCCAGAAAAGAAAATAAATGGAAATATTGGAGTTTCCCTTGTTTATCTAATACAAACTGTGCTGGTAAAGGCGCTCCCAGAGCTTGTCCTACATTATAGGTACGAAACACTCGACAACTGGGATCGCTAAGTAACGGCATTTGTAAGCCTAAATCCCTCACGACTACTTGACTCTGCCGTTCATCGGTACTAGTAACCATCAAAACTTCTATTCCACGATTTTTAAATTGTTCGTAATTTTCATTCAAAGCTTTGATGTGGGGAAAACAAAAAGGGCAGTATTGCTTTTCAGTAAATATGCGAGTAAAAGCAAGTAATACTGGTTGTTTACCTTTATAATCAGACAGTTTTACTAAAGTACCGTTGGTAATATCTAGCAACTGAAAATCTGGTGTTCCTACCCCTAATCTAAGTTGATTTGTAGCCGGAACTGGTAAAAAGTTACGAAAGAATCGCTCATTTAATAAGCCGGTAAAATCAGTTGAAGTAAGCATATTTTTTAGATTATTTAAAATAATTGGGCATTGGACATTGGTTATTAATTCTTCTCCCTCATCCCCATTCCCCATTCCCTTTTGATGAGAAAACCACAGATAGATTTTTTGCTTATCTGTGGTTATTGTTGATTGCCGAATTAACTCCAGCAAATCTAATCTAGACAGCAGAGAAGTAAACTTTGGACTTCACTGGGTCAGGATTCATTGTTTTGTCACCAGGTTGCCAACCAGCTGGGCACACTTCGTCTGGGTGAGATTGAACATACTGAATTGCTTGTAATGTCCGTAGGGTTTCATCAACGCTACGACCAAAAGCTAAGTTGTTAATTGTGGCGTGCTGTATGATACCATCTTTGTCGATGATGAACAGACCACGCAAGGCAATGCCTGCTGCTGGGTCAAGCACATTGTAAGCAGCGCTAATCTCTTTCTTGATGTCGGAGACTAGAGGATAATTCAGGTCGCCAACGCCACCAGACTTACGATCGGTTTGAATCCAAGCGAGGTGGGAGAATTCGCTATCTACGGAAGCCCCAAGGATTTCCGTATTAATTTTCTTGAATTCTTCGTAGCGATCGCTAAATGCTGTAATTTCAGTAGGACAAACAAATGTAAAGTCTAGGGGGTAGAAAAACAGGACGACGTACTTACCGCGATAATCGGAAAGTTTGATTGTCTTAAATTCCTGGTCTACCACAGCGGTTGCTGTGAAATCGGGAGCTTGCTGACCAACGCGGAGGCTTCCTTCTGTTCCGTAAGTTAGGGACATTAACTCAATTCTCCTTTATCGGTTTAGTAGCGTTGGAATTTGGGTCAGGTAAAACTCACCCATCCACGCTCTCACAGTTTGATTACGATCTGTTACGACTATATCATACTCATAACGATTTTGAGTAGCAAATGTCTGATTTAGATACAAGAGAATGGTTGCTTACCAATGGTCTAGGAAGTTTTGCCAGTGGTACGATTTCTGACATCCGCACACGCACTTATCACGGTTGGTTATTTGCTGCTACAAACCCCCCTTCTGAGCGTACCTTGTTGTTGTCACACCTAGAAGCTAGCTTGGAAGTATTAGGGAATGTTGTGGCGCTGGGGACAAATATTTGGGGTAACGGTCGGATAGAGCGATCGGGCTACGAACTGTTGCGCTCTTTTGATATTAACCCAGTTCCAAAATGGATTTGGGGTCAAGATAACTGGCAATTAACTAGACAATTGGTGATGCCTTATGGTTGGGAGGGGAGTAGGGAGATGGGGAGCAGGGGAGCAGAGGAGCAGAGGAGTAGTTCCAGCACTCTTTCCCCTTTGCCCCTCTGCCCCTCTGCCCCTCTGCCTCTTCCCATGCCCAATGCCCCTAACCAATTGTCTCATCGGATTTTAATTCAGTATCGCTACGAGGGAAGCGAACAAGCTATTTTACGGCTGCGACTTCTGATAGCAGAACGTAACTTTCATCATCAACAGACTTTTAGCCCAGAATTACAGTTCTCCCAATTGCTTGGGCAACAGCAAGTTTGTCTCCAAGCAAGAAAATCTGAGCATTATGGTATACCTTGGCATCTGCGTTGGACACAAGGCAATTATCAACCAGATGCAGTTTGGTATTGGAATTATCGATTCTTGGAGGAGACAAAACGGGGATTAGGTGACAAGGAAGACCTCCACAGTCCTGGTTACTTAACAGTTACACTCCAACCAGGAGATGCGGTGACTCTAGAAGCACGAGAAGGTCTTCCCAATTCTGTGCTAGGCGTTCTTACCGCCGAAACCTTTGCAGAAGCTGTGGAAGCAGAGCAAGAAAGGCTCTCGCAGATTTTTGGATGGAGTGGGGTATGGGGCATGGGGCATGGGGCATCGGGAATGGGGTATCGGGAGATGGGGGGATGGGGAGATGAGGGAGATGAGGGAGATGAGGGAGAAAGATTGCTACCTTGTCCCCCAAGTCTTCCTTGTCCTCTTCCCATGCCCCATGCCCCATGCCCCATGCCCAATGCCCAATTCCCACTTTGGCAACAACTACTCAAAGCCAGCGATCGCTTTATCGTCTATCGAGCCTCAATAGCAGGTCCGACGGTGATTGCTGGTTATCACTGGTTTAATGACTGGGCGCGGGATACATTAATTGCCTTACCAGGATTGACGCTAGTTCCCCAGCGTTTTGATTTAGCAAAAGAATTATTGCAAGCTTTTGGGCATCACTGTCGCCACGGTTTGATTCCCAATGCCTTTCCTGATGTCGATAGTGAACCGTTTTATAACAGTATCGATGCACCGCTTTGGTGGATTGAAACTTTAGGACTTTATTTGGAAGCTACACAAGACTGGCAGTTTTTGGCAGAGCAGTTTCCTGTAGTGCAGCAAATTCATAAAGCTTTTGTCGGTGGTACACGCTATAATATCCAGGCTGATGCTACCGATGGACTAATTGGTTGGGATGCTCGCGGTGTAGCCCTGACTTGGATGGATGTGGTGATTGGGGCAAACCCTGTTACTCCTCGTCGTGGGAAGCCAGTGGAAATCAATGCGCTGTGGTATTCGGCTTTGTGTTGGCTAAGTCAGTGGGCAAAACGGTTGAGCCAACTTGAATTTGGTGAACCAGTGCGTCTTAGTAAACAAGCGCAGCGTTATGCTCAGCAAGCACAACAGGTAAAAAATTCCCTGCAAAAGTTTTGGAATCCTCAGCTAGGTTATCTCTACGATAGTATTGAGCCGGACGATCGCCGAAATTTTCAAATTCGTCCCAATGCTGTTTTGGCGCTGTCGCTGCACCATTGTGGGTTTTCTGAACAGCAAGGGTGTCAGATACTAGATTTAGCAACTTCCAGCTTGCTGACTCCCTATGGGCTTCGCAGTCTCGATCCAGGAGATCCGGAATACAAAGGGAGATATGAGGGCAACCAAGAGCAGCGCGATCGCGCTTATCACCAAGGTAGTGTTTGGGTTTGGTTAATTGGCCCTTATATTCGCGCTTGGCAACGTTTTTATCCACAACAAACGCTGCCTTTTGATTGGCAACCCCTGATAGATCACTTTTTATTTGCTGCTTGTATTGGTTCGATTTCTGAGATTTTTGATGGCGATCCACCTCATACACCCAGAGGAGCGATCGCTCAAGCTTGGTCAATTGCCGAAGTCATCCGCCATATTAAATAGTGGTGATAAGTAGGTAGACATGAAAAATTATAAGATAAGAATAGAATAGAAGAAAAGACTCCAGCCATCAGCCCACAGCCCAGTGCCGCGAAAAGCTTTAAGACAAAAAGCGAGTTGTCAAAAGTTACCATAGAACCTCCTGGAAATCACTGTGCTTGAATAATCTTTTTTTAACCTCTTATTAATTAAAAAAACTTGCTCCTCCTAGATAATTGAGGCTGGCTATTTGCAATAAATTAAGCCTCGTCAAAACATTAGGGAGTATACATTGAATCTATCTAGACGTCAGTTTTTTACGCTGGCAGGGGCATCAGCTACAGGTGCTGTACTTCTATCTCCTTTGCAAGCATTCTATGCTAAACCCGCGATCGCTGCGGGTCCCTACGGTAACTTAGTGGCCGACCCCAACGGAGTATTAGATTTACCACCTGGATTCACCTACCGCAGACTGTCCGAAACAGGTCAAACGATGAATGATAGTTACCGGGTACCCGGTGGTCACGATGGTATGGGTGCTTTTGCAGGATCTAATGGCAATACGATTCTAATTCGCAACCACGAACTCACTCCCACTTCTAGCAATGGTCTGAGCGCTCCCAGTGGCAGCAAGTACAACTCAAATGCGAGGGGCGGTTGTACTAAATTGGTTGTTAGTCCTTCCCGTACCTTGGTAGAACATCGGGGAGTTCTAGCGGGAACCATTCGCAATTGTGCTGGTGGTCCTACGCCTTCAGGGTCTTGGTTAAGCTGTGAGGAAACCTTTGAAACTAATAACGGCAAGAAGCATGGTTATGTGTTTGAGGTTCCCAGTAGCGCAACTACTTTTGTTACCCCCGTCCCATTAACTGCAATGGGGCGTTTTAATCACGAGGCTGCCGCTGTAGACACCAGTACAGGGTATATCTACATGACGGAAGACCGAGGAAACGGGCTTTTCTACCGCTTCATTCCCAACCAAAGCAACAATCTGAGTGCTGGCGGCTTGCTATACGCATTAAAGATTACGGGATCGTCTGGAATTAACACAGCTACAGGTTTCCCAAAAAATACGCCTAGAGCGGTGGAATGGGTACAGATTAACAATCCCGATCCCACCTCTGATTCTGTGAGAACAGAAGGGTATAACAAAGGTGCTGCCAGGTTTTCAGGTGGGGAAGGCATCTTTTATGGCAGTGGTTATGTCTACTTCACTTGCAAGAGTGGAGGTAGTTCTGGAGATGGGCAAATCTGGCGTTATTCGCCCGCTAATAATACCGTTGAACTCTATATTGAACCCAACAATTCTGGTGTGCTAGACAATCCAGACAATCTTGTGGTTTTCCCCAACCGGGACATCTTCCTTTGTGAAGATGGGGATGGAACGGATTACATTCTGGGCATCACTTCCAGTGGCAGTCTTTACAAGTTTGCTAAGAATGCCCTCAACACATCAGAGTTCGCCGGGGTCTGTTTCTCCCCCGATGGTCAGATGATGTTTGTCAACATACAGAGTCCAGGAATAACCTTTGCTATTTGGGGACCCTGGTAACCCTACGTTCTGTTTCAGTTCAGTCAGGTTAGAGAACGATCGCCCTTTTTTGCCACTCTAGGGAGAGCAAAAGTATAAGACAGTATGTTAGCCCTATTTTGATAGTTTTTAAAGTGGCTCAGGTCGGAGTTGAACCAACGACCCCAGGCTTATGAGTCCCGTGCTCTAACCAACTGAGCTACTGAGCCATGCTTTTTAGTCATTTACTAGTCTATCATACAAATTTGCTCAACGCTAGTCTCTTTTGCAATTAGTTTTTCTAGCCTAAAAATAGGGAGTAGGGGTTTAGCATTGCTAAACCCTTTCCTGTGTTCACATCCCAAACCTTAATTGTTTTATCTTCGGTGGAAGTAGCAATGTTGTACATTATAGTAAGTAATACCAATTCTATATGAGGCTGCGCTCTATTCGCGTAGCGGCAATTCATGAATTGCCGCTACAGTGTGTAGTTTTGCATCAGTCTTATAAGGCGCATCTTCAAACAGAAATGGTATAAGTTGGTAGTGTTGACCAGTAACTGTAGGGATAGTCTGTGATATGTAGCTAATATCTGAGAATGCACCAAGTGATAAACGTTGCTTACCAGCGTTAGGAAAGTTGCTAATTCTAATACCTGATATAGGAATCATATTTGATTTCTGAAAAAATCTAAGTATTTGTAGGGTGTGTTAGGCGTAAGCCGTAACGCACCATCTCAAGCTTTTGGTGCGTTACGCTCCGCTAACGCACCCTACGTAATATTTCAAAAATCAAATACTAGTCCTATATAGCTAACAAATCGCCAGATTTAGTCCATCCTGTAACGTTAGGATTCAGAGTGTCGGGTTCATTAGGATTTACAAGATCGTCGTTTTCAAATCCCCCGTTGATAATTAACTCTTGTCCTTCTGCTTGTGCCGCTGATTTATAAGTATTGGTAATCACAGCAGTATGAAGGAAGGCAGTGGTCACACTACAAACAATAATCCTGCTTGTATTTGGCTGAGCAAGGTACCAGAAGCACCAAACGTATAAACAACGTTGACACTTGGGTTAGCATTTTGGTACTGAGTCTTAATGCTATTCAGCGCGTTTGTTAAGCTGACAACGTAAACGGAGAGTAAAAGGGATAGAATGTAGAAATTTTACCAGTAAAATAGGTAGTTACCGAATATTTTGGTAATTAAATCATGACAATTGAAATATGAGTTGATAATTTCCTCAGGTTAATTGCACGAATAAAAATCCTCTTAGAGATGAAAAAAGACTTAAATTCTTGATTTAAAAGCTTTTTAGTCTATGTTTACTAAATAGAGGTGAGTAGCCAGTTAAATACCAACCAAGTTAATTTCAAGCTTCAGGTTGGTAATTTACACTAGATTAGCGGTTTAGAGTTAACAATCATGATTATTTGATGATTGGCGATCGCCTAAAAAGCAGATTACAAAAGGATTTGGTGGATTTTTTACACTCCAATAAACTGAAAAACTTTTTCCTCGACCGAATTTTTCTGTGACAAATGTAAATAGTACCCTTGGGGGTACTACCATCACCTGTTATTCCGACATAAAGTAAAAGCATCTCAAAAACGCATACAGATGGACACGAGAAAAGCTGCTTCTTCCTTAGCAGCCTGGTTTTACAACCAGCGAAGATATTAACTGGTGGCACAGTTTTTGATGCCAACATCATTGATATATGCGGTGCTTCTCAAATCTTCAGACTTGGCGGTAACAAACTGCTTCAATCAGGTCTGATTGAACTGTCTGTTGATTTTTCTTCCTCCTTTGCTTGTGACGAAGTGATGGGATGATTTTTTTACCTTATAAATTTAGGAGAAATAATATGGCAGTTATTTTCGGCACCATAAATGGTGATTCTTTACCTGGAACAGCAGGAAATGATTCGATATTTGGTTGGGCTTTTGGTGGTAATGCCAATAGTGTCTCTGGTAACGACAACTTAGATGGTGGGGCTGGTAACGATAGTCTTTTTGGTGGGACGGGAAATGACACCCTCAATGGCGGTAGTGGGACTGACTTAACCGACGGTGGTAGTGGTAACGATCGCATCATTGATAGCGACTTTGTGAACTTCGATAATCATAATGGTGGAGATGGTGTTGACACAATTGATTATTCAGGCGTGGCCTTCGGTTCAGGAGTAGTCACTATCAACTTGGCAACAGGTGTCACCTCTGTTAGTGGTGGAAATACTGAAACCATCCTCAACTTCGAGAACGTTGAAGGTAGTCAGGGCGGTGAAACGATTATTGGCTCCTCTGGCAATAACGTCCTCAACGGCAATGGCGGTAACGATACAATCAACGGCGGTAGTGGCAACGATACAATCGACGGTGGTACTGGCAACGATAGCCTGGTTGGCGGTATTGGCAACGATAGCCTGCTTGGTGGTACTGGCAACGATACTCTCAGAGGCGGTGGTGGGAATGATGTCCTGAATGGTGGCACAGGTAATGACAACATGGATGGAGGTGACAACGATGACCTCTACATCGTTGACAGCATTTTCGATGTTGCTTCCGAGGTATTCGGTGATGCTTTAGGTGGTATAGATACTGTACAGTCTTCAGTAACCTATACCCTCAGTACTAACTTGGAGAACCTGACATTAACAGGAACTGCAACAATTAACGGTACGGGTAACGCTAGAAACAACGTCATCAACGGCAACAGTGCCAATAATGTGTTGTCTGGGTTGGATGGTAACGATATTATCAATGGTGGTGCTGGGGCTGACACAACCAATGGAGGTAATGGCAACGATCGCATCGTTGATACCGACTTTGTGAACTTCGATAATCATAATGGTGGAGCTGGTATCGACACAATTGATTATTCAGGTGTCTCCTTTAGTAATGGAGCAGTCACCATCAACTTGGCGACAGGTGTTACCTCTGTTAGTGGCGGTGGTAATACTGAAGTGATCAGTAACTTTGAAAACGTTGAAGGTAGCCAAGGCGGTGAAACGATTATTGGTTCCTCTGCTAATAACGTCCTCAATGGCAATGGTGGCAACGATACCATTAATGGTGGTACTGGGGCTGACACAACCAATGGAGGTAATGGCAACGATCGCGTTATTGATACTGACGCTGTGAACTTCGATGTTCATAATGGTGGAATTGGTGTTGACACAATTGATTATTCAGGTGTTGTCTTCGGTTCAACAGTCACCATCAACTTGGCGACAGGTGTGACCTCGGTTAGTGGTGGTAATACTGAAACCATCCTCAACTTCGAGAACGTTGAAGGTAGTCAGGGCGGTGAAACGATTATTGGTTCCTCTGGCAATAACGTTATCAATGGCAATGGCGGCAACGATACTATCAGAGGCGGCGCTGGGACTGACGTTCTCACCGGTGGAGCGGGTAATGACGTGTTCGATTTCGACTTGATTTCCGACAGTCAACCTGGTGTGTTGCGGGATGTGATCAATGGTTTCGTTGGCAATGGTTTTGGACTAGGCGATCAAATCGATCTATCTACCATTGACGCTAACCCATTTTTAGCAGGCAACCAAGCCTTCACTTTCATCGGGGCTGGGGCATTCACCGCAGTTGGTCAAGTCCGTTATTCAGGAGGTCTCCTTCAAGCTAACACCGATTTCGTTTTCGGCTTTGAATCTGAGTTCGACATTCTGGTTGCAGGAGCGCCAGTACTGTCCGTAGGAGCAGGATTAGCAGGAAGCGACATTATCCTTTAAGGGACTTCCAAAATTAAGCAAACCTAATTGAATAGTCGGGGGAGGGGTAAGCTTACCTCTCCCTTTTTTGCTGAAATATCCAGAACTACTTAGTAGTTCGCCAACCCAAAATTGCTGGGTGGAGGTCGGCAGAGGAGCAGGGGAGCAAGGGAGCAGAGGAGAGGCAAATACCAAGTTCTTTCCCCTCTGCCCCTCTGCCCCTCTGCCCCTGAAGCTAACCACCATGCAAAGTTTCCTTGGCAGACTATTAGGTTCGATCGCGCCGCCTAAGCATGAGAAAATCAGGTAATACAATCGCAGTAGTTGCGATGATGGTACGGAAGGAAAAAAGATGTCGGAGAACTTGAGAAGCCAAATTGTCACCCAAGGAGTGCAGCGATCGCCAAATCGAGCTATGCTGCGTGCAGTTGGTTTTAAAGATGAAGATTTCAACAAAGCCATTGTGGGCATTGCCAATGGTTATAGTACAATCACTCCCTGCAACATGGGGATAAATCAACTGGCACAGAGGGCAGAAGTTGGGATTAAAGCGGCTGGGGCGATGCCGCAAGTGTTCGGTACCATTACCATTAGTGATGGAATTTCAATGGGAACTGAAGGGATGAAATATTCCCTGGTGTCGCGGGAAGTGATTGCTGACTCCATTGAAACCGCCTGTACTGGACAAAGTATGGATGGTGTACTGGCCATTGGTGGTTGTGATAAAAATATGCCAGGAGCAATGCTGGCGATCGCTCGGATGAATATTCCGGCTATTTTTGTTTATGGTGGCACCATTAAACCCGGTCACTACAACGGACGCGATTTAACTGTTGTCAGTTCTTTTGAAGCTGTTGGTCAATACAGTGCTGGAAAAATTGACGAAAACGAATTATTACAAGTTGAAAGTCTAGCTTGTCCTGGTGCTGGTTCCTGTGGGGGGATGTTCACAGCTAACACCATGTCTTCGGCTTTCGAGGCGCTGGGCATGAGTTTGCCCTATTCTTCCACAATGGCAGCCGAAGATGCCGAAAAAGCCGACAGTACAGAAAAATCGGCGTTTGTTTTAGTGGAAGCCATTCGCAAACAAATCTTACCCCGGCAAGTTATTACCCGCAAATCTATCGAGAATGCCATTTCTGTAATTATGGCGGTGGGTGGTTCCACAAATGCAGTGTTGCATTTCTTGGCGATCGCTAATGCCGCAGAGGTAGAGTTAACTATAGACGACTTTGAAACTATCCGCGGTCGTGTCCCCGTTTTGTGCGATTTAAAACCAAGTGGTAAGTATGTAGCTACAGACTTGCACAAAGCTGGTGGGATTCCGCAAGTGATGAAGATGCTACTTGCACATGATTTATTACATGGAGATTGCGTAACTATCACAGGTCAAACCATCGCAGAGATATTAGCAGATATCCCAGAAGAACCACCTGCGAACCAAGATGTGATTCGTCCTTGGAATAAGCCGATGTATGCCCAAGGACATTTGGCGATTCTCAGAGGCAATCTGGCAACTGAAGGAGCTGTAGCTAAAATTACCGGGGTGAAAAATCCAGTCATTACCGGGCCTGCACGGGTATTTGAATCAGAAGAAGCTTCCTTAGATGCGATTTTGGCGGGTAAGATTCAAGCTGGTGATATTGTGGTCGTCCGCTACGAAGGGCCTAAGGGCGGGCCTGGAATGCGGGAAATGTTGGCTCCTACCTCAGCAATTATCGGTGCTGGCTTGGGCGATGCTGTGGGATTAATTACCGACGGGCGCTTTTCTGGCGGTACTTACGGGATGGTAGTTGGTCACGTTGCACCAGAAGCAGCAGTTGGAGGTGCGATCGCTCTTGTCCAAGAAGGTGATAGCATTACCATTGATGCACCCGCTCGCCGATTGCAGTTAAATATCTCCGATGAAGAATTGGCTCGGCGTCGTGCAAATTGGCAACCTCCAGCACCACGTTACACTAAAGGCGTATTGGCGAAATATGCCAAGTTAGTATCTTCTAGTAGTGTTGGTGCGGTGACGGATTTGAATTTGTTTTAAACTAGGAGTGGGGATTAGGGATTAAATTCTTCCCGAATCCCCGATTAGTGGGAAGTGTCTTTACAAATTACTCGTCATCCTGCTAAATAATTTTATTGCGAAACTATTAGCAGCAACTTCAACACAACGCTACCAAATTTAAGGCAGTATTTAGTACCATTCAGTCAAAGAAAAAGCAAACAAGGATTTTGCATCTTTGTGTTGGATGCTCATAGAATCAGAACTATGATAGCCAAACTAGACATAGATTTACCTCACGAAGTTTTACAACGCTTGCAAAATGTCAAGGATTTTGTAGCTGAAAATTTAAATTCTCTAACTAATTCAGCCCAACAAGTTGGCGAGTCTTTGAAAGCCAAAGCTACGATAACCACCGATAAGGCAATTGATACAGTTACGACGAGTTTAGAAGGAACTTGGCAAACGGCTGAACAATTTAAAAGCACAACATCGGGAGCAGTAAAAACAGCAATTAGTTCTTCTGTTAATGATTGGCTGATACAACACCCGGTGTTTTTGAGATTAGTTCAAATAGTCAGTTGGGCAGCTAATCATCCTATTATTAGTGTAGTAATTCTGCTTTTTGCACTTGCTCTACTGTGGAGCATCATCAGAGCAATTGTCCGCTTAATTGAAACAGTTAGTTGGTCAATACTCCAAGTTCCAGTAAAATTCCTTGAGACTTTAGTGAAAGTTGGCTTTCTTTCTTTAACTAAAGTCGGGAGTTTTGCTGTTCAACGAATCACAACTGCTAAAAAAACTGATAATCTGCCAGCTTTACTACCGGAAAATTTGCCCGCAAATAAACAACAGCGATTAGCAGAAATATCTAGTCGATTAGAAGCAATTCAACAAGAACAACAGAAGCTTTTACAAGAAGCAGCAGATTTGATTGCTTGTGACACAATTGATATCCCAATCTCAGAAATTAAACCGCTAAAAACCTTTGAATCACATCTTGGCTGAGTTCGGCGGTGGAACCGGAGGCGACTATACCGCCTTTTTGCATGGCGTAATAGTAATCGGCTTGACGGACAAAGTGTAAATGTTGCTCTATTAATAAAACAGAAATCCCTGTGGTTTCGACGATGCGACGGACTGCGGCTTCAATTTCTAGGATGATGGAGGGTTGAATACCTTCGGTGGGTTCATCTAAGACGAGTAGTTGAGGTTCTCCCATTAAAGCACGAGCGATCGCCAGTTGTTGCTGCTGTCCCCCACTCAAATCACCACCCATCCTGGAAAGCATGGTTTTTAACACCGGAAATAAGCTAAAAATCTCTTCGGAAATTTCGGCTTTTTTGACTGGTTTGCGTCTGGCTTCTAACCCCAGCAGCAGATTTTCTTTGACTGTTAAACGGGGGATAATTTCACGTCCTTGGGGAACATAACCAATTCCTAACTTGGCTCTTTGGTCTGGTGATTTGGAGTTGATTAATTGTTCAGCTAAATTAATTGTACCGCTGCGGGGTTTGAGTAAACCCATGATGGTTTTGAGCAGGGTGGTTTTTCCTACACCATTGCGTCCAATTAGGCAGACCATTTGCCCGGATGGTACGGTTAAATCTACGTTGCGGAGAATGTGGCTTTCGCCGTAGTAAACGTTGAGGTTAGAGATTTTTAGCATAATAAAATTCAGCTTGTATTTAAACCGAAACTTACAAAGCAGAATCAAAAATTTGTTGTGCTGTCAAGTTGAGTTGGGGGAATAAAGGCGATGTAATAAAATTATTTTCCCTAAACACAGTCATTTGATAATCTCCATCAACTAATTCGCAAATTGTAATGGTTTTTTGTTTAGGATTACCAGTAAATCTTTTGCCACCGATCGCAGCATAGTCTACAATCCAATACTCAGGAATCCCCATCTCTTCATAATCCCTGAACTTGTCATAGTAGTCGTCTCGCCAGTTGCTGCTAACAACTTCAACAGCTAGTGGGATAGATGCAGCTTGAATAACAGTCGATTGCTTGCTCCACAAAGGTTCATTCACGAGATTGTCATGATTTAATAGCAAAATGTCAGGATAATAGGTTGAGTTATTGCTCTGACTTTTGACAAAGGCAGTTTTAGGGATACGAAATGGAAGTCCCATTTGCAAAAACTGGAAGGTTATCTGTGCCGCCAAAAATCCAACAACATTTTCGTGTTCACCAGTTGGGGGTGGTATTTCTACAATGACTCCTTTATGTAGTTCATATCGCGCCCCGTTTGAGGGGTACCACTCAATAAATTGTTCAAAGGTTACTAACTTGGGTAGGGTTTGAGTCATAGTTACCGCCTCCACATATATTTGACTTTACCATCGCTGCTGCTAGATTGTGCCTACTCCCAAGTCTGTAACGATTACTCCCAAGTCTGTAACGATTACTCCCAAGTCTGTAACGATTACTCCCAAGTCTGTAACGATTACTCCCAAGTCTGTAACGATTACTCCCAAGTCTGTAACGATTACTCCCAAGTCTGTAACGATTACTCCCAAGTCTGTAGCAGTTACTCTCTACTTTTGTGTTTCTTACCTTTTGCCTTCCTATATGAGTAATTACAGGACTTATACCATTTCACTAAAATCCTGATACATATAGATTTCGCGTAGGGGCACGGCATTGGCCAGAGGTGTCAACTTAACGTGAAACCCTTGTGAAGAGGTGATATTGAGTTTTCTCACTTACAATCACTATAATATTTAGTGGTAGTCTGTGCAGGGTAAGAAGGCAAAGCAAATGACGCAAACGGCGAAAACCCAAAAACTGCTGACCTTTGAGGAGTATCTTGTTTATGATGATGGCACAGACACGCGCTATGAGTTGGTGGATGGAGAATTAATTGAGATGCCACCAGAAAGTCAGGAAAATAGCAATCTGGCAAGATTTTTATTTGTTGAATTACTAAAACATTTCGCTTTTTATTTAATTGCTCACAAAGATACAGAAATTGAGGTGGCGGGGCGACGGGCAAGATGTCGTTTACCTGACTTAATGGTTCACACAGAAGAATCTTATACCGCCCTTATCGGTGCTACTCGTGCTACCCTCACCCGTGATATGCCGCCGCCTGCGCTAGTGATTGAAATTGTTTCTCCAGGAACAGCAAACCGGGTTCGTGATTATCGCTACAAGCGGACGGAGTATGCGGCTAGGGAAATATTAGAGTATTGGATTGTTGACGCACAGATGCAACAAATTACGATTTGTCAGTGGATGGAGGGACAGTATGAGGATAAGGTATTTACAGGTGCAACTTGCATGGAATCAGTGGTAATTGCTGATTGGGCGCTAACAGTAGAACAGGTGTTTAATAGTGCAAATCGACCAGAATTGCCAAGTGAATAGAAAGTGCGATCGCTTTGTCCATAATCGAATGGCACTAAGATAAGCCGACGCTCTTACACGGGGACGGGGGGACACGGGGAAAACTCATTCAAAAATATCTCCGCGTAATATCATGTCCGCTTGATTACTTATTAAACCCCAAGAACCCCACCCCGCCAAAGCTACGCTTTGTCTCCCCTCCCGAAGAGCGGGGAGGGGTTGGGGGTGGGGTGCAATGACTTTGGGAATCATAACTAATTATCCGGACATGATATAAGAGCGTCTCCCACTCTCCGCGTCAGCCTAAACCCTTAACTTAGTGCCATTCGTCCATAATCCTCCCAGTCCCCAGCCCCTAATCCCCCAATACGGTTTGGTTAGGGCTTTTTGATGAAAATTATAAATGACAAAGCGTCTGGTGCCTTAACCGAACCATATTGCCTAATCCCCAGTCCCCAGTTCATTCTTCCTGTTTTCCCAGATATACTTCAATCACGCGGGAGTCATTTTGCACTTCTTCAAAATTGCCTTCGCACAGCACCGAACCTTCATGTAGTACTGTGACTTTCTTGGCAATTTGACGCACGAATTCCATATCGTGTTCAATGACTAATATCGAATGACTCTGGGCTAAAGCTAAAAGTAATTCGCCAATATTATAGGTTTCTTCGTCTGTTAAACCAGCAACCGGTTCATCAACGAGTAATAAATCAGGCGACTGTGCTACTAACATCCCAATTTCTAAACGTTGCTTTTCTCCATGAGAAAGTAAAGCTGAGGGAATGTCTGCTTTGGGAGTTAAACCAATGGTTTCTAACAAGCCTTTAATATTATTCTTTTCAATAGCACCAGAACTACCAAACAAAGTAGAAAAGACGTTTTTATTGTGGTTGCTGGTAATTTCTAAATTTTCACGGGACGTCAAATTCAGGTAAACTCTTGGTGTTTGAAATTTGCGCCCAATTCCCAACCGCGCAATTTGATGTTCAGAAAAAGAACGCAGGTTTTTACCTTTGAATAGAACTTGCCCAATAGTTGGTTTTACTTTCCCGGTAATGACATCCAAAAACGTTGTCTTTCCCGCACCATTTGGCCCAATTACTACTCGTAACTCACCCACATCCATGCTAAAATTTAGCTGATTTAAAGCTTTAAAACCATCAAAGCTCACAGTTACATTTTCAGTTTCCAATATTTTGGCGTTCATGTTCCACTTCGGCATCTTCTTCTAAAGCAGGATATGTAATAATTTCTTGACGGCGTTTGAAAAGGGAAATATTCTGACTACGCAACCATCCTACTATGCCGTCAGGAAGCACCGTGACGACAATCAAAAATAGTGCGCCTTGGAAAAATAGCCAGATTTCGGCAAATTGTTCGCTTAAAAAAGTCCGGGCATAATTGACTAACAAAGTTCCCACAACTGCGCCAATTAAAGTAGCACGTCCTCCGACAGCTACCCAAATCACCATTTCAATGGAAAAGGCAATATCCATCGCTCTGGGTGAAACAGAACCACTTTGAATGGTGTAAAATGCTCCTGCGATACCTGCGATCGCTCCTGAAACTCCAAACACCAAAACCTTAAAATCTGTAGGATCATATCCAGAAAATCTTACCCGACTTTCATCATCCCGAATTGCTATCAACAATCTGCCAAAGCGTCCACTTGTCAACCACCGACAAATTCCGTAGGTAGCGGCGAGAAACACCACCGTCAACGTGTAAAAAATAAATTGCGTTTTGTCATCGCTGACCGTTGCCCCAAACAAAGTTGTAAAATCGATCAGTCCATTTGTACCGTTGAATAGTTTTTGCTGACCATTAAAAAAGTTGAAAAATACAATCGTCCCCGCTTGAGTCAAAATCGAAAAATAAACACCCTTGAGACGATTTCTAAGTACTAAATATCCCAATAATCCTGCCAATAACCCTGGAATTAGTACCACAGCAGCCATTGTCAAAGGAAAAGAATAAAAAGGTTGCCAAAAACTTGGAAGTTCCGTAACTCCATAAAGTCCCATGAAATCAGGTAACTCACCAGATGGAACTTGCAATTTCAGGTACATGGCGATCGCATATCCACCCAAACCGAAGAAAATACCATGACCCAAACTCAATAAACCAGTATACCCCCAAATCAAATCAATACCCAAAGCGGCGATCGCCAGGGACAAAAACCTGCCCAACAAATTCAAACGAAACTGCGACAGCACCAGTGGCATAATTAGGATTAGGGAAAGTGTGATCGCTACCACCACCCCCACCTCAATCAATAATCCTCTCCTCTTCCTCATTCTCTGCGCCTCCGCGTCTGGTGCGTGAATTTAAACATCAACAGTACGTCCCTTCTGCGGAAAAATTCCCCCAGGCTTCCACTGTAAAAAGACAATAATCAGCGCAAATACCATCACCTTCGCCATACTCGTCGTCGCAAAAAAAGTAAACAAATCAGCCAAAGGCTTAACAGGACTCAACAACAAAGCCAAAGTCCCAGAACCGATTAAAAAATTAGCCGTCCCAATACCCAAAGCTGCCACAATAGTACCAGCTAAATTCCCCACACCTCCAACCACAACAACCATAAAAGTATCAATAATATAGTTTTGTCCCGTATTTGGCCCCACAGAACCGAGTAAACTAATCGCACATCCAGCCACACCAGCTAAACCCGAACCGAGTGCAAAAGTAACCGCATCAACTTTTTGAGTCGGGATACCCAAACAAGCACTCATACTCCGATTTTGCGTCACCGAGCGAATTCTTAAACCCCAGCTAGAACGTTGTAAAAATAGATAAATACCCGCCACACAAATTATTGTTAAAACAATAATAAATAACCTTGCAAACGGTAATTGCACCCCACCTAAAGACATCCCCGCTTGTAACCAAGTAGGTGCAGTGACATCGACATTTTGAGCGCCAAACCAAGGTTGAGTCACCGCTAACTGATAAGTTTGGCTCAATAAATTGCCTGTTATGATTGTGATTCCCAGCGATAGTAATAACAACACCGCCACAGCCCAACTACGAACTCTTTCTAAATTCGTGCGAGAATTGAGAATCCATAACCCGCCAAAAAACAACAAAGAAAATATAGCTAAGCCAATTATTAAAACCAAATTTACACTGCGAACAAACTGCTGAAAAATCAAACTTACTCCCCAAGTTGCTAATAGAGTTTCTAGAGGGCGTCCATAGAGATAACGAATTACACCTTTTTCTAAAATTAATCCCACAATGGCTGTGAAAATAAAAGCAATAATCAAAGCGAAAAATATATAAGCCTCAAACCACACACCACCCAATTGTTTGCAGCCATTCTGCACAACAAAGGTTGTATAAGCACCAAACATCATTAATTCGCCATGTGCCATATTAATGACACCCATCAATCCAAAGATAATCGCTAATCCCAACGCCGCAATTAATAAAACAGCGCCAATACTAATACCATTAAAAATCGCTTCTAAAAAACCTGCTAACACTTTTTTAGTAATCCGTTTTGATTTTTGAACTTAATTTAATGTAGGTGGGGAGTGGGGAGTAGGGAGTGGGGAGTGAGGGGGATGAGGGAGAGGGGGGAGCAGGGGAGCAGTAAGTTTTTCCCCTCTGCCCCTCCGCCCCTCCGCACCTCTGCCTCTTGTGCCCAATGCCCCATGCCCCATGCCCAAAATTTAAACTTTCTTGTATTTACCACCCTTCGCTGGATCGGTCCAATCACAAGCAAATCCCTTAGTTTCTTTCACAAATTGATTCCAGGGAACTGGTTCAACTGGCGCAGGAGTAGCATAGACAATTTCAAACAAACCATCTTGTCTAACTTGGCCAATTCGCACAATTTTAGAGATGTGGTGATTGGCATCCATTGTCACTTTACCTTCAGGTGCATCCAGAGTTTGACCGAATGCCGCAGCACGAACTTTTTCTAAATCAGTAGTGCCAGCTTTTTCTACTGCTTGTTTCCACAAATAAACTGCGATATATGCTGCTTCCATTGGGTCATTTGTGACCCGATTTTCACCGTATTCTTTCTTGAAAGCGGCAACAAACTTTTTGTTAGCAGGAGTATCTACTGTTTGGAAGTAATTCCAAGCAGCATAGTGACCTTTAAGATACTCTACACCAATTGCTTTGACTTCTTCTTCAGCAATACTAACAGACATAGAGGGATATTTTTCAGGTGTTAATCCCGCCCCTTTCAATTGTTTGAAGAAAGCAACGTTGCTATCACCATTCAAGGTGTTATAAATGACGCCGCCGTTGGGTAAGTTTTGTTTAATTTTCGTGATAATTGGTGTAACTTCTGTGTTACCCAGAGGTAAATAATCTTCACCAACTGTTTTACCACCTAAAGCTTCTAATTGGGCTTTAATAATTGTGTTAGCAGTCCGGGGAAAAACGTAATCAGAACCAACTAAAAAGAATTCTTTGCCCTTATTTTTTAACAGCCAATCAACAGAAGGTTCGATTTGTTGATTTGGCGCTGCCCCAGTATAAAAAATGTTTTTAGAACACTCTTGGCCTTCATATTGTACGGGATACCAGAGCATATGATTTTTGCTCTCAAATACTGGTTTGACGTTCTTGCGGCTAGCAGAAGTCCAACAACCAAAAACTACGGTGACTTTATCTTGATCGATGAGCTTAGTTGCCTTTTCCCTAAAAGTATCCCAGTTAGAAGCACCATCTTCAGTAACTGCTTCAATTTGTTTACCTAAGACACCACCGTTAGCGTTAATTTCTTTGATTGCTAATTTTTCAGCATCAACAACACTTTTTTCACTAATAGCCATCGTACCACTCAGAGAGTGTAATATACCTACTTTGATAGTGCCACCACTAGCAGCAGCCACAGGAGAAGCGCTGGGAGAGGCGGTTTCTGTAGCTGCTGGGGTATTAGGATTAGCGCAAGCTTTCAGAAAAATGCTGCTTGTGAAGCTTACAGAGCCGTAGATTAAAAACTTGCGTCGATTAAATTCTCTTGTCATAATCTTGATGAATTTTCCTCTTGATGAATCAGCCAACCTATGGAAAGCTGACAATATCAATCATTAGATTGTGATATTAGTGCGATAGTTTACTAGGAAAAAGTGACTTGTTATACAAAAACTTTTGTTTTCGTAACAAAAAATTCAAATTTTAATATTAAAATTTGTTAAATCGAGTCAATTATCATGTCAATACATTTTTAGTTCCTGTGTGGTTGGGAAAAGCTTATTGCATTAACCATTGCTACCGCTGAATTGTGACGATTATTGATTTACTTACCTACAAACAATATAGTAATCCGATTTGATTTGGAGAATCACTCGTAGAGGTAAGGGACTCTTTATTGGGGACTCTTTACTGGGAAGAAGGAATAAAGGTGTACTAAGTTTTGTTCAAAAATCAAATATGAGTCCTATAGCATCAAGAAAGTCTCAATATTATTCATCCCCCTTTGCTGCTTGCTGACATCCAGGACACTGTATGCAAGATTGCAGAAAACTGCATTGTAATTTGAAAGATGTGTTGCAAAAATTACAATAACCTCCCAAAAGCAGTCAGAATTAACAGTAACTATTACTGAGTTGGCAAAGCATTGCCGTACCTTTACGAGAAGCTACGTGCAGCGGTATGCATTTTAGGGTAAAAGGGATAGACAAGCTAGATTTCATAGCCCCAAGCTAAAGCTTGGGGCTATGAAATCTAGCTTGGTTAAGGGACTTACAAAAATAAACTATCCCAAATTATTTATACATTTGTAGGGGCGCATAGCTATGCGCCCCTACCACGGGATATTATTTTCACTGGAAGTCCCTAAGGATTTATCCATAAAGTAAAAACAAGAAGTAACTCAAATGCGATCGCCCAGTATACAGTACACAAAGTATAAAAAGTTGTTAATTGCCCACAGAGATATGGTTAACCTTTATGCTGATAAATTGATCGAAAGTCAAGATTTACCTCAATCACCAGCGATGAAAATTCTACTTATTGACGACCACCAATTAATCTTGACTGCAACTTTTAATTTACTGCAACAAGAATATCCAAACGCAGATATCATTAAGGTAACAACGGCATTTGAGGCTCTCAGAAAGATTAGGGCTTCTTTCTTTGATTTGATTGTGATGGATTTATCCATACCAGAAGACACAGGAATGACAGCCCAAATTGATACAGGTATCAACCTAATTCAACACTTACTCAAGCAATATCCCCAGCAGAATTTAATGCTGCAAAGCAGTTATGTAAAGGCTTTAGTGAGGATAAAACATGAGATAGATGAGCATCAAGGTGGATTTGCGATCGCTGACAAAGGATTATCAGAACAGGAAATGTTAGCTCGTGTCTACATAGCACTCCAAGGCGCAACTCACACACAAGATATCAAAAACGGTTTAGAACTCAAACCAGAGTGGTTAGAAGTTTTAAGATTAGCCTTTGAAGAAGGATTAACAGATAAATTGATATCCGAGCGGATGTATAGATCTGAACGTGCAGTGCGTGCATACTGGACAAAAATTCAAGATGTTCTCGGACTTTATCCAGAAGATTGCAAAAAAGAAGGTAAAAATATCCGCATTCAAACAGAAATTCGCGCTCGACAAGAAGGATTAATTGATTAGTTATTCGTTATGGTAATCCGCTTTGATTTGTGAAATTATCTACATAAGGAGGGAGTGGTGAGTAGGGAGTAGGGAGTAGGAAATAAGCAATAGATTTTTTCCATTAATGATTTAGTTTGCTTTTAATTTTTGCTTTATTTGCTGAAATACTTATGGTGTGGTTTAATTGGAGAAAAATTCACAATGAAATAAAAATTTTGCTCCTGGCATCAGTCCCAGGAACAGCATTTATAATTATTGTAGTCATTGCGCGTTTTTATGGATTTTTGCAAGATTTTGAATTGATGGCGTTGGACACATTTTTACGTTTGCGTCCTGGAGAAGGAAGCGATGATAAAGTTGTGATTGTTGGTATTAATGAAGAAGATATCCGCAGTGTAGGTAGCTATCCAATTCCAGATCGAGAAATTGCAGTATTGATTAATGAAATACAAAAACATAAACCGATCGCAATTGGTCTTGACATAGTTCGAGATTTACCAGTTGAACCTGGTCATCAAGAATTAGTAGAGGTATTTCAAAAGTATAAAAATCTTATTGGCATTGAAAAAGTATTACCTCCAGATCCAATTTCACCGCCACCGCAACTACCACAAAAGCAAATAGGTTTTTCTGACATAGTAGTAGATAAGGATAATAAATATCGCCGCTATCTGCTTTGGACACCATCACCTAAAAACCCTCAAAATCCTGAAGAAGATAAATATTCGTTTGGACTACAGTTAGCAAAAGCTTATTTATCTACTCAAAATATTAATATTGCAACTGGGATAATTGACCAAAATACAATCCAATTTAAAACTACAGAACTACCTCGTTTTTTATCGAATACTGGAGGATATATTAATGAAAATGATAGTGGATTAAAGATACTCATGAATTTTCGTGCTGGTAAAAAGCCCTTTAACTTTTTATCGCTCAATGATATTAAAACTAAAAATTTTAATCCCAATTTACTACAAGGTAAAGTAGTCATAGTTGGGATTATCGCAACCAGTGTAACCGATTTTGTCAATACTTCTGCAATTATTTCTCAAAAAATTCCTGGACAAATATATGGAGTAGAATTTCATGCTCATGCTTGTTCTCAGATAATTAATGCAGTGATTAATGGACGACCGCTGTTAAAAGTTTGGTCGGACGAATGGGAATCTATGTGGATAATAGTTTGTGGCTATTATCCCATAATTATTTTTTGGCTAACACAATCTTTATGGAAGAATTTACTGGCGGTTGTAATCTTAGCTTTAGCCTTATTTTGTTTGGGTTTGTTGCTAATTTCATTGGGTTGGTGGATTCCTATAGCACCAGGTTTATTAACCTTAATAATAAATGGTTTAGGATTGAATGGATTCGCATTTGCTTTATATAAAAATCACCAAGTATTTAAAGTTAAAATGAACGAACGTCAACACACAATTGAACATGCATTTACTGTAATTCATAATGGGCCGCTGCAAACTTTAGCAAATGTATTGAGAAAGATGCAGACTCAAGATTTCCCATACCCAGAATTAAAATTACAGTTAGAAAAACTTAACTATGAAATTCGAGAAATTGGTGAATATCTCAAGCTTGAAGCTTTATCTCAAGATGAAAGTCTCCGTTTGGGTAGCGGTTTAAAACTTGACTTAAAACGTCCGATACATGAGCTTTTTTATGCAGTGTATACTAGCACCCTTGAACGGCATGACTTGGAATACTTGAAAAATGTTAAGTTAAAAATTCGTACATTTGAACCAGTAGATGATCAGTGTTTGAGTGTTAATAACAAACAAGAACTTTGTTTATTTTTAGAAGAAGCTTTATGCAACGTAGGTAAACATGCGAAAGGTGTTAAACGCATTGAAGCTATTGGTAAAAAAGATGAGGATTTCTATATTTTGAGAATTCAGGATAATGGGTCAGGACTTGTTTCATCAGTTGAAAGTAAAGGCACAAAACAGCTGAGAAATATTGCTAAAAACTTGGGAGGTGATTTTAAGCGCGAAAGTATTGTTCCTAAAGGAACAATGTGTGAAATAAGTTGGAAATTAACAAAACTGAATTCTGACTCCTGACTCCTGAATTCTGTCCGATAAAATATGAGGCATAAAATGTCACAATTATTTAGCCAAACTATCAATCTTAGATTAGCAACTAGTTCTATTCTGGGGTTGTTATTGTTTTTAACACCAGTAGCAACTGCTAATTTTAGACCAGGCGATCGCAAACCTGCAAGTGACTACACTAGAAGCGGCGGTAGTAGAGGATGTTCCAATTCAGCTAATGAAATTCCTTTGACATTACTTGCGCCTAAAACATATATTGGCTATACAGCTTCTACACATCCTACTTTTGTAGGCTATGTATCTACTTCTCATGAAATAGAATTTCAAATTTTTGAGTTTGTTTCCAATAATACAGTCACCGCCTTCAGTAATCCTCTGAAACAAAAAACATCACCAGGTATTTTCCAAGTATCTCTCCCTGAAAGTTATCCAAGATTAACTGTAGGGAAAAAATATTTTTGGCAAGTAGCAATTAGTTGTCCAGGAGATGATTTAGTAGAAAGAGCAGAATTTATGGTTGTAGAAATACCATCTACAGTCAAAAATAAATTATTGACTACAACCAATGGGTTACAAAAATCTAATACCTACGCCGCAGCAAATCTGTGGTACGAAGCTTTAGCTGAAGCTCTAAAATCAGCCACTCCTGGAAAGTTGGGACAGGTAGGCTCAAATCTTGTACAAGAATTTGCTAAATATGAGTTAGCCAGAGTTACAGAGAATGAAAAACTAGTGAAAAAACGAATCCAACATTTAGAAGCAATTACAAATCAAGAAAAGTGATATTTTATCGAACATAATTCAGAAGTAGGGTGCGTTAAAGCAGCGCGTAACGCACCTGTAAATATGGTGCGTTACGGCTAGATTTAGACTTATATCATGTCCGCTTGATTACTTCTTAAACCCCAAGAATCCCACCCCCAACCCCTCCCGAAGAGCGGGGAGGGGTTGGGGGTGGGGTGCAATGACTTTGGGAATCATAACTAATTATTCGGACATGATATTACTCAAACGCTCAAATCCTTACAGAGCCGTAACACACCCTACTTAATATTTACTTTATAAATAGGCTTTTATAGCCAATTTCCAATAATAATAAATGGTGCCCAATAGTAAGGGTGATTATGTTGGATGTCAATCTGGGTTTCCTTAGCATTAATCAGTTTCAATTGAGCAATTTGTAAAGCTTGTGCTTTACTTATTTTTGATTCACGTAACTTACTATAAAACTCTGTCACTAAATTAGTTGTAGACTCATCCCCCACAGACCATAATGAAGCCATTGCACTTTTTGCACCAGCTTGTAAGGCCACACCAGCTAACCCTAAGGTTGACCTATCATCGCCAACTGCTGTTTGACAAGCAGTTAGTGCTAATAATTCAACCAAGTTAGAACTATTATTGGTTTGACGTAGCAAAATTTCTAGTTTATTAATTGTGAGTTTGTCATTATTTCCTGTGACTAAGAATGTATCTTCTGGAATTGTGCCAAATTGCGCGTGAGTTGCAACGTGAATAATTGGATAGGCTGTGTTTTTAATTTCTTTTTCTAAATTATTAATAGTAAAATCCTCGTTTTCTAGCTTTTTACTATTAGGAAATTGTTCCTGAACTGCTTTCGCTTCTGAAGAAACACTCGTCAGTGGGTTAAATAAGCGATCGTCGATTTTTGCTTCTTGACTGACAGCCAAAACTAAAGCTCGACTTGATTGGATATTGATTTTTTGTGTTGAGGTTAACTGCAAGCTGGGAGTAGTGGCGATCGCATATTTTTCGATCAAATATTTCTTCTCATTCCGATCGTAAAGTGCAGCCATTGGCACATTACGTAAAAAGCTATCTTGAATAAATACTAAAGTTTTAATTTTATGAGAATTTAAATATCCCTCAAACGGACGAATGATTAACTCATAGAGATTTTCTGCATATTTTGTATCAAAATTAATATCTTGCTTTCCCCTAATTAGTCCAGTGTAAAAATTTTTAATTTCTTCGCGCAGACTCTCTTGATTTTTATCTATCCATTGCAAATGCCTTTCTTGATTAGGCAAAATCAAGATAATTCCTGTTTTTTCTTCGAGAACTATTGAACTAATAAATGCGGCATTTTTTTCTAAAACTTCAGTAACGTTTTTATTATTAATAGCTGTTAAAATACAATCATTCCCAAAGTAATTTTGAATTTCTGCTAATCTGAGGGAATTTATTGTAGTTAATGCAGCATTTAAAGCTGGACTACTAAGCTGTTTATTATTAGTACTATTTGATGAGGCTAACTCTAATTGAAGCTGTGCTAGCTGACGATAAACAGGCTCGATGATGTCCCGAAAATCAAATTGAAAATCACGATCTGCAATGAGAATGTCACCACGTAATTGCTCTAGAGTGTTGTAAGCTCGCTGATAAAAAGGAAGTGCCTCAATATTTTTATTATCTGCTTCTAAAATTCTTCCCGCTTGCCATTCCCATAAATATAAGCTATCTTTAGCTTTTAATTTTTGGTCTGCTAGCCAAATTGCCTTATTAGTTAATTCCCAAGCTAGTTGATATTTTTTTTCTCGACACTCATAGAAATGACCAAGCGCTCCTAAAGCGTAAGATTCAGAACGCGAGTCTTGCAAGGTTTGGGAAGTTTTTATAGCTTTGTTAAATAATTCCTTTGCTTGTGCGTCTGCTAGTCTTTGCTTTGTCAAACATTGAGTTAACGGTGAAGTTAATTCATCATCAAAAGCAGGTAAATTTGCTAAATCGATCGCTGCATATATTTTATTAACAGAATCAGGTAATTTATCCCACAATTCTAAAGCTTCTTGGATATTTATATCAACCTGAGCTTTATCAATCAAATTGATTGTTTTGGAGTGGTAAAAAAGCTGAATCTGATTCAGTAGACTTCGCATTTCACCAAATTTATTATTTTTTTGACGAGCTTCTTTGAGACTTGATTGAAAATATTCTAGTGCTTGTTGATAATCATTGTTTGCCTTTTGTTGGAATTCAGTTGCTTTAGCAGCATTCAACTGTTGAGAAGATTTGGCACGTAGATTCCAAAGTTGTGCGCGACTAGTGTGAGCATTGCCTAAACTATTTAATATCGCAAAATTATATGTTTGATTATTAATCTTTTTCGCAGCTTGAAGGTATTGAATTGCTACATCATAATTACCCCGAAGTCGATAAGCTTCCCCAAGACTTCCTAAGGCTGCAATTTCTCCTTCTTTATCCTGTTGTTGGGCAGCTATTTGTAATGCACTTCCTGGCTGACATGCTAGGGTTTCGATATTTTTACCATCAGAGACACTGCATAAAAAACTAATTGCTTTCCTTGTTTGCCCTAAACTACTGTAAGCTTGTGCTATCTCTGTCAGAATTCGTCCTACTTTTTGCAAGTCTTTTTGGGAGCCATAGTAAGTATGAACTTTTTCCCAATAATTCAGTGCTTGCTCATTTTCACCCAACTGTTGATAAGTCCTTGCTAAATTTTCATTAACAATTGCCAGATTATTATAGTTTTTATTTTGTTTGTATACCTCTAAAGCTGCTTCCCAAGATTGAATTGCAGCCCGAAAATTTCCTATTTTATAGCTTTCAACGCCTTTTTTAACTAATTGCTCGGCATCAGGAGCTTGAGCTTGGACTAATTTTCCAAGACTCAGTTGTGGAGTTGTCAATTGCACATTATTCAAACATATACAAAAGGTGAAACTGACAAAAAATATAACTGTTAACCAATAATGAGTAGTTGATTTATAAAATTTTTTGACCACGGTGATACAAAGTTAATAGTGATTAAAAATATCCACATTATAAATAAAAACAGATAACTTGTATATTTGTCAACTAATAGCAAGAATATTTACGTAAGTAAAGAGCAAAGTTACTTTATTGATGAAGCAAAAATGATTTGTCAATTGGGTTTGCAGCCAAAAGAATATTGAAACTTGAGAGTTTTAGATCCCCGACTTCTTTAAGAAGTCGGGGATCTTGTTTTTCATTAATAGGACTTACGCAAAAGTACACGCTGTAGGGGCAATTCATGAATTGCCCCTACGTGAAAATAAGGGTTTCGGCTATTGTTTGCGTAAGTCCTAATTAAATTAAATAAAATGTAAATATATATTCAATAATCAACCTCACTAATTTATAGGAAAATAATATGACACTGAGCAAAACTGAGAAAATGGGCAAAGTAACCACCACAATCACTATTACTAACCAAATTGACCAGACTCTTGCAGAAAGAGGATTTATTCCACCAGAACAAATACGCTCAATTACTTTACATGATGTTTTAGTTGACACAGGTGCAACTAGGTTGTGCTTACCTAAAAATATTATTCTTGACTTAGGATTGCCTCTTCAAGGAGAAGTAGACGTTAAAATTGCTACAGGAATACACAAAGCTCGGATTTTTAAAATGTTAAATCTCTCAGTTGAGGGAAGAGAAGGGACATTTAATTGTATTGAATTACCAGAAGATTCAGATCCTTTATTAGGTTTAATCCCTTTAGAAGATTTAGGACTAGAACCAGATTTGGTTAATCAGAAATTGCGAGTTTTGCCAGTGGAAGGAAAAGATACTTATTTAATGGTTTTGTAATTACAGCCAGACACAATACATCGCCATCTCTACAATAATTAATCTTTTGTAGAGACGGCGATTTATCGCGTCTCTTGTCTCAACCAAATTTGTGTTCCTATAGATAATATCAAGTTCGGAAAATCACTTACGATTAAAAATTCTCCGCGTAAGAGCGTCTCCCCCTCTCCGCGTCATTCTTATCGTAAGTATTTAGGCGAACCTGATATAATTGGTCTAGAGAAGACGGGATAAATCGCGTCTCTACATGAGGATTTTGGGATTATACTCTTAAAATATTATGCCTTAAAACGCTTGATAACTTAGGGAAAAACTAAGACCATTATCTTGTAGGGTATTCCCACCACTATTGACATCTATTAGCGGAATCCCATAATCTAAACGTAAATTCAAATCTGGAATCGGTTGCCAAATTAAACCTAATCCTAAGCTGGCAAATGTGTTTGAATTTGAATTAGTACCACGATTATTCCATGCTGTACCAACATCAAAAAAAGGTGCAATTTGCAATGCATTGGAAGATGTTATAGGAATACGAGCCTCAACTGAACCTGTAATTCCATTATCTGCTACAAATTCATTTTGACGGTAGCCGCGCACTGTATCAACTCCACCAATACTAAATTTTTCTAAAGATAATAAAGAATCTCCTGTGAGTTGGGCGTTGAGTCTTGTTAATAATATTGTTCGTGGTGATAACCGCTGCACCCACTGAAATTGTCCTAACCAAGAAAAGAAGCGTCCGTCAGTACCTAAGTCGTTAACTGTTGCATCAAATGCAGCAATACCAAGACTGAATTGAGAACGTGCAGCTAAAACTCTTGTAGCGCTGCGTTCTACCCAATCTTGTGAAAAACGAATGACTGTAACTTTTGATAGACCATTTTCGGGGCCTTCAGAAAATGAAAAGGGAATGTCATTGAGTAGAAATGTTTGGCTGCGACGTAAATCTAAGCCTAAACCAATAGCGAATTCAGATTGCGGTTTGCGGTACAAAGGTTGACGATAATTAAAAGAATAGGTTTGGGCTTCACTTTTAATATCCAAGTCCCGGAATTCATCTTCAACAATGCGGCTGTCGCTGTTATTGATGCGAAAAGCAAGAGTACCGTTGTTGGCATTTATCGGATTTGTATAGCTAATATTATATATATTCAGTCCTTCAGTAATTCCATATTCAGCAGTTAAACTGTCGCCAAAACCCAACAAGTTATCATGGCTGAGAAATACCCCTGCTTGGGTAGAACCAATACTGGGAGTTTGATTGTTGGCTGCAAATACTCCGCCATGAAATGCAGGTGCTTCGGTAATTATTACTTGTAAGATATTGCTACCGGGAGCGCTACCAGCGGTTAACTGTGCGTTTACCCGTTCAATTAAAGGGTCAAGTTGTAATAGTTGCAGTGCTTCTTCTAAACGTTTTTGATTTAAGGGTGTGGAGGAGGCTTTTTGCAAACGCGATCGCACGTATACTGGTTGTAATCTCCTTAATCCACTCAGTTCAATTTTTTCTAGCTCACCTTCTACTACTTGAATTTCTACCACACCATCAGTCAGGTTTTGATTGTTGGGCAAAAATGCACCACTGGTAACGTAGCCCTTTTTGATGTAGAGTTCGGTGATATCTGAACGTAATTGAATCAAGTCTCCAAAAGTGACTTGACGATTTTCAAATGGCTTAATTAACTCTCCAATTTCATCTTTTAAAACTGTATTTCCAAAAACTTCGACTTTTTTAACTAAAAAACTTTCATTACTGGGAAAATTCGTATCTGATGGTGTTGGTGTATCAGGAGAAGTCAGAATTGGAGGAGAAGCAGAAGGCGCAGTGGGAGGAGGAGTTGCTGGAGGGGTTGGTTTGGGAATTGTTTGGTCTAAGGTTTCCGGTGTTGTTGGGGGAATATTAACTCCAGGTGGAGGAGTGGATTGAGCAGACACAACGCTAGGGAAAATAACTAAAATCAAGACTAGGTATATATTGTAGCGCTGAAGTCTTGGCTTTTTTCGTTTGTTGTTTTGCTGTAATTGGATATTTTCCACAGACTTGAAGGTAGCAACTAACACGAAATTATTATTTTTTCATAACTTGATTTTAGAGTATCATACTGAGTTTTTCCTGGCAAGTAATTGAGGATTATTGCGCTGTCCAGATACCCGACTTCTTTAAGAAGTCGGGTATCTAACTTTTCAGAATATTTGTCTAATAATTTCATCTTCCTTACCAGCTGCAAACTTAGCAAAGCGCTCTGCTAAAGGTGGTATGGTTACAAGGGGATTGCTGAATCCACTAAAAACATGAACGCTCTCAAATCCTGGAATAGCACCAATTAAAGGAAACTGATTACCACTAAATGCCACTAAGCAATGATGCCAAGTTCCTGGCAGATTCTCCAAAGCTGGTAATACTTCCCCGACACTTTGTCGCAACCATTTTTCGCTCCCTTGGGAGTTTACTTTAGCATGAGGATCTGTGAGAACGCGGCTAATTTGACCCAAACTCAAACTACCATCTTGAAACTGAATTGCACCAGCATCTAAAATGGCTGGTACTGGTTCATTACCTGGTTCATCCCACAATTCATCGACTTGAGTGGATTGAGTTTCTAATTGAAATCGTTGGACATTCGCTGGCATAACTAAGGTGCGTAACTTCACATCAACTGGTGCAGTTTTTATTATTTCTGCGTGGGTAAAATATATTTTCAGGGACATACCAGCTGCTTTTAATAGTTGGCGGGTAAGTCCACCTGCACAGATGACAACATTTGCACTATGGTAAGTTGCAGTGGTGGTTTGTACACCATTTTCCAATATTTGCAATACTTGGCTAATTTGCACTTCTCCCCCAGCACGTACAAAAGCTTGAATGTAAGCTTGTGCTGTTTTTTGTGGATGAATGTGACCGTGTTTAACAGTTAAAGCACCAGATATGGCCTGTTGATTTAGCAGTGGTTCTAGTTCACCAGCTGCTTGGACACTGAGTAAACGCGGTACAACGGCACAATTACTATACGATGCAGCGATCGCCACTGGGTCACTAGAGGCTGAAATAGTCAATAATAAATCTAATTCCCGAAATTCGATATCAGCGTCTAACTCTTGAGATAGGATATGGTAACGAGCGATCGCATCTTCACACAATTGCCGAGTTAATGCTGTAGTACCCGACCAATAAGCAAGTCCACCATAACTATAGCGAGTTGCATTCTCTGGTGTTGCATATTGTTCCACCAGAAGCACACCAAAGCCTGCTTTCCTTAGTTCATAAGCAAGGCTAGCACCCGTAATCCCGCCACCAACCACAATCCAGTCGTAAGTTTTCATCAGAAAAATGGGTTACTAATATGTTGCTTGTAAACGACTTGAAAGATATTATCCCGCAAGGATAGGCAGATAAATCAGCGATCGCTCTTTTTGGCAACTCTCCAAACAAGCAATTTCTATATCATCATTCGGATGACAGAAAAAAGCAATAGAATACTGAGACTGGTTTATCGAACAGAATAAAGGCGTAAATTGGCAAAGGTATTGAATAAAATTGCGTTCAGTTGGTGAATACCCTAAAAAAATTTGGTATGTTACTCATGCTCAGATGCTTAAGCAACCGTAAAATCTCCTCAGTGGCTATGCTTTGGCTTGTTATATGCTTTACTCTAGTAAGCGTGCATTCATGTAGGCAAACAAATATGATATCAGCACCCTATCTGCTGACCGACCCATTTTTGCAACTGCCAACTGAAAATTCAGTGCGAGTAGTTTGGTTTACCGAGTTTGCTGGTACTCAACACACAGTGTTCTACGGTGAAAATCTCAAACAAACCGCTAAGGCAAATACTATCAAACTCAGTCGCACGCGTGAAGACCAAAAATCAAGAGTTGCAAACCAAATCCAAGACGGCCAAGTTTATCAAAAACCCGTTGGGCGTGACATTTGGCGACATGAAGCTGAGGTAACTGGGTTAACTCCTGGTGTGCGGGTAAACTATCGCGTCACGAGTGTGGGGGAAGATGGAGGAAGTGTTAGCAGCGATGTTTTTACTCTTGCTGGTACTCCCAAACCTGGTACACCATTAAAAATTCTACTTACTTCAGACCATCAATTAAAGCCCATGACATCTGCAAATTTGCAAAAGGTAGTAGAAACCGTTGGACGAGTTGATGGGGTGTGGTTTGCTGGTGATTTGGTAAATATTAGCGATCGCGCCTCGGAATGGTTTGATGATAATACAGGTGGTGCCTTATTTCCCGGTTTACAAGGTCGTGCTAAATACGAAATCACCCACGACGGTGTTAAGACAACCTACACTGGTGGGGAAATAATTCAACATGCACCCATGTTTACTTGCATTGGTAATCATGAAGTCATGGGGCGATTTGCGAGAACTGGAAGTTTAAATGATGAATTTGATGATACCATTCCTCATGCAGTTGCCGAAAAATTGTACCCCGATCAATCTTTGATAGATAATTCTTTTAATACTGTTACCTATGAAGAAATTCTCACTCTACCAACCAGTCAAGAGGGTGGAAAAAAATATTATGCAGTTAGCTTTGGTGATGTACGTCTCGTAGTATTATACATTACGAATATGTGGCGCACTCCCAACTTAGATGTCAAGCGTAAAGGTAGATATCAAGAAGCAGAAAAGGATTTCAATAATCCAGAAAATTGGGGTTATGGACAGGTGATTTATGAGCCGATTGCTAAAGGTTCCAAGCAGTATAATTGGCTAGAGACAGAACTCAACAGCCCTGAATTTAAACAAGCAAAATACAAAGTTGTGATGTTTCATCATCCGCCTCACACTTTGGGTGATAATATAGTTCCTGCCTATACAGATCCAGTACAAACAATTGAGCGGAATGGTGACAATATTAAAGCAGTGCGTTACGAGTATCCCAAAGACGCAGATTATATCATCCGCGATGTTGTGCCAATGCTTGAAACTGCTAATGTACAATTAGTATTTTATGGACATTCTCATTTGTGGAATCGCTTTGTTAGTTCCAGTGGAATGCACTTTTTAGAAACATCTAATGTTGGTAATACTTATGGCGCTGCTTGGGGTGAGAGAAAGCGAGAAGTGCCAATTAACTATCAAGAAGATTATGTTCAGCTTGGCGATCCCAATGGTTTAGAACCGATTTTACCAACAATTGCGCCTTTGTTAGGTGAAGATGGTAAGGCGATGCCTTATGTTGCTAGTAATGAGATTACTGTTTTTAGTATTTTTGATACGGGGACGGGTGCAATTAGTAGTTATCGTTTTGATACTCGCAAGGCTGATTCAGAGGTGGTGAAGTTTGATGAGTTTAAGTTGAATCCCCGGAGGGTTAAAACTTGTCATCGCGGATTTGAAACCCAGAATTTTTGTTCAAAAATCCAACAATTTGCTTGACCCAGTTTGCCAGTCGGTCAAATTTATGCTTGATGAGTGATTCCAGTCCGTTGAGTCGATATTCTGTAAAGAGCTTCTTTTCTTTATATTCGACCAAGTGAACATCTAATTTCTTTTCTACTTTATAAAGTCTGTCTACAAAACTATCTTTAAGTTGATCGACAGCGTATAGCAATTTATTTTCTACCTTGTCAATCTTGCTATTTATATTAGCCTCAATTTGGGCTAATCGATAAATAGCTCCCACTACTGTTAATAGCCCAATAATAATAGTGAGATTGTTCCAATCGTCTTGGTTGAGAATTGTAGTTGTAATTCTAAACGTGTCTGCTATTACATCATTGGGGAAAAACTACCAGCTATTACTAACAGTTAATTCCCCGACCAACTCCCAATTAGCCACGAGAAACAACGCGCAGGCTAAAGCCAACGCTTTGAATAGTTCCACTGCCACCACCAGTAATGGTGTACAGCACTACCAATACTTTGATAAAGTCCAGCTGTTGATTTGAAGTAAAGCTTATCAAAAGCAGCATTGGTAATGAAATACTTTTGAAGTTTGGGCATAAATTACCCAAGTTGAATTCTTGTCGGGTAGTAAGCTGTTTTAATTTTGAGGTTGTTAAAAGTAGCCCCAACTAAAGTAGCGCGTGCCTGCATTGCTTTATCTCCGGACACAACTAAAGTAGCCGTTTTTCTCTTGGGAACTCCTGCGACAGACCCAATATAGGTTATTTTAATTTTGCGAATTAAACCGTCAGCTACTGCGCGACCAACTGTTGTACTTGGCACGCCTGTGGGTAACACCTAATGCAGCACCAAAGGAACTGTAAACATCTGGCAAAACCAATAAAACTCTATTTTCTCCTGTGCCAACCACGTGAGGCACATTTTCAACCCCTGCAATTCTTGAAGCCATAAGCTAAGTTCAAAATTTAGGTAGCAATTGATTGATCAATAGCTAACACAAGCTAAACAGTGTTCCGGGACTTGGAAATGTTATACATTTCGTTCGGTTTTACAAGCGTAGCGAGTTAGCCTGCATGATTTTTCATGATCTAATCGTTTACCATTTGCTGGGACTGCTTGAGAATCTTGTGAAAAATATAAAAATAATTGTGGATGACCGGAAACAGGTAAAGCAGTATCTAGACTGCTGCCGCGATCGCTGCTGCTTTTTCGCCTGCTGTATTTAGGAATTGGAAAAATTTGCCCTGTAGATTAGGCTGCGGGTTCATGTACCCATAAGCGTTTTCTAGCAAGACTCCGCCCTTTCTCAAAGCGTTACCGATTTTGCCGACATTACCGCCTACAACTTCTAACCCGGTAGTTATCAATCCACCTAAAGCGGTCACCTGGTTGAACACGTTGCTAGTAGCTTGGTAAATCCTGTTGGCTTTCTGCCAATTCTCGGTCAGCGTGTTGTAGTTCTCTGCCCCAATAGCAGTTTCGATTACTTCGTGAACAGCCTTACTAAGTACATTGCTCAACGATATAGCTTCGCCGTTTATGCCTTTAGGTAAGATAAACCCGGTGATACTGTCAACAATGCTGATCAAAGTTTGTCCGAGGTTATTTGAAAGCATCAAAGCGTTGTGAACTGTTGCAGCGAACGTTAAGACTGACAACGCTTTTTCAAGATATGTATTTTCAGCAATTGTTTTAATAAATTGCGATAAACCGCCTGTTACTTGCGCTCCTAATTTTGTGTTAATGACGTTCAGGAGAGCTAAGATAGCAGCATTACTAACCGCCATTACTGCGTCATAAATCTGTTTTAGTAACGCCAGTATTGGTGCTAATGCAGCCAATATCGGAGTGAGAATTGTTGTTCTGGTAGTGCTATGCTGCGCTGTGCTATTTGCCCTTGTTTGTGTATGCTGCGAAACGATTAATGCCCGTAATGAAGCTAAATCCCCTGGGTTCACGTCTGTACCATCCCTTCCGTCTCTTCCATCTCTTCCGTTGATGCCAATACCGTTACGCCCTGGCGCACCTGGTCTACCCGGAAAACCGGGTTCACCACGTTCACCTCTGGGTCCAGGAGTACCAGGTAAGGTGATTACTGTTGTGATGCCGTCTCTGCCAGGAATGCCACTTCTTCCTGGGACGCCTGGGATACCTTGTGCGCCGGGGATACCTTGTATGCCTCGTAGGGATTTAATACCTTGATAAAGTGCTAGCGCCGCTAATGCGGTTGTCAGTGCTGTACCTGCTTTGCCGAGTGCGTCACCTGCAATAGATTTTGCTTGCTCACCGATAGATTTGGCTTCTGTTGCTGAGCGCTGTGCCGTTTGCGCTTGCAGTTCTGCTTGTGCTGCTTTGTTGTACGCAGTGGTAGCATTTTCATTCGCCCTGCTTTAAAATCTGCTTGATTAGCAATACCTTTTGCTAATTCCGCGTTATCACTAGCGGTTTTAGCGAACTTTTGGGCTGCTTTGGCTGCTGAATCTGAGCTATTAGCTGTATTAATAGCATTATTGGCGTTACGTCTTGCTATTTCAGCAAGTTCTTCTGCACTACGTGCTTTTTGTGTCGCACCTTCGGCCGCACCTGCGGCGACATCAGCCACGCTATAGGCATTATCGGCTCTTGCTTGAGCTACTTTTGCCTTTAATTCCGCTACTTCTGCCGCACGTGATGCAGCAGATGCTTCACTGGATGCTTTCGTAGCAGTAGATGTAGCCGAATACGCTTGCGATGATGCGGTGTCCGCTGTTTTTGATGCATTGTTGGCGGTTCCTTCTGCGCTGGTCGCTTTGCGAAAAGCTTCCGCTGCATCCCTCTGTGACTTCACTGTTTCATTCGTTGCCTTAAGTGCCTGTGATTGAGCGTTATTTGCAGTCGTCTCTACAGCGAAAACTTTCGATAAGGCTTCTTTTGCTTTTTGCAAGCCACTATCAATCTGTGGTTGCAATCGATTGACTATAACTGCACCCCCCGCTGCTACCGCAGTAGCGATGTCAGGTTGTAGTGCAGATCGTGTGGATTGAATGATGCGGTTTTCATCGATCGGCTTCAGTCCCGCTATTTGGGCTTTCAACTGATTAATCTGTGATTGCAAGCTACTACAGCAATCACACTTTCCAGCACAATTTAAAGCCTGCTGGAGATTAGAAATTGTGCTAGAGGAAGACATTTTAAGAACAATTCCTTTGCTTTAATTGATTAGATAGTCCTTCAATTTGTGACCAATCGGCATTGCTAATGCACTTTCCACTACAGCCGACACCACAAGTAGATTCGCAATCAGATAATGCTTGATACAAACCAGGAGTATTGTATTTATCAGAAGAAAAGCACTGTCCATTAACACAATCATAAAGAGTCGAGGTAGTTATACAACTGTTGCAATTTCCTCTTAATGCTCTCCCCGCTACGGCGCTATTATATTGAGACTGAGTTGGGCAAGCAATAATATTGCCTGGAGTCACATAAAAATCTGTCGCTCCAGATGCCAAAGCACCATTTACAGCGGGTAATTTGTATTGACCTGAAGGGTAACTAGAGCCTATTATCCAACCAGGAGTACCACTGCTAACACAAAGGGCGAAAGCATAAAAAGTTGAGCCGACATAGCCCTGCCAAACATAGCAAGTTGCCATTAGTAGTTATCCGGGTCTAGAGTTGCACCTGTGTCAATTTTCGCCAACGAAAGTGTTATTTGGTCGAGTCTGTATTGTGTCGTCCCTCGTGTGGTAAAAGATGCATATCCATCTGCCATTGTTAAGGCTTGTTCTGTGTTTGCATCAAAATTTGTTTGAGTTAGATAAGCTTTTGCGTTTAATGCGACTGCTACCAAATGCCCTTCAGCACTTCCAGTTGTTGGAGTTCCAAGACCGGCTGCTTGCAATGCAGTATCAGGAATAAACAATCCTGCCGATGGAGCCGCCGCTCCATTCGCTAGTCTTACCGCTCCCGTCCCAAATATTTGCGCCAAAGTTGGTTTCGTCATAAAAACGGATTCTAATGAAGTGAATAAATCTGTTTTATGCGTTAATCAAATTTGTGTAAATCTTCTTCTTTTATGTAAAACAAGAGGTATTACTGATGCTCTGTGATGCTTGCTCTGAATACGATTGAGGCGAATATTTCTAATACACAAACTGAGAAATATTCCGGTTTAACCAGTACCAATGGTTAAACCGGAATAGCAGAAGCTCTAAAGAATATGAAAAATAATCGCAATGGACAAGCCGCTGTTTTGACGGACGAGCATTATTCCAAAATTCGTAA